>ERZ1048068.3229-NODE-3229-length-10816-cov-7.656166_pt1 | contig 10816 bp, 8 predicted proteins | sample MGYA00383098_ERZ1048068 | MGnify/ENA primary metagenome ERZ1048068 (study PRJEB29581, sample SAMEA5548368) | metagenome | biome: marine; feature: coastal; material: water | depth 1 m | study: Short-term variability in the microbial, nano- and picoplankton... | reverse complement strand
AGAGGGTTTTACAACTACAGAGACAATAAGATTGTAGATTCGTTTTCAAACAATATTATATCGAGACAAATTAATCAAACAAGACTCAACTGAATTTTTTGGATACGGTAAATACAAAATAGAAGACGGCCAACTCGTAGAGGTATTAGATTTTGGTTCTGATTTTATGAATCAAGTTATTTCAGAGCGCAAAGAATTTAAATTTCATCTTCAATTACGTAAAGATAGCTTTGAACAAATTGAATTTGATGAAGATGGAAATAAAGTATATTCAGAAAACTACATCAGAATTGAATAACAATCATAAACATCCAATAAATTTGTGTTTTTGAATATTTTTAAAAAAACAAAAAAACTAATGCCGCCTTCTTAACATTTTTACACTTTTAATTTTGATTAATGCAGTAGCCCTCTTATAAATTTAATTTGAAATGCACTTTTTTAAAACATAAAAATAAAAAAAGCTCAGTTGATACTGAGCTTTTTTTGTCGGGGTGGCAGGATTCGAACCTGCGGCCTCCACGTCCCAAACGTGGCGCGATAACCGGGCTACGCTACACCCCGAATAGTTATCAATTTAGGACTGCAAATATAGATAAAATACAAAATTTACCAACTAAGATTTCAAAACTTTTTAACCTTAACAAATAATTTAGAATACATAGCAAATTATATCTGTTAATTTGTGTAAAGAACAAATTAACATCAAAAACCAACTAACTATTTTGTCAAAAGTTCTTAATATACTAACACTATTTTGTTTTGGGTTCTTGAGCTTTTCTCAAATCAAAGGAAAAATTGTAGATAGTCAAACTGGCGTTGCAATTACAAATGTATCAATAAAATCAGACGATAATGAAATTCAAATTTTTTCTGATGAATTAGGAGAGTTTGAAGTTAAAACAAAAGGTGTTTATACTTTTAAAATATTAGGTTACAAAACAATTATTTTTGATATAAACTTTGATGATTTTTTTATAGTTCAATTAACATCTAAGCCTTCTGAATTAAATGAAATTATTATCAATGCAAATCATATCCCTACAACGCTAAAGAAATCAGTTAGTACAACAAATATCATTACAAAAAAAAATATTGAGTTAGGAAATGACATCAATATTTCTCAAGTTTTAAACAGAATCCCTGGTGTTTTTATGCAAAGTGGTGTATTAAACACAAATCGATTAACTATAAGAGGTATAGGCTCACGTAATTTATTTGGCACTTCCAAAATCAGAGCTTATTTCAAAGATATTCCTTTAACTAATGGAAGTGGTGAAACCAATATAGAAGATTTTGAGCTAAAAACTATTTCGCAAATTAACATTACTAAAGGTGCAACTTCCAGTGCTTTTGGTGCTGGTTTAGGCGGTACGATTCAACTCACTCCAATAAATGGGTATTTGAATCAAACTAATATTAATTCAGAAATAACTTTCGGTTCTTTTGGATTATTCAAATCAACTTTAAATTTTAATCACGGTACATCAAAAAATAGTTTTCGAGGTATCTATAGTAATACAAATTCAGATGGATTTAGAGATAATAATGATTATAACAGAAAAACGTTCACTTTAACCTCTGATCACTTTATTAATGATAAAAATGAATTGACATTTTTAGGAAGCTATATAGATTTAAAAGCATTTATACCAAGCTCTGTAAATCAGGACAAATTTGATAACAATCCACAGAGCGCAGCTTTTACTTGGTCTCAATCTCAAGGCTTTGAAGATTCTCAACGCGGGATTTTTGGATTAAGTTGGAACCACACTTATAATTCTAGACTTAATCAAATTACCAGTGTTTTTAATTCCTTTAGAAATGGTTATGAACCTAGACCATTCAATATCTTAGACGAAAACACATTTGCTTTCGGTATCAGAAGTCGACTTTTAGGAGATTTTCAGATTTTTGAAAAACCTCTAAAATATACTATTGGCGGTGAGTATTTTAAGGATAACTACCAATCCCAAACTTTCCAAAATTTGTATCAAGATTTTCCTGTTGGCACAGGTAGTGTTCAAGGTATAGAGCTTTCTAATTTTAAACAAGACAGAAATTATTTCAATTTATTTTTTGAAATTAATTGTGAATTATCAGAAAAAACAACTTTAGTTGCTGGTCTTAACTATAATCAAACGGCTTACAATTTGGATGATAATTTTCCCGTATCCATAAATAATCCAGACCAATCAGGACAATTTGACTTTAATGGGATTTTATCTCCAAAAATTGGATTATCATTTTTAATATCTAATGATATCAGTTTATATTCTAGTATTAGCCAAGGCTTCTCTCCTGTTTCATTGGAAGAAACGTTATTACCAGACGGACAGATAAATACTGATTTAGAACCCGAAACAGGTTGGAACTATGAAGTTGGAACTCGTGGTGGGATTTTTGATAATAAATTACAATTTAATATAGCCGCTTACAGATTGGATGTTAGAAATCTTTTAGTAGCAAGAAGGACATCACAGGAGGAGTTTATTGGTGTTAATGCAGGTCAAACACTTCATGATGGATTGGAACTATCTTTGAATTCAACACTAATAAATAATGAAATTTTAAGTATAAATGGATTTTTTAACTGTAGTATTAACAACTATAAATTTGAAGATTTTATTGATGGTGATAATGATTTTTCTGGAAATGATTTGACAGGTGTCCCGTCTGAAATTATAAATATAGGATTAGATTTTACGACAAAAATTGGTTTTTATGGTAATATAAATTTTCAATATGTTGGAAGACAACCTATAACTGATAATAATAGTTTATATAGCAACAATTATAATTTAATTAATATGAAAATTGGCTTCAAAAAAAGTCTTTCGGAAAAACTAATATTTAATCTATTCTATGGGTTGGATAATATTTTTGACGAAAAATATGCCTCACAAATTCTTATAAATGCAACTGGTTTCGGAGGAAACCAACCACGCTATTTTTATCCTGGAAATCCTGTTAATTATTATACTGGCCTAAATATTAATTATCAGTTTTAAACAAAAATATGACTAACTTTATAAAGTAAATAAATCACTATGAAACATTTTAAACTAATCATTATCGTATTAAGTATCATATGTGCTTCTTGTGGCGAAAAACAAAACAAGAAAACTGAAACTTCTGAAATTGCAGAAGCAAAAACTCAGGTCGAAGTTGGTACTATTTCTCTAGTAAAAGCTGAAGCAGCAACAAAAGTCAATTACAGTATGGAAACTGTGATTCCTGATTTGAATATTCCTTGGGGTATGGTTTTTTTACCTGACGGCGCCATGCTAATTACTGAAAAAGCTGGTGAATTAATTTATTTTAAAGACGGTAAGAAAACTGAGATTTCTGGTTTACCAGATATCTATGTACGTGGACAAGGCGGTTTATTAGATATAGAATTACACCCTGATTATGTAAATAATGGTTGGCTATACATCACACATGCATCTCAAGACGGAGAAGGTAATGGCGGAAATACAGCTTTATTAAGAGCAAAATTGAAAGGTAATAAATTAATCGATGTCACGAGATTATACAAAACTGGTCCAAATTCGCGTCGTGGTCAGCATTTTGGTTCTCGTATCGAATTTGATAATGATGGTTATCTCTATTTTTCAGTAGGTGACCGAGGTAATAGAGACGAAAACCCACAAGATATTACTCGAGATTGCGGAAAAATATATAGACTCAATGCGGATGGCTCTATACCAGAAGATAATCCTTTTGTCGCTATAGAAAATGCTAAAACAGCTATATACAGCTATGGGCATAGAAACCCACAAGGTATGGTTAAAAACCCATATACAGGTAAAATATGGGTACATGAGCATGGTCCAAAAGGTGGTGACGAAATTAATGTCATCCAAAAAGGTAAAAATTTTGGTTGGCCTATTATTAGTTATGGCGTTAATTACAGTGGTACAAAATTTACTGATATTACAGCAAAAAAAGGTATGGAGCAACCACTTTTCTACTGGGTGCCATCAATAGCACCGAGCGGAATAGATTTTATAACCTCTGATAAATATCCTGAATGGAAGGGGAATCTTCTTGTAGGTTCATTAAAGTTTGAATATTTGGAACGCTTGGTTTTAGAATATGATAAAATAACAAAGCGAGAGAAGCTATTTGAGGGTATAGGACGTGTCAGAGATGTAAAACAAGGTCCTGATGGCTACATATATGTTGCTGTAGAAAATAAAGGTATTGTGAAAATTGTTCCAAATTCTTAATAATTGTTATGAAATTTTCCAACATTCAAATTTTTAGTCTAGCTATACTATTTCTTGTAAGCTGTAACGAAAAACAAAAAAAAGAAAAAACTATCAAGAGAACTCAATCCGAAACGGAATTTAAGAGTAATCCCTTAAAAGAAAGTGTTGCTCGTGGACGATTAGTTTACAACGATTTTTGCATCACTTGTCATATGGCATCAGGAGAAGGCGTTTCTAATGTATTTCCGCCTATAGCCAATTCAGATTATCTAAAAAATAATCAATTACAGAGTCTTAAAGGCATTAAATTTGGACAGAAAGGTGAAATTATCGTTAATGGCAAAACCTATAATGGCGCAATGGCTGCTCTTGGCTTGGACGATGATGAAGTTGCTGATGTAATGAATTACATTAATAATAGTTGGGGCAATAAATATGGTAATTTGATTACAGAAGAAGAAGTTGCTAAAATCGAAAAGTAATCTGATTGTATTTAGTTAACTTTGTAAAGTTAAAAAATGATACATGCTTATAATCGGAATAGCTGGCGGAACTGGTTGTGGAAAAACAACAGTTGTAAATACAATTCTTAAAGAATTACCACAAGACGAAGTTGTTGTAATTTCACAAGATTCTTACTACAAAGACACTACGCATTTAAGTTACGAAGAGCGAGTGAAAATTAACTTTGACCATCCACGATCAATAGATTTTGATCTATTAGTAAATCATCTTAACGAGCTAAGAAAGGGTAATACTATTCAACAACCTGTATATTCTTTTGTACAGCATAACAGAACTGGAGATAGTGTATTAACAAAACCAAGAAAAGTCATAATTGTAGAAGGTATTTTAATACTCACAAATCCAGAAATTAGAGATTTGTTTGATATCAAAATATTTGTTCATGCTGATAGTGACGAGCGACTTATAAGACGACTTAAAAGAGATATTAGTGAACGCGGAAGGGATATTGATGAAGTGCTGGATAGATATCAAAATACACTAAAACCAATGCATCAACAATTTATTGAACCGATGAAAGAATATGCCGATATTATAATACCAAACAATAAATACAATACTGTAGCGGTTGATATTGTAAAGACAATAATCAGCGAACGCTTGTAATCATGGTGAAATTGAATAAAAAATATCTTAAACCTTTAAAAAATTTCTATGTAATTGGATTAATTACGTTTGTAATATGGATGTTATTTTTTGATGCACATTCATGGTTACTTCATAATGACTTAAATAAAGATATAGAAGCCCTTGAAGATGAAAAAAAGTACTATAAAAATGAAATGAAAAAAGATAAAAAAGCTATAAGAGAGTTAAGTACTGATCAAGGTGTAGAGAAAGTAGCAAGAGAAACCTACTATATGAAAAAGCATGACGAAGAGATTTATATCATAGAATACGAAGACAGCCTTCCTAAATCTAAAAAAGATGAGTAAACCATTATTTCAGAGATTTAAAGGTGTTTCTTCTAAAGAATGGAAACAAAAAATCCAAGTCGACTTAAAAGGTGCAGATTATAACAAAGCTTTAATTTGGAAAACCAATGAAGGCATTGATGTGAAACCTTTTTACCATTCTGATGAATTTGAAACACTTCCAAATACGTCAAAATCTGAAGTAACGAAATGGAAAATAAGCCAAAGTATAGATGTTAATGAAGCTTATAAAGCCAATACTTTGGCAAAAGATGCCATAAAAAAAGGCGCTGAACATGTTATTTTCAATATAAGTGACCAAAAAAATAATCTTGAGGAATTAGTTTATGGTATTAACGTCCCAATTCACATAAATCCCGATAACCTTTCCCTACAATTGATAAATAAGGTATCAAATTTAAAGAGTAATATCAAAATATCTTTAAATAACGATATCATTGGTAATTTAGGAAAAACAGGGAATTGGTATCATAACCTAACAAAAGACCATGAAATCTTTGAAAAAAGCGTAAAACAATCTAATCAGATTTATATAGACCTTAGTCATTATCAAAATGCTGGTGCTAATAATATCCAACAATTGGCATATGCTATGGCTCATTGTAATGAATATCTAAATTATTTTGAATACAAAACTACTTCTCTAAATGAAGTTGATGTAATTTTTAATGTGGCTGTAGGTAGTAATTACTTCTTTGAAATAGGAAAGATAAGAGCATTAAGGTTATTATGGACTACACTTTCAAAGACTTACAATATGAATAAACATTGTACTATTATAACTACACCTAGTCGACGTAACAAAACCATATACGATTATAATGTAAACATGTTAAGAACAACTACCGAATGTATGAGTTCTGTATTAGGTGGTGCAGATATAATCTGTAATCAACCTTACAATGAGTTGTTTCAAGAATCTACAGAATTTGGAGAACGTATTTCGAGAAATCAGTTATTAATACTAAAAAAGGAAAGTTATTTTGACGCTGTAAATAATCCTTCTGATGGCTCTTATTATATCGAAAACTTAACTATACAATTAAGTACAAAAGCCTTGGGAGTTTTCAAAAACATTGAAGCTAATGGAGGTTTTTTAAAACAATTAAAAGAAGGTACAATTCAAAGAAAAATTAAAGAAAGTGCTGCTAAAGAACAAAAAGATTTTGACAATTGTAAAATCACACTTTTAGGAACAAACAAGTATCCGAATTTAGCAGATAAAATGAAAAATACACTTGACAAAAAGCCATTTTTGAAAGTTATAAAACGAAAAACATTAATTGAACCTATTGTTCAAAAAAGATTATCTGAAAAATTGGAAATCAATAGATTAAAAGAAGAATAAAACATGGTATTGAAAAAACCTATAGTAACTTTTTTATTGACTTTACTTTCATTATTTATATCATGTGACGATAAAACTAAAAATGAAGTTATTAGTGATAATAATTCATATGAATCATCCGTCTCTAACAATACTCAATTTTTAGAAAATGATGGCATTAAACTCTTGTTACCAGAGAATTTTAAGCGCTATTCATCAGCAGAATATGAGGTGATTTTAAAAACATTAACGAAAGGAAAAATATTAGACTTAGAAGAAAAACGACTTCGCCATTTGAGAAATATTGATGGTAATCACTATATATATTTTGATAAAGCTTCAAAGTCAACAATTCTAGTTAACACAATTCCTTATGCACCTATTCTGAGAAAAAATGCGACTTCAATTTTAGCTGACATCACTAGAGATTTAATAGAGATTTGTAAAATTTCAAAACAAGATTTTAGTAAAGTCACAGGAAAATATAGTGAAACACCTAAAGCTCAAATATTCAAAAGTATTCATAAAGTTTTTGATAAGGGGAAGAAAAATCCTACCAGATACCTGCATAAGTATTATATAGCATTTCCAAAAGACAAAAACTTGATTATTGATATAAATACAACGTTAGAGTTTGATTTTGACAAGTATTTAGCAAAAATAAAATTCTAGTGAAACGAAAAGACATCCAACACATTTCTATAAAATCTCGAGAAGAAAAAACATCTAGTTCAAAAAAAGCTGTTTTTAAAACTGCTGAGGGTATTGATGTGAAACAAAGCTACTCAAGAGAAGATGTCAAGAATATTGAGCATCTTGACTTTGTTGCTGGTATTGCACCTAACCTTCGTGGACCGTACTCCACAATGTATGTGCGCAGACCTTGGACAATTCGTCAATATGCTGGTTTTTCAACAGCTGAAGAAAGTAATGCGTTTTACAGAAGAAATCTTGCTGCTGGGCAAAAGGGCCTTTCTGTGGCTTTTGATTTGGCAACACATCGTGGTTATGATAGTGACCACGAACGAGTAGTTGGTGATGTTGGCAAAGCTGGTGTTGCTATAGATTCGGTTGAAGATATGAAAGTCTTATTTGACCAAATTCCTTTAGACAAAATGTCTGTTTCCATGACTATGAATGGAGCTGTATTACCTATTATGGCATTTTATATTGTTGCTGCAGAAGAACAAGGTGTAAATCCTGAAGCTTTAGCAGGAACGATTCAGAATGATATTCTAAAAGAGTTTATGGTTAGAAACACCTACATCTATCCACCAACACCATCTATGAAAATTATCTCTGATATTTTTGAATACACGAGTAATCATATGCCAAAATTCAATAGCATTAGTATTTCTGGATACCATATGCAAGAAGCTGGTGCGACTTGCGATATAGAATTAGCATACACTCTAGCCGATGGCTTGGATTACATTAGAAAAGGATTAGAAGCTGGTATGGATATTGATACTTTCGCTCCTAGACTATCTTTCTTTTGGGCTATAGGGATGAATCACTTTATGGAAATTGCCAAAATGCGTGCTGCAAGAATGCTTTGGGCAAAATTGGTAAAGCAATTCAATCCAAAAAATCCAAAATCATTAGCATTAAGAACGCATTGCCAAACTTCAGGGTGGAGTTTAACAGAACAAGACCCTTTTAATAATATTGCTCGAACATGTATTGAAGCCTCTGCAGCTGCTTTTGGGGGCACACAAAGTTTGCATACCAACGCTTTAGACGAGGCCATTGCATTACCAACAGATTTTTCTGCTCGTATTGCACGAAACACACAAATCTACCTGCAAGAAGAAACTCATATAACAAAAACAGTTGATCCATGGGCTGGTAGTTATTATGTTGAAAAATTGACACATGATATCTCTCATAAAGCGTGGCAATTAATTGAAGAGGTTGAAGAATTAGGCGGAATGACAAAAGCTATAGAAGCCGGAATACCAAAATTACGTATTGAAGAATCTGCTGCTAGAAAACAAGCTAGAATAGATTCTGGCCAAGACATCATCGTTGGTGTTAACCAATATAGACTAGACGAAGAAGACCCATTACTTATTCTTGAAGTAGATAACCAAACTGTAAGACTGCAACAAATAGAGCGTTTAGAGCAAATTAAAGCTGAGAGAAATACAACTGAAGTGACTGATGCATTAACTAAATTAACAGTAGCTGCTAAATCAGGAAAAGAAAATTTATTAGCTTTAGCAGTAGATGCAGCAAGAAAACGTGCAACTCTAGGCGAAATAAGTGATGCCCTTGAAGCTGAATTTGGACGTTACAAAGCACAAATAAAATCTTTTTCAGGTGTGTATAGTAAAGAAATAAAAGACGATAGCAGCTTTAAAAAAGCGCGAGAATTAGCAGACAAATTTGCAAATCAAGATGGACGTCGTCCACGAATTATGATAGCAAAAATGGGGCAAGATGGTCACGACCGTGGTGCAAAAGTGGTAGCAACAGGCTATGCAGATGTTGGTTTTGACGTTGATATTGGCCCTCTTTTTCAAACACCTAAAGAAGCCGCTAAGCAAGCTGTTGAAAATGATGTACATATTTTAGGTGTATCATCACTAGCTGCAGGTCATAAAACATTAGTACCTCAGGTCATTGAAGAGTTAAAAGCTTATGGTCGCGATGATATTATGGTTATTGTTGGTGGTGTAATTCCAAAGCAAGATTACCAATACTTATTTGATGCTGGTGCTGTTGCAGTATTTGGGCCAGGAACAAAAATTAGTAATGCTGCTATTCAGATTTTAGAAATCTTAATTGATTGAATTCTTCAATTATTCCGGTTAGGCATTTATATGTAACTTTACTTAAAAAAAAGTTATGAATTATAAGAATGCATTTTCGTTTGTTGCACTAGCACTACTCCTTTCTCAGCCATTATTTTCACAATCAAGTAAACTTAATATTGGTGGTGTAAATACTGAAATTAAGATTTTAAAAGATACACCTCAAATAGGATTCTATAAAACCATTGCTACCAACAGGTATTTCATAGAAAACAAAAAGAATTCTACAGGTTTAGTTTATTTGGAAAACTTATCATATCAAGCTACTAATGCTAAAAATCGTGGAAACCTTTTAGTTATATTTAATGATTGCCTTATGGTGAGAACAAAGGCTTCAAAAAGTGATATTTCCGAGGGTTCAATCATTCAACTTATAGACGAATATGATATCTGCGAAAACTATTCTGAAAATTTTGAATTATCAGAACGCCAGATAAAAAATCAATCTTACGCAAATCAAAAAAGTATCATTAATTATGATATGGGATTAGGCTATTATTCTCAAGAACTTGAGTTTACACTGAATAGTAATCCACCATCCGAAAATACAGAAGGCAGTTTAAGTGTTTATGCTAGTGTAAATATATCACCTAAACATCTAGGAAGTATGACCGGAAGACTGTTTTACGACTTTACTTTGCAACATAATTTTAAAACCAAATACGATTTTGGGATTTATAAAAGCGAAATTTCATCTACCCAAATTACATTTGCACCTAAATACTATTTTTTAAAAAGTGAGGCGAAAATTAATCCTTTTTTGGGTTCTTCTATAGGTGCTGTTTTGTTGAATTACAGCTATACAGACAATACTAATATCCTTTTTCAAAATATAGATAGCTCAGACACAAAAGTTATTTATGGTTTTGAAATAGGTGCTCAAGTATTAACTAATTTTGAATTTACACTAAGCTACTATCCAGATTACAAGTTTAATATTTATATTGATGACATGAATACCATCAACTCTAGATTTAAAAATTTGAATTTTAAGTT
>ERZ1048068.3222-NODE-3222-length-10825-cov-3.354410_pt1 | contig 10825 bp, 9 predicted proteins | sample MGYA00383098_ERZ1048068 | MGnify/ENA primary metagenome ERZ1048068 (study PRJEB29581, sample SAMEA5548368) | metagenome | biome: marine; feature: coastal; material: water | depth 1 m | study: Short-term variability in the microbial, nano- and picoplankton... | reverse complement strand
CGGCAAGATGCCCGGCTTTGACGGCCAAAATATCGATCAAGGCTTGCGACAGGAAGACGATGGTGAGCAGCACCAAGCCCGATGCCAAAGGCAAGGTGAGGGCGATGAAAGCCAAGAGGCTCGGCACAATACTGATGATGAGATAGCGTGTTTGTTCTTGGGTGGCACCGTTTTGCATCGCCGCACCCCAGCGCACACCGCCCAAAAAGCTCGTAATAATGGCGCCATAAATCAGCACCAGCATCGGCAGCGCATATTGCAAGTCGCCAAGCCCGTCGAGCCAGACGCCGACCCCGCCAGCTAAAAACGGCAGCAGGCCGAAACTGCCAAGAAACAGCGCCATCGGGGGAACGGTTTTGAGATCGGTGAGAAAACGCATGACTATCCTAGGGTTGAAAGGGCGGGGAACCAGTCGAGCAAATAACTGGCAATGGCCTGCAGCGTGCCGAACATAATCAGGCTACCGGTGACGATAAGCAAGCCGCCAGCGCCGCGTTCTACCCAGACCATATTTTTTTTAATTTTTTGGCTGGTGGCCATAAATCGACCCATGCCGAGGGCGGCCAGAATAAACGGTATCCCCAAGCCAAGCGCATAAAAGACCAGCAAGGTGACGCCTTCGCCGAGACTGTCACGGGCGGCGGCCAGCGCTAAAATCGTCGCCAAAATCGGCCCGATGCAAGGGGTCCAGCCAAATGCAAAGGCCAGCCCCATAATAAAAGCGGCGACCAGCGGGGCTTTGGATTTTTCGCGAGGGCCGCTCGATAGCAGACGCGCTTCTCGACCCAGAAACGGAATTTGGATGATATGGGTCATGTGCAGTCCGAGCAGGATAATTGCGCCGCCGGCTATCTGCGCCATAATCTCTTGATTGGCGATGAGCAACGGGTTGATGGCCGCAGCTCCGGCCCCGAGGCTGATAAACACGGCCGAAAAACCGGCCACAAAAGCCAAGGCGCCAGGCAGAATTTTTGCCGTGGCCTCGCCTTTTTCTTCAATCTCCGCCAACTCACTAAATTGCAGCCCGGCCGCGAAACATAAGTAACCCGGCACAAGCGGCAACACGCAAGGCGATAGAAAGCTTAACGCACCCCCCGCAAACGCGGCCAAAAGAGAAGCTATAAATCCGTCCATTATCGCCGCCTAAATAAGATGGCGACACCCCAGCCCATAAAGCAGGCCATGACGACGCCGAACACACCATATGCCAAGGGCATTTCATAAGCCGCCTTGTGCAATAGGGATCCCGCCCCGACAATATCGACCGGCAATTCGCCGGTTTGATAGCCGACAAGGCGGCCATTTTGGAAGGCAAAGAATTCGGTCACATAGGTACCTACCGGCATGCCAGAGGGCAAGTTAATTTCGGCCCTGAAAAGGCGCCCACCGATCAGTTTGACGCCGTTTTGCTCCTGCGCATACAGCGCACGGGCTTGTTTGAGGCGCAAAAAGCCAGCCATGGCTTCGCGTCGCTCGGCCGCATTTAGGGTTGGCGATAGAAAATTCATTTCCAAGCCATCGGTTCCGATGCCGAGTTTGATCAGCTCGTCTTGGGGCGCCATTTCCGCCACATTACGGGTGCTAGAAATGGCGTAAAAGCCGGGCAAAGGCCCAAGATTATAGGCCGCTCCATTGACCCAAATGCCAACTTTCTTTTGCTTTTTGCGCAGGGTAAAATTCTCACCTGGGCCACGCAAGACCACCACAATATCTTCAATGGGGCCTTCTTGCGTGGTGTCCACGGCGCCAAAAAGCAGCAATTTTTCGCCGGCAAAATTAGACTTAATGGAAATATGGTCTTTCGATAGGTCGGCCACGATCGTATTGGCATGGACGGCGCTCGAGCTGGCGGCGAAAACCAATAGGGCAAGGGTCACCCAATGTCGAAAACTTTGCTTCATCCGCCGAACCCCATGCGCGTCACCGAAAATAATTCTTCGGGTTGGCTGATTAAATCCACGAATAGTTTTACCCCAACGCCGAGGACGATCAGCGCCAATAGCGCGCGCAATTGTTCGCCGCGTAATTTTTGCCCGACAATCGCCCCAAACTGGGCGCCGATAACGCCGCCAACCATGAGCAGGAAGGCCAGTAAAATATCGACAGTTTGGTTTTCGACAGAATGCAAAATCGTCACCGAAGCGGTAACAAAAATAATTTGAAACAAGGACGTGCCGATAACCACATTGGTTGGCATGCGCAGCAAATAAATCATCGCCGGCACCATAATAAAGCCGCCGCCAACCCCCATAATGGCCGACATCATGCCGACGAAAAAGCCGATCATCAAAGGCGGGATGGCGCTGATATAAAGGTTGGATTGGCGAAACCGCACGCGCAAAGGCAAGCGCAAAATCCAACTATGCGCCCCCGGGCGCCGGGCCCGTAAGGGTTGCCCGCGTCGTGTGGCGGCAATGGCGTTCAAGCTTTCGCGTAACATTAAGCCGCCAATAATGCTCAAGAACAGCACATAGCTCAGCGAAATCAACAAGTCGACTTGGCCTAATTCGCGCAGCAATTTGAACAATTGGACACCGGCATAAGACCCGGCAATGCCGCCGGTCATCAAAATCAACCCCATGCGAACATCGACCGCACGGCGCTGCCAATAGGCCAGGCCGCCGGACACGGAGGAGGCGACAATTTGATTGGCCTCGGTTGCCACGGCGACGGCCGGGGGTATGCCCAGAAAAATCAGCAAGGGGGTCATCAAAAATCCGCCGCCAACACCGAACATGCCCGACATGAAGCCAACCAGCCCACCCATGCCGATTAGCGTCAAAACATTGACGCTTATCTCAGCAATTGGCAGGTAAATTTGCATATTAATCCCCATAACCGAGCCGGTCTTTGGGCGCGATTAAAACTGGTTTTTGGGTAGCATAATTTCCCCTTGTTGACCAGCATCATAGCCGCCAAAGGGCTGGCCCGGACCCATGCTAAGCTTGCCTTTTCGCCTTGCCGGTGCATATTCATCACCAAGCGAAGCGTTGCAAGGTTGCACGAAAACACAGAGTTGGTCCTATTATGCAGAGTATGCAGAGAATTGAATTTCCGCGCCCAACCGGCTTGATGTCGGTATGCCATTTGCCGGGTGCCGATAGCGGCGCCCAAAAGCCGGTGCTGCATTGGGCGCATGCCAATGGTTTTAACGGCGAGACCTATACGCCGCTCTTGCAACCGCTGGCCGATCATTTTGAAGTTTATGCGAGCGATGCGCGCGGCCATGGGTTCTCGACCTTGCCAGCCGAACCCTCGGCGATGACCGGCTGGGATATTTATCGCGATGATTTGATTCCGTATATCGAACATTTGGCCGACAAAGCGGGAGCAAGAATCTGGTTAGGGGGCCATTCTATGGGCGGGTGCGCCAGCGTCATGGTGGCCGCCAAACGGCCAGATTTGGTCGCCGGTTTATTGCTGGCGGACCCGGTGATTATCCCGAGCTATGCAAACTGGTTGTTTTCGCTTTATTCGCGATTGCGCGGCACAAGCAATGGCAGCGATGGCGGTGGGCATATGCTGATGCAAATGGCCAGCAAGCGGCGCGCCAATTGGCCCGATGCGGCGACGATGCAAGCCGCTTATACCGGACGCGGCGCGTTTGCCACTTGGCAAGACGGGTTTTTGGCGGCTTATCTTCGCGGTGGCGTACATTCGATGGAGCTTGCGGACGAGCAGGGCAATCAGGTGACCTTGGCGTGCGCCCCGGCTTGGGAAGCGGTCAATTTCAAAGGCCCTCAGGTCGATGTCGTGGCCGATATTAAGAAATTGAAAGTGCCGTTCACCTTGTTGATGGCCGAGCAGGGTTCGACAACGCGGGCCGTCGCAGCTTTTGAAAAACAACCGCTTGCCAAGCAGATACAAATTCTACCGGGTAGTTCGCATTTTCTGCCAATGGAGTTTCCAGACCAGCTGCGCGACGCGCTGTGCCAATTGGCAGGGATTGGGTCGGCTTAGCTTTCGAGCGCGGCCATATTCTGGTTGATTTTGGCATAGGTCTCATCCGACCAAGCCACGGCACGCCGGGTGGTCAGGTCAAAATGCACGGCGCGGACCAAAGATATGGCAGCCAATTGCCCGGTCTCGGCATTATAAAGCCGGTGCTCTGCGAGCAGGGTTTTTTCTTTCACCTCGCGAATGGCGGTCCATGTTTCGACAACATCTCCGGCCAGCAGTTCGTTGACGTAGCTCATGCGCATTTCCCCGACGGCAAAGCCGCGCCCCTCGGCACGCATATCGCTTAAATGAATGCCGAGACGGTGCCACATATGCGGCACGGCTTCGGTCTGACGACGAATATAAAACATCGTATTCATATGGCCGAACTGGTCGCACTCCCAAGCGTTCACAATATTGCCGCCAATCCGATGAAAGCCAGCCTCTTGAGATTGCGCCAAGCTCATCGGGGTGACGCGCGAACCGGCCGGTACATGGGCCGGGGCGGCGTGGTCGGGCAAGTCAATCTTGGCGCCATGGGCGAGCTCTAGGGTTTTCGCCGTCCATGGAATGAGCTTGCGATTGTCGGTGTCAAAATGCCCGATCAGGGTTTTGAAGCTGGTCAATAAAGTGTCGTCCGCGTCGCGAAATTCTTGGTAAATGCCCATGGTGCGCTCGCCGATTTCGAACGGCGCGCTGCGCCCGACCATCATGCCGCCGGCTTTCACTTCTTGCAGGAAGCGGCCATGTTCTTCCAGTGCGACTGTGCCGCGATTCAAGGCCGCCATCTCGCGTGGGCCCATGCCCAATTTGAAGCGCGTAAAGGCCGAGTGGTCCGAGGCGCGACCAAAATAATGCGACACGTTAAGATGTCCCATCAGGTCACATTCCCAAGACTGGGCGACGCCGCGATAGCCGGGAATCAAACGGTCGATGAAGGATTTTGTAGCAGCGTCGGTCATAAGCTCTCCCAAGCCAGCAGGCACGAAAATAAGAAGCTTAACCTGCCCAAAAAACCGTCGCGCGGCAAGGGCTTGGCGCCAAGCTTTTCGAATTAGAAATTATATCCGGCCTTTTGGAACGGCGCGATAAACGCCTCATAGCCCTGCGCTTGCATGTCCGATAAGGCGACGAAGCGAAGCGCCGCCCCATTGATGCAATAGCGTAAATAAGTCGGCGAAGGGCCGTCTTCGAACACATGTCCTAAATGGCTATCGCCGAGCTTGGAGCGCACTTCGGTTCGCTTGGCAAACAAGCTCCAATCATCGCGTTCAACAATCGCCGGGCTGACAAGGGGGCGGGTGAAGGAGGGCCAACCCGTGCCGCTATCATATTTATCGATCGAGGAAAAAAGCGCTTCGCCAGAAACCACGTCGACATAAATGCCGGGCTTTTTCAAATCCCAATAAGGGTGGCTATAGGGGCGTTCGGTTTTATCTTTTTGGGTGACGCTATATTGCATCGCCGTCAGCTTTTGCTTCAGCGTTTGGCGATCTGGCTTTTGATAAATGTCTGGGTTTGGATTTTGCGCGAGAGCCGATGAAAGCGGCGCGCCAAGCCACAACAGGACCAGTGCCAGACGGCAAAAATGCCGACCAGCGGAAAAATCAAGTTTGCGAGTTGAGGTGTTTATTTTCATACCTTCAACATGGCAAACGAATGTGGCAAACAAAAGGCGAAATTGCCTTTTGCTGTCAAAAAATGCCGCTTTTTATTGTTGTTCTATCTTCTTCTTATTGGCGCAGCTGTGCCAGGATGCGTTCTAAAGCCTTAAAATTGCGTAAAGTTTATTGGCTTTTTTGGCACAAAAAAAAACTTAAAATATGTTTTGAAAAATATAGGCTGATGTCGCATTATCCGGCCAGTCGATAAAGGAGACAATTATGAGCAGAGAAGCAGTTATCGTTTCAAGTGCCCGCACCGGTTTGGCCAAATCAGGCCGCGGCGGATTTAACATGACCCATGGCGCCGCCATGGGTGGACACGCGATTAAACACGCCATCGAGCGCGCCGGTATTGATGCCGCCGAAGTCGAAGATGTGATCATGGGTTGCGGCACACCCGAAGGCGCCACGGGTCAAAACGTTGGCCGTTTGGCAGCCATTTGGGGCGGTTGCCCGGTGACGACATCTGGCGTTACCGTCAACCGTTTTTGTTCCTCTGGTTTGCAAACCATTGCCATGGCCGCGGGCCGTGTGTTGAACGAAAATGTACCCGTTGCCATCGGCGCTGGTGTGGAGAGCATCTCCATGGTGCAGATGCAAGGTGCCAATTACAATAATATCACGGAAGAAAAATTGATGGGCACTTTCCCAGCTCTTTGGATGCCAATGATCGAAACGGCCGATATCGTTTCAGAGCGTTATAACGTGTCTCGCGAAGCCCAAGACGAATACGCATTGCTGAGCCAGCAGCGTATGGCGGCGGCTCAAGAGGCCAATTTATTCGCCGATGAAATCGTACCAATGGCGACGAAAATGAAGCAGGTGAACCGCGAAACGGGTGAAGAAACCATCGTCGATTACATCGTCGATCGTGACGAGTGCAATCGCCCAGGTACAAAACTTGAAAACCTTCAAGGCTTGTCGCCTGTGCGTGGTGATGGCCATTTCGTCACCGCCGGTAATGCCTCGCAGCTTTCCGATGGTGCCTCTGCTTGCGTCGTAATGGAAGGCAAAGAAGCCGAACGTCGCGGCCTCGAGCCATTGGGAGCCTTCAAAGGCTTCGCCGTTGCTGGTTGTGAGCCGGACGAAATGGGCATTGGCCCAGTATTTGCCGTGCCTCGCTTGCTAGAGCGTCATGGCATGAGCGTCGATGATGTTGATTTGTGGGAACTGAATGAAGCGTTTGCGAGCCAAACAATTTATTGCCGCGATCGCCTGGAAATCGACCCAACCAAATATAACGTCAATGGCGGATCTATCGCCATCGGTCACCCGTATGGAATGACCGGCGCGCGCCTTGTTGGCCATGCGCTGATGGAAGGCAAACGTCGCGGCGCCAAAAACGTGGTGGTGACCATGTGTATTGGTGGCGGCATGGGTGCGGCAGGTCTTTTCGAAGTTCTGTAAACCAAGCCGAAAGCATTTGAAAACCGCGAGGGCTGCGCCTTCGCGGTTTTTTTATGGGCCGTTGATCGCCCGATTATAATCAGGGCATAGTCAGGTCATAATCAGGTCATAGCCCGATTATGGAAATCATAGAGAGGAAGAATTATGCGTTTTATTGTGAGCCTAGCGGCCATTGGTTTTTTAGCCCTGTGTTGGCAAGCCTATCAGCAAGCCGGTTGGGGCGGCTTTGACGTCGTTCTCGAACAGCCTTGGGGCTTTGTGACGTTAATGGATGTGGCCCTCGGTGCGGTGTGCATGAGTGCGGTTATTTTTCATTATGAGAAGCATGTTTGGACGGCGGCGCTCTGGTCCTTGTTGATTTTCCCGCTTGGCCATGTGGTCAGCGCGGCGTGGCTGGTGTTTCGGTTTTCGAATCTGAATGGCGTCAAGTGACCCAAAAAACCCGACTGATTTGGTAAATCTGCAGCCTGTGGATAAGTAAGTTGATTAATCACGACTCGCGCGACGGTGCGGGCCCGCATTTGGGCAAATGAAAGCGCTTGAAATAATTGACGTTTTGACCCCCAACAAAAAAAAGTAAAATTTCTTACAACTATCTGTTGACGAGTCTGAGTGCTTTAGACACTATATGTTGTGTTTGATGCCACCTGATTTGGTTCACAAGAGTTTGAGCCTCCGACGGAAAAGCAACAAATTTAGAGTCTAATCTGTGATATTCTCGAGAGAATCACGGCGCCTTAATTGCGCGTCTCTGGGGAAGCTGTCACTGCCATTCGACATCTAAATACGGTGGGTCGGACGCAAATAAGGGCGTTGGTCACGCAAGTGGCGGCGGTTTCGAACGGTAAGTTAAAGGTGGAGGAAAATATGTTCAGAGATTCAGAAATGGGCGACGCAGCGGCCAAGCCAGCTCACGATAAACAAGGTGAGAAAATGGAACATGAATTAGCGCAGTCTGGTTCGGAAACGGGCCGCGACACGCGTCGCGCCGAAGGCGACCCCGCCAATAGCGAACCGCGGATGGATTTTGACCGGCAGGACCAAGCGGTTCAGTTTGTCTCACGCCCCCGTGTGAAAACCGATCCGTCGCGCGATGCGCTTTTGACCAGTTTCGGCAAGGCAACCCTCACCGACCGTTATTTGATGCCGGGCGAGACATTCCAAGATTTGTTCGCTCGTGTGGCGTCTTATTATGGCGATGACGAAGCCCATGCGCAGCGCCTCTACGATTATATTTCCAAGCTTTGGTTCATGCCAGCCACTCCGGTTCTGTCGAATGGTGGCACCGATCGTGGCCTACCGATTTCGTGCTTTTTGAACGAAGCCAATGACAGCCTCGGCGATATTGTAAACCTTTGGAATGAAAATGTTTGGCTGGCCTCACGCGGCGGCGGCATTGGCAGCTATTGGGGCAATTTGCGTTCGATCGGCGAAAAAGTCGGCGAAAATGGCAAAACCTCCGGTATTGTGCCGTTCATCCGCGTGATGGATAGCCTGACCTTGGCGATCTCCCAAGGTTCATTGCGTCGTGGGTCGGCTGCGGTTTATCTGCCGATCGATCACCCGGAAGTCGAAGAGTTCATCGAAATTCGTCGTCCAACCGGCGGCGACCCGAACCGGAAAGCCTTGAACCTGCACCACGGCATTTTGATCACTGACGCCTTTATGCGGGCTGTGGAAAATGATGAAGAATGGGCTTTGCGGAGTCCCAAAGACGGCTCGGTTCAAGCCACCGTCCAAGCGCGTGATTTGTGGGTCCGTATGCTGACCGCGCGGATTGAAACCGGCGAGCCTTATATGGTGTTTAAAGATACGGTGAACAATATGCGCCCAGAGCAGCAAAAACTGCTCAATCTCGAGATTAAGACCTCGAACTTGTGTTCTGAAATCACACTGCCAACCGGACAAGACCATTTGGGTCAAGACCGGACGGCGGTTTGCTGCTTGTCTTCTTTGAACGCCGAGAAGTTCATGGAGTGGAGCAAGGAAGAAAACTTCATTAGCGATGTGATGCGCTTCCTCGACAATGTTTTGGAAGACTTCATTCAGCGCGCCCCAGATGAAATGGCGAAAGCCAAATACGCCGCCCAGCGCGAACGCAGTGTTGGCCTCGGGGTGATGGGTTTCCATTCCTTCTTGCAGGGCAATATGATTCCATGGGAATCGGTGATGGCGAAAGTATGGAATAAGCGTATCTTCACGCATATTAAAGAGGGCGTCGATGTGGCCTCTGTGGAGTTGGCCAATGAGCGCGGCCCTTGCCTCGACGCGGCTGAATGCGGCATTAATGAACGCTTCTCGAATAAAACAGCGATTGCGCCGACGGCCTCTATCTCGATTATTTGCGGCGGAACCAGCCCGGGTATCGAACCGATTGCGGGCAATAGCTTCACGCATAAAACATTGTCGGGCTCTTTCAATGTCCGCAATCGTCACTTGAATAAATTGCTGGAAGAAAAAGGCCAAAACAATGATGACATCTGGTCATCAATTGTGACCTCTGGCGGTTCTGTTCAGCACCTTGATTTCTTGACGGAAGATGAGAAGGCGGTGTTTAAGACAGCCTTTGAATTGGACCAGCGTTGGTTGATTGACTTGGCGGGTGACCGTTCGGCTTTGATCGACCAGGCGCAGTCTTTGAACGTCTTCCTACCCGCCGATGTTCACAAGCGCGATTTGCACCAAGTGCATTATCAAGCCTGGAAAAAAGGCGTGAAGAGTTTGTATTACTGTCGTTCTTTGTCGATCCAACGGGCCGAAAAAGACAATGGCAATACGGCCGCCATCCAAGAGCCTGTGCAGCAGGCGGCGATTGAGTCCAATGATTATGAAGAGTGCTTATCTTGCCAATAAGGCGAAATATTATCTCTACAACCCGCGCCCTGTAATGTTTTGAATAAGGGCAAAAATGAAAGTTAGAATCTATGTCTTTGCTTGAAGAACGTATTGTTTACAAACCCTTCCGTTATCCATGGGCCTATGATGCCTGGTTGACCCAGCAACGTATTCACTGGCTACCGGAAGAAGTACCCCTGGCCGAAGATGTCAAAGATTGGCACAAAAAACTGACCGGCGCGGAACGCAATTTGCTGACGCAGATTTTCCGCTTCTTCGTGCAGGCCGATGTGGAAGTGAATAATTGCTACATGAAGCATTATTCGCAAGTCTTCAAGCCGACCGAAGTGCAAATGATGCTGGCGGCGTTTTCGAATATGGAAACCATTCACATCGCGGCCTATTCGCATTTGCTCGACACGATCGGCATGCCAGAAATTGAATATGAAGCCTTCATGAAATACGGCGCGATGAAGGACAAATATGACTATATGCAAGAATGGGGTGTCGAAACCAAAACCGACGTTGCAAAAACACTGGCAGTGTTTGGCGCCTTCACTGAGGGTCTGCAATTATTTGCCAGCTTCGCGATTTTGATGAATTTCCCACGCTTCAATAAAATGAAGGGCATGGGCCAAATCGTAACTTGGTCGGCACGCGATGAGACTTTGCACACCAACTCAATCGTGCGCTTGTTCAACACTTTCGTTCACGAAAACCCAGACATCTGGACCCAAGAACTGCAAGATGATTTGTACACAGCTTGTAAAACAGTTGTGACGCATGAGGACGCGTTTATTGATCTGGCGTTCGAAATGGGCGGTGTGGAAGGCTTGGAGCCGCAGGAAGTGAAAGATTATATTCGCTTCATCGGCAATCGTCGTTTGGCGCAGCTCAACCTCGAGCCGCTTTATGATGTCGAGAAAAACCCACTGCCGTGGATGGACGAGATGCTGAACGGTATCGAGCACATGAACTTC
>ERZ1048068.3221-NODE-3221-length-10825-cov-5.002228_pt1 | contig 10825 bp, 9 predicted proteins | sample MGYA00383098_ERZ1048068 | MGnify/ENA primary metagenome ERZ1048068 (study PRJEB29581, sample SAMEA5548368) | metagenome | biome: marine; feature: coastal; material: water | depth 1 m | study: Short-term variability in the microbial, nano- and picoplankton... | reverse complement strand
GCTAAACTCGCTTTTGCAAACTCATCAAACGATAGTGTTTTATCCAATTGCATTGTGGCAAAGGTAGAGAAGTTTGATAATTAGTAACTTATAGCCCAGAGACTCCAAGCACACTTTTTACACCTCTAAACCAATTGAATCTAGTTAAACTCTATAGCATTAGCAGAGTTTGGTGCGTTTAGCTTGAAATTAAACACAACGCCCTGAGCTTTTGGAAATTGCTTATTACATCTCTTTAAAAAGCCTTCTCGAGCAATTTTAAATGGTACATTATATAAATTTAGCTTATTAATAACGGGCCCTAACTTTTTAAAACTATCAATTGGCTCTGAATCAACAAAGCAATATAAACCTCGATTAATACTTACTATCGATGTATCATTTGCAATAGAATTGTCGATAAAACTAATAATTACCGCAGAGCTCACTCCAGATTTATTTAATGTGAATATTATGCCATCAGCACTAAGATTCATTTTATTAACTGCACGAATGTACAAATTTCTTACATCTACATAGTTTACGGGAGGTCTGCTCATTAAAGAGGCAGGTAACGATGTTATATTTATTTCATCTAATACCTCATATTCATTTACAGGTTCACATTCAGTAAAAACTATTAAATCTCCGAAAGTTTTAGAAATCCCACGAGTAGATTCGGTTTGGGCGTCTGAATTGAGAACAATAATTAAAAGAGCCATTAATAATACCTTAAGTCTGATTCTAAAATCCATTTAACAAAAATGACTAAAATTTAAACACTATCAAAATGAATCTTATTTGCTGTTCCACACGATGTGGTGACTAAAATATATTGCGAAGATAAATCCTAAGATAACGAGAAAAGACACTTGTTATTCAATTCCCAATTCTTTTCCATAGTACAAAACTTCATCTAATGCTTCCTGATCATCTTTCATGGAAAATTTGGCTTTAAGAATGATTTGTTGACATTTGTTTTTCCAAACAAGTGCAAATTTGTTGTGCAGTTTATACTTCTCAGAATTTTTTGTAAAGACATTTCCAGCCTGTTTCGCCTTTGGATATGCCAATGCAATAAATTCAAGGATATCGTGCTTTGTAGTCGGTATAGGAAAACTAGAAATAATTTCAATTTTTTTTCTGTCCACTTTACTAGGTCCAGTTATCTCAGAAAATACTTCAGAAAACACCATTCCTATGTGAGAAAACACGCCTTCAGGATCCCTTCTTCTCTCGTTCTCAGCATCATTCAATAATTCAAATAAATGCTGTATTGAAGCGTTAGGCGGTCTATCAAAAATATTATAACTACAGTAGTCACATGTCGTAGAGGATGCGTCAATTTTAGCTTGACAATTCGGACACTTATTAGATGTATTACTTGCCGATTGAGTAAATGCACTGCCACCCTTCCCGTCTGAAATACTTTGTTGATTTTCATTGAATTCATAAATCCGAGCATTCAGCACCATTTCAAATTCGTCCTTATCAATGCCAGCCTCAACAGCTTTTTTATATAAAATCTCACGATCCTTGGCAGATACATTTCCATCTACAAGAGAGTAGTGAATTAGTTTTTCAATTTCTTCTTGGTACATCTACTTCTTTCTTAAAATAACTCCAAAGATAAAGATTAAAACCTCGGTAAACAGAACCCCCCCTATCAGAAGTAAAATCCTGTTGTTTTCAAAACCTGACGTAGCAAACAGACTAAGCACATAACGTATTAATCCAGATATTAAAAACAAAAAGGTAAATGCAATTTTGAAAGCATTATCAAAAAAACGTGTATATAGAACAAAAATTAATAGAGTCGAAAAAAGAATACTTACATCAGCTAAAATCCAGTTATATGTAGAAAAACTGGTGAGAATAACTCCAGCCAAAGAATTAAATAATATCGTTATCGCACCGAAGGTGAGAAAAATGTTTTTCATATACTTCGTTTGCTTACTTCAATTTTTTCAAAAGTTCCTTTTTCTTCTCTGAAAACTCTACTTCTGTCAAAACTCCTGCATCTTTGAGCTCTCCTAATTGCTTTAAAAGCTCAATCGTATTCCCAACAGATTCACCCGAAGTAATCTTATCGTCTACAGTATTTTTTGACATCATATCCCCCATCTGCTGAGCAATTGGATTTACCATTCCCAAACCTATCATTGTTCCTAGAATTCCTCCTGTACCGCCTCCTTCGCCGCCTCCAATATTTTCTGCAGCTTTTTCTGTTGTATCAAAACTTCGCTCAACTTTATACGTTTCTAGATTATCTGCATGCCGCTTTAAACGCATACGTTCATCTAAATCCTCAGCCATAATTTTTTGAAATTGAGCTACAACATCTTTTACACGTTGATCTTCATCAATAATAGGGATTGATTCAATATTAAACAGTTTCAGCGCTAGGCCAAATTCTTGTAAATGGGAACTAATGATGGCTTTTACGGCACCGCCCACTTCATGAACAATAGACTCTAACTCCAAAGGACTTAAGTTTTGATCATTACTTATTTTTGTAATTGCGTGTTTTACATTTTCAGAGATTACACCCCTGAAAAGCTCAGATAATGTATTTGTGTCAAAATCCTTTACTGTTCCAACCATTTTGGTTAAAAACAATTTCGCGTTTTCTACGACGAGTGCAAAGGATCCCCGACATGAAATAGGAATAGGGACTCTAAATGTTGGCTCGACCATGTTAAAGGGAGCAAGGCCAAACTTCGCATCCATTGATACAACTTTATTAATAAAGTAAACTTCAGCAGAAAAAGGGCTATCTCCGCCAAATACTAAACCAATAAGGCCTGATAGAACGGGTAAGTTTTTAGTTGAAAGAGTATGGGTTCCTGGGCCAAAGACATCAAGCAACTCTCCCCCTCTATAAAAACACGCTTCTTGAGATTGGTTTACAATTAATTGTGACCCCATACGTAGTTCTTGCTCACGTGAACTATTTGATTCTGAACGCCATTTCCATATCAGGACATCATTAGGTCCGTCGTATTTAAGAACATCGATAACTGCCATGCTATACAAATTTAGAATAAAAGTTAAAACAATGATCTTATTGCCTTTTGAATTTATCCTTTTGATCCTGTCGCATTAATTTTAACCTGAATGATACTATTTCGGCAGCTTATTTTGAATTGAGATTCATCCTGAGCTTTCGAGATGTTTCAGAGCAATTAGAAATTCGAAGATTTTAAACAAACCATCCCTATATACGAAGGTGGTCGTTTAAATCCTTTTCACCTATAGAAGCGAACTCAAATAATCTCGTGAATCTAGTCGATGCCAGGTATAGAGCAAAGGAGATTTGAATCAAGGTAGAGACTTTGCTCGTCTTATCTAACATCTAGTCTAGAAATCGTTAGCAATCTTATTTTGCTTATAAAGCAATTGACCTTGATTTGACTACCCTCCAATCAGTGTGAAATAGTATTGTATAAAAAAGCCTTCATCAGCAGATGAAGGCTTTTTTGAAATCATGTTCTATCGTTTTTTTAGTATCCTATGAAAGCAACATTATATGATACGTCTGGCTGATTTTCAGCGTAAGCTACACCAATATCTCTCGCAGCATTAATCGTTTGCTTTTGGATATCAATATCATCTTGTTGCTGCTTTAATTTGAAATCCCATTCTCTTTGGTCAAGATCTTGGATTCTCTTCGCTATCTCACTCAGCAGGATCTCTGCATCCCCATAGCAACTCGAATTTGGATCTATATTCACAAGCGAACTAGATGCGTTTTTCGCCCCCGTTTCATCTTGATTAGCGCTCCAAGCACTCTTAGCTGCAGAGATATCGATTTTACATTGTTTATCAATTTGTTTTTGATAAATAGGACCTATTGCTGCTACCGCTTTGTTGTAACATTCCTCACAAACTTGAGGTATAGAAGTTAGTTTTGCAATGGCTGCCTGAAAGTCATCTTGAGCTGCAAAAGTTTCAGCCTCTTTAAGATATAAACCACATTTGCTATTGTAGTAGTCTGTAATTTTTGATTTCCCCTCAGTAATGAAGTCTGTATACTTAGAGCTTTTTGATTTTATTCCTCTTATAGCGCTAATGTACGCCTTTGTTTCACTGTTTCCTGCTCCTCTTTGCTCAAAGCTTAGAGAAGAAAATTTAGTCCCTTCTATTGCATCACCTATAATAAGAGTAACCTCTAAAGTGTATGTATAAATTTTAGGTGTAGTAGTTGATATGTCTTTTGTTAACTCAACAATTTTTGCTGCCATTACAAACCTATTATCTGGCGATGATCCTCCAACTCCACTCCCCGTAATTATTCTATCAAGTCTAACTTTCAAAGCTTTTTGAGCAGTAGGAGTTAGTCCTCCCAAACCGTCAGGAACTAGTGATGTTATGACTATTCTGGCTCCATCGTCGTCCGATGTTTTTGCTGTTGATTGGGCGTTCACCTGAAGGAATATAAAAATTCCAATCAGCACTGTATATACTTTTTTCATTTTCTAATTTATAATTTTGTCTGCTTTCAATTTCTTCTTTAAGGCAAGTCTATTAACTCTTACTATAACTTTCCTTTGTTGCATTTCACGGGTTCTTTTAATGTTTCTTCTTACCTTATTTACTATTCTTTCATCTTGGAGCGATACAAATTCCAGATAAGATCCTCTATCAGCAAAAAACTCAGCGAAATAAACTTCGTTTTTAGGTTTTGGTGTAAAAATAATTGCGTCTATTTGGCAATTCCCATCGCGTAAACCACGGAAGATTATATCTCGAACTGCATTTTTTTTAGCTTGCTCCGTTGCATCAAAGTAGTGTCGTCCCTTTCCCCAAACCTCGAGAGTTAAAGAACCGTCAAGTTCGGTTCCCATACATTTCGTTTCAAATGTATATCCCGCACCATTACTTTTCCTTTGCCCGAAACAAAAAAAACTAAAGAGGGTTAGGGTTAATAGTAAACAATATTTTGTTTTCGGCATGTTAAATTTCCTCGGTTAGCATAACGACTACTTTACCCAATCCTAATGATTGAATATCACAATTATACCCCATTTTTTTGATGTCTTTTTTAATCAAATTACCGAATTTTTTCATACTGTTAGAGCTCACAATTCCACGTTTTTCTGCTTGTGCCGGTATTGTTAAGTCGTACAATAATCTTGTTTTAGTTTGTGCACCACTTGCTTTCACACCACCTTTCATTGCCCTACTACCCATCATGTATTCGATCTGCGCAGAAACCACATCTTCCTCTTCTTCATATTCAATATCTGATTCAAAGTTGATTTCAAGATCATCACTAACTCTAAACTCCATTTTACCCTTCATTCCATTCTCTTGTCTTTCGGTAAAGTATTTCAAAACTCTGGGTCTAAACTCATCTGATACCGCATTAATGGTGTTCTCCAAAAGTGCCATGTAATTATCTCCTGGCGTTTTTATTGTCTGTGGAAGACCATTTATCACTGTTCTCTGTGTCAGAGGATCAAGTGCACTCATAGTAATAGTGAATTGCATTTCCATACCACCAGAAATGGACGCTTTTACAACATCTAATTTCACCCAAAGTTCTGCAGCCACAACTCTGGCAAGAATGTCCATAGTTGATTCTTGCAACCAGACATCCGCCCTAGAGTTATTCCTTTGATTTTCTGCATTGATAGCATCAAGTTTGGACTTGAAATCTGCCATTTCAAAAGCGTCATCAAATTTTGCCTTAACAAACAACCCTAAACTATTAAAAAACTCATCATTAACAGCTGCAGTATAATCATAGCTCTCAACCGGCATACCTTGATTATCTTCGGTTACCATAAATCCATTTTTTTTCATCCAAGCATCACCAGGAACTACGAGCACCTCTGGCTTAAACCCTAAATCCGCAACACCTTTGATAATATTTTGGTCTTCAAGATCTTTTTGCAACAATGCCTTACTTATGGTAACAGTGGTTGTTGTCTCAATTACTTTTTTCTTAATCTTGGAACCCGGTATTTTCAAATTTGTCTTAGACGAAACGACAAAAGATAAACCCTGTGAGTTTGAAGACAGATAAGAATCAAAGAAATCAACATTCTGGTTGTAAATACTCTTTTCGGTAATTGGAGCAGAAGCTGGTCCGGATGCTGATTTTCCGTAGCCTTTAAAAATCACAACGTACAGCGCTTGTTGCTTAGCTTTATTTATACACGTGCTAATATCCCTACCTTGATTAGTAATATTGATGGCTACAGAACCTGCATCTGCCAATTGGCCATGCGATGCGGCACTATAGTTTTCTTCCCATGCTTTCACGTTAATGCCCTCTTGGGCGACAGCTGATAGCGAAAAGATGAGTATTGTTAGTGAGTATATATATTTCATTTTGAAAATTTTAAAAAATTATTTGCTTCAATTTATTTCGATTGTCTGATAAAATGAACTCCTGGCATCAGTTTTTTACCGCCTTTGAATGTCGTAAATTCTGGCGATTCTAGAGGTTTTCCGTTTTCATCCAATGGAGATTCTGCACCAGCTCTGTTATCCCAAACAACAACTTTTTTGTCTACAGAAACTTTTCCAACTTTTTTCCAAGTCGGAACACCAAGTTCATTTGTTTCTGATTCTAGAACTTCAAATTTGTCGCCAGCTTCGATTCCTTCCTTCATACCAATTCTCGCTGTTACTGGCTCCACACTCGTAATTGGAGTTATTGGGCGGAAGACCACGTAAGTTTTTTGAAGTTTTGATAATGCATTATCCATCGTTCGCTTAACTTGAAGATCAATGAGTTGATCCAGTGTTCTTTTTTCTCCTATTTTAACAGTAACTATAGAACTTGAGAATGTTTTTCCAACTAAAGATAAATCCATAAATGCACCATCTTTCCAAGCAGCGGTTTTATCGTCTGTTGTTACTTCGTTATTGAAATATTTACTTTTAAATTTCGTCGCAATCTCCTCGTTCCAATCAAGTTGGTATAAAAATGTATTGCACGCGACTGTGTAACCTATTTTCGTTTCCTCATAAATAACATCAATAGCCTCTAATGCCTTTTCAAGCAATGCGGGCGGAGATTTTGCCATCTTCTTTTTTGTAGCTTCCTTAGCCAAATCTCTCGCAAGAGCAGCAACTGGTTCGTTTTTATAAAATTTCATTTTATTGAAAACAACAAAAGAATTTGCAATTAATTGAAAATCCAAAAGGTATGCGCCCTTATCAGCACTAGCTTTCGCATCGTCCATATCTTGAGCAGAAGCTGAGTAAAGTCCCCTTGACTTAACTTCTTCCCAATCCATATCTCCATTTTCTTTTCTGTTAAACCAAGTCGAAAACATCTGTTTCGCTAATTGTTTGTCCCGAATAAATTTGTCCAGCTTTGCTTGAAAAATTTCATTTTTTGTGGGTAGCACTATTGCACTCAAACTATCTGAAGCCAAGTATCTAAGTGTTTTTAATTTAGCTGTTGCCTTCAACATAGCTACTGGTGTTGTTAATGTGTCTTGTAAAAAACCAGACTTGATTAAATCTTCATCTTCTAATTTAATTTTATCCAAATTAAATTTATTGTCCGCGATGGTATGTTTGTTATACTTATCCGGAAAAGGGTTAGAGTTGTACGATTTTATTATCTTTTCTCTAAACTCACCCAATCCATCATCTTCTGCCAATACCATGGTCATTGAGCTCCGTCTGTATTTTGTTTCTTGAGCTTCAGAGTAATTAAAGATTGCCACGAGTGCAAGAGTTAAAAGTAAGGTAAATAATTTGTTCATTTTTTTTGTTTTTAGTTTAAGTTTTCCAACACTATGTGAGTGCTTTTTAATGTTCGGTAACATTTTTTGTTAAACAAACAACGCACTTATTTTTCGCATTATTGAAAAATAAATCAAATAATTTGAAACGAATTAGTACATTGTTGGTACATTTTTGACCTTGTTTTTTTACCTAAAAAAGAATTGATGGCGTTATTTACGCAAATAACTGAATGTTTACGGCAACAATGTTCTCTGATAATCCTAGATTTATACCTTTGATTTATGATTGAATCACTTAAGCTTAAAATTGAAGAAAAAGCGGGATTTAAAGTTAGAAATCAGGGAGATTGCCACCTAATTTCCAAGCATATCAAAAGTGAAACAAAACAAGTTATAAGCTACAACACCATAAGACGGTTCTTCCAGCTAGCGGATGAACGAAAAACAAGTAGAAAATCTTTAGATATACTGTCAAAATATTTAGGTTACAAAGATTTTAGTCACTTTAATATATCTTTCCCACATGAGCACAAATGGTCTGTAGAAAACAAGATGTACTTTTTTTTAGAAAAACATGACTCTACTGGCCTTCTGCTTTACCTTGAACAAATCAAATCAGTCACCAGTGATTATGTTTCAATTATTTCCAATGTATGCAGGGAGGTTATTTATCATAGAGATTTTAAGCTTCTGTCTAAGATATTTGAGCTAGATTCTCTCCGTTTTTCAAACTTTACATATAATGAAGTAGTACAAATCGGAAATTCAATAGGTGTTTTACTAAGAAGTCACCCGATAAATAAAGATGATACAATCATTCTGCTCAATAATCTAAATTTCGTTCAATGTGTTTGCTTGATCTTTGTAGACTACAGTAGTTTGAATTCATTTTACTTTGAGTGGTCAAAAATTCTGTCAGAAAAGAAAGGTAACAAAGAAATATCTATTTTCTCTCATTGCATAATTCAATTAACTAACTACTTAAATAAAAAAACCGTAATTATACCAAAGGAGCTTGAATTGATTCCGGATAATACTCACCCCATACTAAGGGGAAGAATATTTTCCCTTCATCTTATTGTCACGGAAGAAAGTTCAAGAATAAAGCTTTTAGAAGCCTTTCATAATGAGCACAGTACAAATAGTGTGTTACCACTTGAGTACTTTTTTGAACTGTCGTTTACAGCACTTTTGATAAATAGCAAAATAATGCAGGAGTGGATAGTTAATCTGAATCCCAAGTCACTTAGTTTGAAACAAAACTACCAGCACCATAATATTCAATTATATTATCTGGTATGCCGATTTTATTACCATAATAAAAAGAATAAAAAAATGGAACGCTTCTACTCAAAGAAGACAGATTTAAATTTGCTTCGATTTAGCTATTTGGAAATAATCCGAATTTTTATGAAAATTATTGAATTTCATTCCAATAAATCAAACAAATTGAATGTTTTAGCGGATTATAAACTTCTAACACAAAAACTATCTTATCCTATTTTTACCGAAAGCTACATACTAGATTACTTTAACCAGGGAAATAAACCGATAATTTAATTTCATTAAGAAAAATTACATACAATATTTAAACTGTGATTTAATGCTCTTTATTATAGCTTCAATAGCTCTTTTTGCTTACAATAATGTTCTTTGGAAAAAGAATATCGAAAAAGAGAACATCTCATTCTTAATGTCGTACCGAGCATTATTTACTAGCCTTATCTCTATAGTCGTATTGTGTGTGTTTGTAGATTTAAAAACAATAACAACAACAGATTACATTAAAATAATAATTGGATCATTCTTTGGAGTAAATGGTCTTTTTTTTATGCTAAGTGCTCTAAAAAACGTCTCTTTACAATGGTTAGGAGTCTACAACATGGCTAGCATACTAATTACTACCACATATCTAATAATTGAAAAAAATATGAATCTTTCCGATTCATTGTTAGGCTGTTTTATTATAATTTTAGGGTTTGTATTTTTTTTACATTCATCAGTTGAAAGCGTTATGAAAATACGGTTTAGGCAGCATATTATGTTGCTTATAATGTCTATCAGTTTTACAACTTCATCCATCATACATTGGGAAAATATAACATCAAATATTCCCCCTGTTTTGATCATATCTGTTCAGGAATTTATGGTTTTTTTACTAGGCAGCACAATGGTGCTTTGGAACAAAAGAACTATGAAGTTAAGGCATGCAGTTAAGGCATATTTTCTGCCAATAACAGAGATGAGCGTCGTTATTTTTTTTGCGATTCTTTTTAGCCTACTAGGTTTAAAAAGTACAGACCCTTTCATCTCAAGCTTATTGTTTTTAGCTCTACCGTTGTTAACTATATTTATGAGCTCACTTTTTTTTAAAGAGAACATAGGCCTTAAAAACATTATTGCCCTAACTATAATTTCTGTTGGAGCATTTTTATTACATTATGCAAAAATGTTAATGCCAATTTAACTCACAAAAACATATAGTGCAATTACCCATCAAAATACGTTGCAAGAAGGTTGTCGAATTATTATCGTAACCGTAAACCTAAATAGACTTCTAAAAATTTTTCTTACAGCTGTCATTTTAATAGCTTTATCGGTACCTTTTTCTATTTTTAATTCGATGATTTTGGGTCTTTTATTATTCTAGCTCAAGGATTCACCCGTAAATAAATTCGAAGAAATACTAACCTTAGAGTAAGCGTTGAACTCGAAGATTAGTAATTAGAGACATTAAAAACATATTCACTTCCTAGTTGCTCAATTCCAAAAATTGTGGCCTGTAGGTCTCGAAAAAACATAACAGCAAATTAAAATTCAGCTAATCGGAAACTTTTATTCTATACCAATGATCTGAAAAGAAAATTTTACACAAATCGTGTTGCCGCTGGAAATTTATGCAGCTAAAAGCCGATGTTAGCGCCGCGCTTTTTATCCTAAATCCACACAAACCTTATTCTTATCTTTGCATAGAAATGTACAACAACATAACTTCAGAAAACCGAGGATCAGTTCAAATCATCACCATAAATCGTGAAGAAAAGCTTAACGCACTGAATATAGAACTCATACAAGAAATAGGACAAGAAGTAGCTCGTCTTAATAAAGAGAAGACCGTTCGCGGTATTATAATT
>ERZ1048068.3218-NODE-3218-length-10836-cov-13.618588_pt1 | contig 10836 bp, 10 predicted proteins | sample MGYA00383098_ERZ1048068 | MGnify/ENA primary metagenome ERZ1048068 (study PRJEB29581, sample SAMEA5548368) | metagenome | biome: marine; feature: coastal; material: water | depth 1 m | study: Short-term variability in the microbial, nano- and picoplankton... | reverse complement strand
ATATAACCTGTATTATATGTGAAAAAACAATTCATATGGCTATAAAGAAAATAATCGCTGTCGCCTCTGCTAAAGGAGGAGTTGGTAAAAGCTCAGTAACTGCATTACTTGCAATTGAAAAAGCAAAAAACTGTAAAGTAGCTGTTCTCGATGCTGATATTTATGGCCCTAATCAACATTTACTATTTGATATAGAGCATAAAAAACCAGAAATTATTACTATTGGAGATAAAAAATACTTTAAACCAATAATTTCTTATAATGTGAAAGTTAATTCAATGGGTTTAATTTTAGACTCAGATAAAGCTGCATTATGGAGAGGCCCAATGCTAAGTGGTGCAATTAAACAATTAATTCATTCAACAGAATGGGGTGATTTAGATTATCTATTTATAGATATGCCTCCAGGTACTGGAGATCCTTATTTAACTATTAATAGTGAAATCAAACCAGATCACTCTATATTGATAACAACTCCTAATAAATTAGCTGAACACGATCTGGTAAAATCAATTGAAGTTTTTAAGAAGTTAGATATTAATATTTTAGGTTATATAGAAAACAATATTTCAAATCAAAAAATTCCTTATAAATTTAAGCTTCTTAATAATCTGAATTTAAAAAAATTAGTCTCTATTGATTTTAGTGACGAAATATATGAATTTAATCAAAAAAAAATACATAATTCTATTAAAGATTTATCTTCACTTATCTAATCAGAAGTATAATTAAAAAATGCTGCGCATTTTATTATTCTTATTTCTAAGTGCTCCTTTTGTTTTTGCAGAAGAGATAAATGATCCTTTTGAAGAATTAAATAGGATTTCTTTTGAGTTTAATGAGTCCATGGATAAATATTTCTTAAAACCTATTGCTGTTACATACTCAAAAGCACCACAGCCAATAAAAAAAGGTGTTACTAATATTTTTGATAATTTGGAAGAAATTGAAACTTCTGTTAATCAGGTTCTGCAAGGCAAACCAAAATTAGCAATTAATGATTTTTCTAGATTTATAATAAATACTACTATTGGTATTGGGGGTCTTTTTGATGTTGCAACAAAAATGGGGCTTCCAAGACATGAAGAAGATTTTAACCAAACACTTGCTTTATGGGGAGTACCATCTGGTCCGTATATAATGCTGCCTGCTCTTGGCCCTTCTAGCTTAAGAGATGTCCTAGCTAGACCTTTCTCATCGTTTCTTTCTGTAACATTTCATATGACTGAATCAGATGTAAATATAGCCTTAAAAGGCATTGACGCACTTGAAACGAGGGAGAGGCTCTTAGAAATTGAATCACTAATTTATGGAGATAGATATGACTTTGTAAAAGACTCTTATGTTCAATATTTAGATTATGAAATTAATGATGGTGTTAATGTTGAGGATGAGTTTTTAGATGATATGGACGACTTATTAATAGAATAATAAATCTTCAAGTTCTTTTCTGTGTGGCTTGATTGACTCTTTTTTAATTACTTCTAAGATCTTAATTCTAAAAGTCTTAGCGAACTTATCTCCTCTAGATAGACCAAAAAGGTGCTTCATCATTCTTGACAAGTCATGGCCTTGTTCGAGCTTTTCCTCTACATAATCCAAATACTTATTTAGTATTATTTTTTTTGATTTAGAATCTTTTGACTCGCCATAAATTTGACTATCTATATCTTTAATTAAAAATGGATTTTCATATGCTGCTCTTCCTATCATCACCCCATCTACTTGCTTTAAATGTTCATGACAATCATCAATAGTTTTGATCCCTCCATTAATAATTATGTCTAGTTCAGGGAAATCTCTTTTAAGTTGATAAACATATTCATATTTTAATGGTGGTATATGTCTATTTTGTCTTGGGCTTAGACCTTTTAAAATTCCATTTCTAGCATGGATAATGAAATGATTAATACCAGAATTTTTAACTACTTCAACAAAATCATATAAAAATTCATAGTCCTCATGATTATCAATTCCAAGTCTGCATTTTATTGATACGGGCAAAGCAACATTTTTTTGCATTGCACCTAAGCATTCCGCAACATGATGTGGCTCAAGCATCAAACATGCACCAAATCTTCCTTTTTGTACTCTATCAGAGGGACAGCCAACATTTAGATTTATTTCATCATAACCATAATCCTCAGCAATTTTTGATGACTCAACAAGATCTTTAATATCAGATCCACCTAGCTGAATTCCAACAGGATGTTCTTCTTTGTTAAATTCTAATTGGTGAAAACATTTGCCGTATAAAATGGCTCCGGTTGTTACCATTTCTGTATAAAGAAACACTTTTTTTGAAATCAATCTAAGTAAATACCTATCATGCATATCTGTATATTGCATCATCGGAGCAATTGACACTTTATGCGAGTCCGAATAAGACATTTTTATAAGAAATAGATTATAGAAATAAAACCTACTATTGAAAGCACTATTGTATAGGGCAAGGCCATCAAAACCATTCTCATATAGGATAGATTTATTAATGGAGCCAATGATGATGTTAATAAGAATAAGAAAGCAGCTTGACCGTTGGGTGTAGCTATACTTGGTATATTTGTACCCGTGTTAATCGAAACAGCTAAAAGATCAAATTGATCTCTAGTAATAACGCCATTATCAAAAGCAGCTTTAACTTCATTAATGTAGATTGTTGCTACAAAGACATTATCACTTATTGCAGAGAGAAAACCATTCGCAACAAAAAATAGTGGCGGCTGAACTTCTGGCGGCTGTGAAAGAACATAAGTTATAACTGGTAAAAATAGCTGCTGATCATTAATCACACTTACTATTGCAAAGAAGACTGCTAGAAGTGCTGTAAAAGGAAGTGCTTCATGGAATGCCTCGCCTAAATTATGCTCTTCAGTAATACCTTTAAACGCAGTTAAAAGTATTATTACAGCTAAACCAATTAATCCAACAGCAGCAACATGAAATGCAAGAGCAAGCACTAAGAAAAGAGCAACACACATTTCAATAAAGAGTTCTGTTTTTTGCTCTAAGGTAGTATTTTCTCTTTCGTATGTATCGAAATCGTTAAAGACATTTCTAACACTTGCAGGGAGTTGACTTCCAAAACCTGCGAGAGAAAATCTTTCTATGCAATAACATGTCAACAAACCTGCAACAAAAACTGGCATCGTTACAGGAGCCATTCTTATAAAAAATTCTATAAACTCCCAACCAGCAACTTTTGCTATTAGTAGGTTTTGTGGTTCACCCACTATAGTACAAACACCACCTAAAGCAGTTCCAACTGCTCCGTGCATAACTAAATCTCTTAAAAAGGCTTTAAATCTTTCTAAATCTTCTAAACTTACAGAGCTTAAAGAAGAGTTATCATTATAATTATGCGATACATCACTAAAATCTTTTCCAGACGACACAGTATGATAGATTCTATAGAAGCCTATAGTCACACCTATTAAAACTGCAGTAACAGTAAGCGCATCCAAAAAGGCAGATAAAACTGCTGCAGAGAAGCAAAACATTAATGAAAGATTTATCTTTGAATCAACTTTGAGTAGTAATTTAGTGAATATTGCTAGCATTAAATTTTTCATAAAATATATACCAGCAACCATAAATACCAATAAAAGGATTACTTCAAGGTTATGTTCAATTTCATAATATATTGCTTTAGTGGAGGTAAGTCCTAATAGAATTGCCTGTATGGCTAAAAGACCACCTGGTTGAAGGGGGTAGCATTTAAGAGCCAGGGCCAAAGTAAATATAAATTCAAGTAAAAACATCCAGCCAACAATAAAGTTACCATTCATTCCGAACGAATTTAATACTAATAAAGCTATTGGATTAATTACTAAGAAAGTTACAATGGTTTTCTTATACCAAGTTGGTGAATTACCTAGAAATAGATTTTGTATTACGCTGATCATAAATAAGTTTAATTAATAAGTTATATGCATTTTAAAAGATTTTTTAATATTAAACCTGAAAATAATAATCTATTTATTATTTTTAATAACAATAAAGTAATTTTTGATTTAAATGATAAAACATTCCTATTAAATTCATCTTTTTTAAATTTTACCAATTATAACTTCAAAAAAATTGGTATTGCAGAAGATGGTGGTATGAATATTTATGCTGCTGATATCTCCGATCAATTATTTAACCTGGCAGAACAGGGCTACAAATCACTTGTTGAATATGATTTAAGACATTTAATGTCAACATTAGATGAAAATGAGATGAATCTTGTTGGAAGAGCTAATCAGTTACTACATTGGCTTAAAAGCAATAAGCATTGCGGTTATTGTGGATTGGAAAAAAAGTTTGATAAAAAAGAGGAGGCGATGTTTTGTTCATGTAATAATATAATGACTTACCCATCTATTTCTCCATGTATTCTTGCTTTAATTAAAAAAGATAATCAGATTCTACTAGCAAGAAATTCACTTTTTCCTCAAGGGTTATATAGTGCGCTAGCTGGTTTTATTGAGGTGTCTGAGACAGCAGAGGAGACAGTCGAGCGTGAAATATATGAAGAAGTTAGTTTAAAGGTTAAGAATATTAAATATTTTGGCAGTCAATCATGGCCATTTCCTAGTCAACTCATGCTTGCTTATACTTGTGAATATGATTCAGGAACTATAGAGGTAGATGGACACGAAATAGTCGACGCTAAATGGTTTGACATAAAGGATCTGCCCAACACACCACCTAACTCAACTTTATCAGGTAGATTGATTAACTCTTGTACCTTGGATCATTAGCTGCTCTAGTTGGTATTTGCTTCTTAGCTTTTGGCTCTTTCACAATTTCTTTTATGGCAGGTTCCTTTTTTATAGGTGAATCTTTTTTCTCTACTTTTTTAGGAGCAGATTTTGGCTTAATATTTTTTTCAATATCTTTCTTAGATGCCTGATTTTTATTTTCATTCTTAGGAGAGTTTTTATTAGTATTAATATCAGTTTTATTTGCCTCTAACGATTGTTTTTTATTATCTTGAACTGGTTTTTTATTCTGAACTTGTTTTTTATTCTGAATAGGTTTTTTATTCTGAACAGGTTTTTTATTCAGAACAGGTTTTTTGTTTTGATTTGTATTTTTCTTATCAGTATTTCTGTTTTGATTATGCTTAGGATTATTGTTTCTAGGCTTTCTTTTTCTATTTTGATTATTTTGTCTAGCTTTTGTTTTAGGTTTTTCTTCACTATCTATGCCAGCAATACTTTTAATCCAACCAACCAAGCCTTCTTTCTTCTTTTTAGGCATTTTTGGAGGCTTTATTCCATCAACTAATGGCTTCATGGCTTTTGATTTATTTTTATCATCTCTCCAGCCAGTATCTGGTTCAGGGCTGTCAGGTGTTAAATTGTATGAATCGATATGTTTTATATCTGAAGCTTTAACTCTAATAACTTTATAATACGGCCTAGCTTTGTATGGATCTGCAATAATGAGAACTCTAATATTATTTGTTTTTTCAATATTGATAATATCGTTTCTTTTTTCATTCAAGAGATAACTTGCTACATCTGCAGGAACATATACTTGGATTTCACCAGTATTATCTTTTGCTGAGTCTTCACCAATAATTCTCAGAATTGATTGACCTAACGATCTAGGACCTCTCACAAGAACATGCTCAATGTCATAAGATTCGTTTAAGGAGGGCCTCAATCTTTGTCTAGAAACTTCTAGTAATCCAAATTTTGATATGCCTGAAATCTGAACTCTAGCTCTATCAGAGTAAACTGCTTTCCTAAATGCATTTTCAACTTTTTCTTGATGGCCTGTATCCATCATGTCAATAAAATCAATAACCACTAACCCGCCAACATCTCTTAATCTCAATTGTCTTGCTACCTCTTTTGCTGCTTCTAAATTAGTTTTATATGCAGTATCTTCAATATCCTTTCCTTTTGTAGATCTTGCAGAATTAACGTCAACAGCTGTCATGGCTTCAGTAGGATCTATAACGATGGAGCCTCCAGAAGACAATGAAATTTCTCTTTGAAAAGCTAATTCAATTTGAGACTCTATCTGATACCTATTAAAAAGGGGAATGTCTTCTTGGTATAGCATTACCTTATCAGAATGATCAGGCAATACTGCTTCTACAAATTCTTTTGCTTCATTATAGGTATCTTGATCATCTATAAGAATTTCTTCAATATCATCCTTGAAGTAGTCTTTTACGACTCTCACAATTAACTTATCATCTCTGTAAATAAGAGCAGGACTTTTGGCATTAGGAATATTGTTATTTATTTCATCCCACAGAGCTAACAAATATGCCAAATCTAAACTAAGTTCTTCACTTGTTCTTCCTAGACCATTAGTTCTAACAATTGCACTCATATTATCTGGAATATTAATAGAATCTAAGGCTTCTTTTATTTGATCTCTTTCTTCCCCACTTATTCTTCTGGAGATACCGCCTGATCTTGATGAATTTGGAATTAAAACGATAAAGCGTCCTGCAAGACCAATCTGCGTTGTTAGGGCTGCACCCTTCGTTCCTCTTTCTTCTTTTGTAACTTGGACTATTATTTCTTGGCCTTCTTTAAGTGTGCATTCACTTTTTCCATTTGAATTTTTTTTGTAAAATTCGCTTGATAGATCTTTTAGTGGCAAAAAACCATGTCTTTCTGATCCAAAGTTAACAAATGCAGCATCAAGGCTTGATTCAACTCTTGAAACGGTAGCTTTAAATATACTACCTTTTAATAGGACTTTATCTGGTGATTCGGTATCAAAATCATATAGTTTTGCACCATCAACTAGAGCAACACGTAGTTCATCACCGAATGACGAGTTAATTAAAATTCTTTTCATATTATTCTCCCTATGTATAGGAAGACAATGCAGCAGTGTGCTTAATTAAGCTTCTATCAGTAAGTCTTACTATCTACTGCTTACATGATTAACCCTGTTAGGAGTTGTCTTAAAACTGTTGTATATATCTTTCTTTTTACTAAAATTGACTTGATTATCTAGCCATTTAAACGTATATCCTATAGATTTGTCTCATGCCTGTCAAAATATTAAAAGTAAACCACGATAATGATGGTAGAAGAATAGACAATTATTTGATGTCTATATATAAAAATATTCCTAAGTCTAAAATTTATAGCATCATTAGAAAGGGCGAGGTTAGGGTTAATTCTGGAAGAGTTAAACCTAATAGTAAAATTCAATCCGATGACTTAATAAGGATCCCTCCTTATTTAACTGAAGATAAAAAAGATTCTAAGCAAATAATTGATAAAAATTTAAAAAATCTAATAAAAAACAATATTATATTTGAGAATAGTAATTATATTGTTATTAATAAGCCATCCGGCATTGCTGTTCATGGAGGTACTAAAAACTCTATTGGAATCATCGACATTATTAGATCTACACATAGTGATACTATTGATTTATGCCATCGAATTGATAAAGAAACTTCTGGGTGTCTGGTCCTATCTAAAAATAAGAAATCCAATAAGTGGTTCAATAAATTACTTATTGATAAAAAGATAAAGAAAAAGTATTTAGCAATTCTAAAAGGCCATTTAGGTAGTAACAAAGAAATAAAAACTCTGATTAATAAATCTGAGACATCAAATAAAAAATCTTTTATTTCTGATGATGGTAAAGAGTCTATTTCTATCTTTAAACCTAAATTAAAACTAAATTCATCTTGTCTTACAGAAATTGAAATCTTTACAGGAAGAACACACCAAATAAGAGTACAGAGTAATCATATTGGACATCCGGTTTTAAATGATGATAGGTATGGTGATAAAGATTTTAATAAAGAAATGTCTCCTAAAAACATTAAAAGAATGGCACTTCATTCAATGTTAGTAGAATTTAATGATATGGATAATAAATTTATATCAGTGAAAGCAGAATTAGATGATTCCTTTTTACAGCTCTTGGAAGTATTAAAGTAAATATTTCTACCATTCATAGTATAATTTTGATAGGATACGTTTTTTTTAAGGGTAAGTATGGCAGTTCAAAAAAGTAAAGTAACGCGATCAAGAAGAGGTCAGAGAAGATCTCATGATTCATTAAAAGCTTCAACATTATCTATCGACCCTGTGTCAGGTGAAAAACACACCCGTCATCAGATGACCAAGGATGGCTTCTACAAAGGCAGACTTGTTAAAGATTTAAGAAAAGTTGAAAAAGAAGAGGCTGAAGATACAACGGTTTAACTAATGCCTAGGCATATAAGTTTAATTTTCCCCGGTCAGGGCTCTCAATCTTTAGGCATGCTTGAACCTTTTCATGGTGAGGAATTAGATAAGCTTTCAGATATTGCCAATAATATTTTAGATATTGATATTATTGATTGTGTTAATAATGGACCTGAAGAAACTTTAAACAAAACCTCAATTACTCAACCTGCTATCTTAATAGCATCTCATCTCTTCTATCATAAGTTCATAGCTGATACTGGTGTAATTCCTAATTTATTTGCTGGACATTCCTTGGGAGAATATTCAGCCTTACTGGCATCGAATTCAATAGACTTGATAACAGCAATATCTCTAGTTCATAAACGAGGCACATACATGGAAAATGCGGAATCTGGTTCAATGTACGCTATATTGAATCTTGAACTTAATCTAATTCAAAATATCTGCAAAGAGGTAGAAGATGAAACTGGAAGCATAGTAAGTGCAGCAAATATAAACTCTCAAAATCAAATAGTTATAGCTGGAAACAATAATTCTGCAAAAATCGTAGCTGAAAAGTGTAAAGAAGCTGGTGCCAAAAGGTGTATTCAGCTTAAAGTAAGCGTTGCTTCTCATTGCGCTTTAATGATAGATGCTGCTAATAAATTAGAAGAAGAGCTTAATGATACTTTTATTAAAGAGCCAGAAATTCCTGTTCTGCACAATTTTGATGCTTCAGCAACAATTGATTCTGACGACATTAAATTAAAATTAAAGAAACAACTTTATAAACCAGTCCAATGGGTCGATACTATGAATCATATTAAGAGTTACGACGGAATTGTGATTGAATGTGGACCAGGTAAAGTACTGACCGGTCTTGCAAAAACAAATGGATTAAATAATATATTATCAATGGTGTCTCCAACATTTAATGATGAGTTACAACAATTATTATGAGTGAAGAAGTAGTATTTATATCTGGAGCCTCTCGTGGAATAGGAACTGCTATTGCAGAGCATTTTGTAAATAAAGGTCATAAAGTTATTGGTACATCTAGAACTAACTTTACATTTAATTCAAATAATAAAAATTTAATTCCAATTTCCTTAGATATTACAAACAGAGATTCTGTTAATGAATGTACAAATTTTTTAAAAGAAAATAATCTTACGCCATCAATATTAATTAATAATGCTGGTATTACATCTGATCAGTTATTCTTGAGAATGAAAGATGAAGATTGGGATAATGTACTTGCTACTAATCTAACAGGTACTTTTAATTTAACAAAAGCCCTTATCAAGGGCATGATTAAAAATAGACACGGAAGGATTATAAATATTTCATCAGTATCTGGTTTAATGGGTAATGCAGGTCAGGTAAATTATTCCTCTGCCAAGGCAGGTATTAGTGGTTTCACGAAATCTCTAGCAAAAGAGGTTGGATCAAGAGGAATAACTGTGAATTCAATAGCTCCAGGTTTTATTGAAACTGATATGACTTCATATCTTAATGAAGATGATAAGCAAAAATTAATACAAAATATTCCTTTAAACAGACTTGGCTGTGTTAACGATATAGCTGAGTTAGCTATTTTTTTAGCAAGTGAAGATGCTTCTTATATTACTGGTCAAACCATTTCTGTTGATGGTGGCTTGTTTATGTATTAAATACCTCTTTTAAATAAATGTGCATCTTTTTATGAATAGATGTAAAATGCTGTTTTTTACTTTGGAGTATTTATGAGTATTGAAGATAGAGTTAAAAAAATCGTTAGTGATCAGCTTGGAAAATCTGTTGATGAAATTCAGAGTGATTCATCATTTGTAGATGACCTTGGAGCTGATTCTCTTGATACGGTTGAATTAGTTATGGCTTTAGAAGAAGAATTTGATCTAGAAATTGCAGACGAAGATGCTGAAAAAATTTCAACTGTTAATGAAGCAGTGGATTATATTAATTCAAATTCATAAAAAATATTTTTAATATAGTTACTCTTAAACTGTATTTATTAACTATTTTCATTCAGAATAATTTTAACGAGATCCCATAGTAATATGGAATCTCGTTTTTTTATGATAAGTAAATAAATGTTAATACTAAGAACCATATTTATAATATTAATTTTTATTGCTTCATTTGTAGGACCCTATAAAGCTTTCTTTAATTCAGAACACTCTGAATCTTTTATAGAAATTATGCCAGGCGATAGCATGTATGGTGTGATTACAAAATTAGCTCCTGACAGTTTACTTAATAAATTATTTTTTAAAATTTATGCAAATAAAAATAATATCAATTCTTTTCAAGTCGGTGAATACAATATCTCAAAAATGAACATTGCAACTGCAATAAATTCTTTCAACAAAGGTAATACTTTCACTCGCTTTATTACAATTAATGAGGGAATAAATATATTCGATCTTAATAAAATTATAGATAAGAGTTATCTTATAAATGATTGTTTAAACTTAAGTTGTTTAACAATTAGTTATCCATTTAATGAAGGCATTTTATACCCAGATACTTATTTTTATAAAAAGGGCATGAAAGCATCAGATATTCTCGAAGCTAGTCATAAAAGCCTTGATTTAAAGCTAACAGAATTATGGAGTAAAAAGCCTGAATCAAATTTATTAAAAAATAAATATGAGGCTTTAATATTAGCTTCTATCATTGAAAA
>ERZ1048068.3216-NODE-3216-length-10841-cov-4.645466_pt1 | contig 10841 bp, 8 predicted proteins | sample MGYA00383098_ERZ1048068 | MGnify/ENA primary metagenome ERZ1048068 (study PRJEB29581, sample SAMEA5548368) | metagenome | biome: marine; feature: coastal; material: water | depth 1 m | study: Short-term variability in the microbial, nano- and picoplankton... | reverse complement strand
GGCCGTTAGGGTGTTGATGATTATGGATAGGAAAACAGTTTTTCGCATGTGAGAATTATAGATTGCGTATGGCTTGATGCAATAAAGACGGCAGAATCTTGTGTCTGAGTGCTAGACATTCTGGAGGCGAACCATCACAAGCTCTCTCGTGAAAAAGGTATTTCCATTGGTGTCTGAGCGACACAAACCAGCGAGGTTAGTTGAGCAAATCAAAAGTGAGATAAAGAAATACCTCAAGCGTGAGCGAAATAAGTCGCTACCGGAGGATCATGATTACTGGGGCTTTAATTGTCGCTCAGGACAAGCGTCAGATTTGGCAAAAGTCTGCCACGAAAAAGAGATTGGTAAATCGCTCGATCATGCTCTCGCCGAAGGGTGGGAAGCCGTTTATCTTGAGATACTTGTGGAGCCAAGGAAACGAGGGGAAAAATAAGTAGCACAGGATTTGTATAACTACCAGTCGGTCGAAGATCCGTAGCGAGCGGTATCAAGCTCAGGACGCCAGATATTGAATTCAATCCGAGAAAAGGCATTGATATCGAACTCCGCATCTCCCCAAACTTGAGAATAGCCTCTGAGTGTTTTCTCGTCGAGTGACTTGAGTTTCACAGTGATGTATCCCCCCTCATGAAACCAACAACGAACGTCATTTTTTTCCATCCTGACTTCGTCAATCTCTTCTGAAAGAGCAACGCTCCTCATGAGTTTGATTGGGACTCCGACGTCCCCAAACGAGGTCGAGAGGGAGACCTGGCCTTCGTCGATTGATTTGACGCTACCAATGATGACATCACCATTTGCGAGACGGATTTCTTGACCCTCTAATTTTTCTTCAGGGTTTTCCTTCTCTTCATCCTCTGGTTTCGCAGGAAGAATTCCGTCCCACTGGGAAACCGAGATATTACTGAATTTGATGGGGCTGGTGTTTTGTGGTACGAAGTGGATCCAATTTCCCTTGAACTTGGTGTCGTCAACTCCGGTCCATGTTCCGATTTCTTTGCCATCAATGTGGACGGCATTGGTCCCATCTTTGCTGCGATCAAGGTAGATCGTAAATTCAGCAGTCTCGGCTTCGAGCATGTTTCGGATCGACTCACTTATGATGTCGTTATTACGGTCATTTGGAGCATTTCGGTAAACACTCATGTAGGTTCGCTGGACATTGAGGGAGTATCCAGTTCCAGGGTAGTCATCGCTGCCATCATCCGAGAAGAATAGGATTCTGAAGTATGGAGACGATTTCCAATTGGCGGTGAAGCTGATTTTAGCCTTATCAGGAATCGTGACTTCACGAGCAATGCCGCTACGGGCCTTAGAAATCATAGTCCGGTTTTTGAAGGTCCAGTATTTTTCGATATTTCCTCCTGCTGAAATCCAACCCTCAGGCCCGTCTGGTCCGTTGTAAAAGGATGGTGATTGATTGAAGATGTCGAGTGAGTGAACGAGGGATCGCCGAAGAGTCAAGTTGCCGGCATACCAGGTCTCAAGCGTAATGGTCTTATCATCTAAGTTGGTCAGGCGCCCTCGGATGGTGTCTCGATGAGAATCGCGGAAGTGACCTTTGATGGTTGCGAGAGCGTAATGATCAGCTTCGATCTTTTTTGGTGCTCCGTTGAGTGTCATTTCAAGGAGCCTTTTGGTGTCAAGAACGCTCAAGCCTTCTAGAGAAGAGGAGTCAAAAACGAGCTCCTTTTTTTCCGCTTCGACAGATTTTGGAATACCACTGATTCTGCTCTTGTCCGAAAAGGTGAGGACGGAAGGGCGCTCTTTTGGAGCCTTTTCGTTTTCACCGAAAGAGGGAATTGCGCTGACTAGAAAAAGGGTAGGAGCAAGGAGAAGTTTTTTCACGGTGTTAAGAGGTTGCGTTCTTCGGTGTTTATTCACTTTTGCTGATCGACAACATAACGACACGGTCGATTTCGAGTTCTCCAAGCCATGGGTGGTTTGCTTTGAGCTTGTCAGGACCCAACTGAATTCCAGAGAGGCTGAGTTTGCCGCCAGTTCGCAGAGCGAGATGATATTGTCCTTTCGATTTTGGGATATCCGCACCTTTAGTGAAATACATTACGGCGCAATTTTCGAGTGGAATTGAGATTGGATTCGGGCTCAGAAGTGTTTGGACGGTGAATGGTTTGGTTGGGCCTGCCGGGCTGTAAGAGAGAATCTTCCCACTGAAGCGATCACCATCGTCTACCGATAAGGTGTCTAGGTCATCTTCGGCACGTGGTTCGCGGCGAAGCAATTGAGTGGTGGTATCCCACTCGTTAACGATGAGGTTGCTGATGCTATTATCAGAAATTCCCGAACTCATGCTTTCGAAAAGAATGGCGGAACCTTTTGGCGAACCGGTCGGGTCAATTCCTTGTCCCAATTTCTCACCATCAAGATAGAGTTGGAGGATCTTTGAGGCCCGATCCACTCGAAGTTCGAGTTGGCAGGTGTTGGAGTTCTTGTTTCCGGGAGCTTGGGTTGAAGTAATAAGCGTTTTAAATTTTGGTCCGTTGGAACCGGTAGGCATAACGCGCCTAACTTGAACTCCTCCAGAATTCAGGTTCAGGAGATACGAATTACTTGTTCCGTCACTCTGAGGTTTTGCTTCATCGGTGCAAAGATGAATGCGGATATTCGGAGATGACTCCCAGCTAATTTCAGCGCCAAAGATAAAGTTTTCAGGAAGCTTGAGATCTCGCCCGATAAACCCTTTGTCGCGAGAGGTCAGGGCGCCATCCTCATAGCGCCAGCGGCCGTTATTTTCCTGAGACCATCCTTCAATTCCAATGGGGCCTCTGAAGATGTTTCGCTGGGGAGTGACTCCAAAAAAGACAGAATCAATTTGCTCCCGTGGAATCTCGAGAAGTCCGGCGAACCAAGTTTGGAACGAAAGATGGGTTGGAGTTAAACCAACCACTTCACCGGGAATGCTATCGCCGTTCCTTAGGTAAAGTTCTTGGGAGTTCTTTGGGAGCTCATTTGGGGTTTCCTTCTCTGAATAATCTGCCGAGAAGTTGAGTTTGATTAGGTCTTTATTAAGGATTTTTAGGGGTGCTTCGCTGTGGGGTGTTTGGAGTTCGATGAGCCCTCCTTTGAGTGCGATAACTTTTCCGAAAAAGAGGTCTCCGTTCTTCAGGCTAATCTGATCATTGGCCTGGCTGATGCTAAGGAAGGCCATGGTGAGGCCAGCGATGAGGGAAGTGCGCATAGAATTAAAAGATGAGCGTTACAGATCGTCGAACCAATCGGACAAGTCTGGTGATCCTTCGATAAAACGAAGCATGGCGGCGGCAGATAAATCTACGGTGACTTTTCCCAAAAAAGGAGAGTTGCCGATTAGGAGGTTATCTTCGGCGGAAATTGGGTTGAGTTTGATTTTTCCAAAGGGTTTATAAACAATTGTAACGGGTTCTTGTTCCCAAGTTAGCTCCTCTGAGAGGTCGTCGCTTTCTAGGTCTGTCGAGGATGATTCCTTAAGAACAATTTTAGAAAGATCTTTGACGGGAATCTTAGCATCCATGTAGGGGGACTTGAGATGTGCGAGCCCACCCTTGATCCCTATGATCTGCCCTGAAAAACGGTCGGTTCCATTTCCGAGAAGAACAAGATCCCGATCTGGGTGAACCATGCTGTTGGCGCTATCGGTCATGCCGTTCCAAGAGGTGATCATAACTTCGGAGATGCGAACGCGGGCGTTACTAGTGTTATTAACAATCCCAAATCCGGTGCCATCACCAGGAAACCCGCCAAGGTCGTTCCACTGGGCGGCATAGTTTCCATTGATAAAAAGAATCATGATGGATTCCTTGCGATTATATCGAATTTCAATCTCGGCATCTCCTCCTTCGGAAAGTGAAATATTACTGCGGACACTGGCCATTCTTTGGGTCCGAGCAACACCGGCCTCGCTGAAGTAGTTTCGGGAGAGATTGGGGTAGCTTGAATAGAGTGTCATTGTATATCCTGTTCCGAACATGTCCGCGTGGGTGCGTTTGGAAGGATCAATCCAGGCAATGCTTTGAAACCCATTGTTCTCTCGGAGATCGATTAATTTTTCTTTTCGAAGTGGAGCTGGAATGAGCTCCTCGGGTTCCTCTTTTACCTCAGGCTCCTTTTTGCCCTCGTCTTTCGGTTTAACAGCATTATCGGCCTCTTTAGCCTCCTCAGCTTTGGGCTCTTCCTTTTTCTCTGGTGGGATTACTCGAGTGAAGTCCGAATGAAGGGCAAGGGTTAAATTTAAACGTCCCTTCCATGCCGCCTTGAATTTGAGCCGGCCAATGTCTGGCATATTGGCATCCGGATAAACCAGCGCGCGATTATCGAGACTATAAAATGAAGCACCAGAATGAATCCAGGCCGATGACTTTTCCTTAACTTCTATGACCCCGGTCTTGGGCTGGTCGGCTTTGGTGGCTTCCGTCTCAGTTTCGTCTTTTTTTTCGGCTTTACGGTAATCGAGAATTATCCAGCCGTTGCTGTTGTAGGGTCCGCTGTAAAAAAGTTCTCCATCGAAGGGGTTTGGGGAGAGTGATTTGATGTATTCCCGGGGGATTGTGACATCGCCTACTATCGAGCTTTTAATCACGAGCGAATTCTCATCGAGTGAAACGATTTCGCCTGGAATCCTGTCGCCACTGACCAAGGTGATGAAGGATGTTTCCTTTTCCATGACCACGCCGCTACTGCCTTTAAAGACAACCTGACGAATCGCTGGAATACTGAACTTAATAGGGCGATCGATATCTTTTCTCTCCCAGAGTAAGCCATCTTGAATGCCGCCGAAGATCCCATGCATGACATCTCCGTTATCAAAGAGGATTAGGTCGTCGCCGGCTGGGTCTGGTTTCGAAGCTTCAAGTCCGGTTGAAGTTTCCTCATGTTTGGAGAGGTTTTTGTCTAAAAGAATTCCGCCGCCCTTGACGACGATTTCACAAAATGAAAGAGACGGGAGAGAGGCTAAAAGGACGGGGTAAAAGGCAGGCTTCATTTTTCGTAGATGGGAAGGAAACGATAATTCAACGCGAGGGACAGAAGGGCTCCTGAGGTATTGAATGATTTCCCGCGGCTTCCTGGGAATGATCCGTCGGGTCCTTGAAGAGCTCCGAGGTATCTGGTGTTTTTGGCGTTCCATTGCTGCCAATTTTCTTCATTTGAGTGAAAAAGAGCCTGAGCCATGTAATATTCAAAGTAGTAAGCATAGTGGCTTTCACGGTGGTTTAGCTTTTTCGCCAGATATTTGGCGCTGGCTTCATAAAGCTTTGTCTTGTGTTGTTTTGCGAGTGACTCACAAAGGACGCCTATGGCGGTTAGGGTGGGTCGATCGCCCATGGCATTTTGATAGCCGTATCCGCCATCGCTTCCACGGCATTTGCGCATAAATTTCATTCCCTTTTCGAGGGCCGTATCTGGAACGGGGATACCAGCATTCCTTGCGGCATAGAGTGCGACGATCTGGCATCCAGCGATCGATGAGTCGGAAGTTGTGGCGTCTGGGCTGTAACGCCAACCACCTCTTGGGTTTCGCTTTTGTGCACTGAGAATGAGTTCAACAGCCTTTTTTAAACCCGTTGCAATCTTTTCGTTGCGATACATTCCGTAGCATTCGGCCAGAGCAAGGGTGGCGAAGCCATGGGTATACATTGAGCTTCCGATATATCCGTTGCCGGCGTCTTGCGCACTCAGGATGAACGCGATCCCACGTTTTATATTTTCGGCGTATTCACCGTGATTTGGGTCTTCGCCGTGGGCCAGGAAGGCCATGACAGCAAGGCCGACGACGCCTGGTTCGGTGCCAACTCCATCGGCCCAAGAACCGTCCTCCTTTTGGGTTTTTGAAAGATACCGGAGCCCCCGCGTATAGATGTTTTCAACGGCGGCCGGAATGGGATCTTCATCCCGCTGAAGGGGATTTTGGCCGGCAATCGGGAGGGCCGAGAGCAACGTTAAAATTGGAAGCAAAATTCGCATGGGAACGGTTGGACAGCTGGAGTGGAAAATAAAAAAGGAGAAACGGCCTCCGGAGCGGTAGCGCCCTGAAGACCGTTGACGCGCTGAAGGATAGGGTCCTTATTTTTTGGCTTTGGCGGCTTTGTTATAGCCGTCGAGTGCCTTTTGGAATTCTGGTGGAAGAGTGGTTCCAGATTTTCCGGCAGCTCGTGGAACGCGTCGCTCCGAGCCCTTTTCTCCTTTGGCGACACCCTTGTTTTCGGTGTTCGCGGAATCGGATTCGCCGGTGGATCCTTCACCACCCTGGTTTGATTTTGAATCCTGATTTTCACCAGGTTTTTTGCCCATCATTTGGCCCATCATTTCGAGCATGGCACCCATGCTCTTTTGCCGGCTTGGTCATCCGCCGGCTGATGGTCATTGAGATTTCTCTTTGGCGGCCTCGTAGATCTTCTCAATGATCTCGGTTTGCATGGCGATGGTATCGCCACTCGTGTCGCCGTCTTCTAGCTTATCGGTGGTCTTAGCCATGAGAGTCTCAACCTCGGTGAGGAGTTCGATAACCTTTTGGTTGGTTTGCTCAAGGAGAAGTTCCTGGGCGTTTGCAGTTTGTTTGTCCTGATCAATCGAGACCTTTTCAGATCCGTCTTGGTGTTCGACCAGTGCCTTGGCCTTTTCAGCCTCGGTTGGTTTCTTCGCGCCGTCCTCTTTGGCGGGATCGGCAAAGCCGGTCGCCAGAAGGCCCGCCGAAGCGATTGCGGTGATTAGGGTTGCTTTCATAGATTGTTTTTTTGGTTAATAAACTCAGGTTATCTTTCGGAAAGTTTTAGAGATCGGAGCATCTGCTCAAGGGAGCGAGTGCGGCCTCGGATATCTTGCTCCGCTTGGACCATACGCATGACTTTGAGCATGAATTCGAAATCTTTTTCTTCGCCGCCACTGGAGCCACCCTCTCCACCGCCACCATTGCCGTCAGGCTTAGGTCCTTCGAGTTTTTCCGCCCAGGACATGAGGCGGTCGGACCAATTTTTTGAGAGTTTTCGGGATGTGAAGGTATGATTCATTTGGATTTTCTCCCGGAGTCTCTCGAGTTTCTCGTCGATCAGAGATTTAGCCATGTTCTCATAAACCTCCTTGTGAATTGGTTTTTGGGTCCGCGCATAGAACCGCTCGAGGTCTTCTTGAATCCAGCGCACGTCGTTTGTAACGGAACGTTGCTGGCCGGAAAGTTCCCCCAAAAGCCTCTGGTTTGCGGGGTCGATGTCATCGCTATTTGGAGCGGCGCCGACGATTGCTAGCTTGCCTGTGAGAGCTGAGTTGAGCGAGTTGCCGATCGAGCCTTCGTCGGCTGAAGATTTCTTGAGACGATTTACAAAAGTGGAAGCTTCAAAATTCTCGTTAGCTTGATTGGCTTTTTCGATGGTTTCTTGCATCTTTTCGAGCGCCTCTTTTTGCTTCTCAATTGCCTCTTTAAGATCTTTCTCGGTCTTTTCCGGAGTGGACTTTTGGTCCTGAGCCTCTCCCAGTTTTTTCTCAACCTCTGGCATATCTTTCTCACCCAGTTCCTTCATGTTTTGGAGGGCGTCGGCCATCTCCTTCATGGTCTTTTGATCGAGGTCGCCGTTACGAGCGGCATCCTTGAAAATCTCTTCCATTTTCTTGGCGATTTCCTTCATTTTCTCAGCGTTCTCAGCCTCCTTTTGCTCGCTTTCAGAAAGCTGTTCTTTGGCTTCTTCGCTTTGAAGTTCTTCGGCAGTATTGTTCTTATCGAGGCGTTCGTTCTCGTCGAGGTTGTTCAGCTCTTTTCGGGCGGCGTCTTCTAATTCGCTAATGACTCGGTCAAAACGTTTCTTGATGACCTGAGCGTGCTCGTCACGTGTGAGGATATAGATCGTGAGGGGCTCGGAAAAAATTCGGCCGCGCCCGGGCTTGTAGTCCTCAGTGTAGGCAGAAAGAATGAGGGTCTGTGGTGCAATTCCGTAGGTTTGTGGCGAGAAAATGGCACGTTCGCTGAGGCGATTTGAGGATGGAGAGCCTTTTTTTAGGGTGAGTGATCCGGTGGCGGGTTCGTCGTCAGATGGTTTGTTGAATGATCCAACCCATGACAGCCCAATTTCCCTGAGGCCAAAGTCATCTTCGCTAATAATATCGAATTCGAGAGTTTCCTCGGCAAGGATCACGATATTGCGCTCGATCCCTTGGATATAGGAGGTGGGAATTTGGTCTTCCGAAGTCTTGATTTCGACTTTGAAGGATCCTGCTCCGTCTAGGCCCTTTACATCGGTCCAGGTAAAGGGAACTGAGGCGTGGAAGCGTCCCAAATCGATGGGTTCGGTGGAAACGGTAGCACCGTCCATGGAAAGTTTAAGATCGCGCGGCTCTGGTAATTTCACGACACTTTCAATTGCCGCTTTTTTGCCTTCCTCTTCAGTCTTGGTCCGGGATGATTCAAGTTCGGTTGGGTTTTCCGCTTCGATTGGAGCGCGGCTCTCGCTGATGGCAGTTTCTTCGAGAGGCTGGGGGTCGAGGTGAGCGCTGGCCTTCGAGATTTCGCGGGAGAACGATCCTTTTAGGACGATCTTGCTTCCTTCGAGAGCGGTCAAAACTCCAGTGCGAATGTCGACATCGCGCGGATCGAGTTGGAGGTAATCTGGGAGAGTTACTAAAGCTTCAAAGCCAGAAACCTCAGGGCGGACTTCTGGTTCCACCCAAACGCGGTGGTCGGCGTCCCCAGCTTCGATGGTAATGCGATCTTGGGTTTCTTGGCCGGTGAACTCAAATTGGTAGGAGCCATTTTCGCCAAGGTCCGCTTGGACCCACTCTTGTTGGCCGTAGCGGGCTCGGGCATTCGCTGGTCTATTATCACTGTCTTTTTTGAGCGGGGCACTGAAGCTAAATGCCTCACCGAGAGGAACAACTAGCGGGTCAGGCATTTTGTCAGTGTCAAACTGCGTAAAAGTGTAGTGATCGGTATCTGAAAGCGGCATCAACCAGCGTTTTAGGGCGTTTCCTCCAGCTTTTGGTGCGATAGAAAAGCCAAAGGTAATCGCTGCGGCTCCCATGAGAACTCCTAGCGCTAGCTTTTTATGCCGTGAGTAGGGGAGGGCCTCGTTCATATTCCGCTTCGCGGCTTGATTTGCCACGTGAATCATGGCGGCAGCGCGGAGTTCAGGGGACATGGCCTCCTTCGATTCTTGTTGGTCTTGAAGTTCGACAATTCCGAGCAGTCGATCACCCAATTTCGGAAATTTCCGCGAAATGAGGCGGGCAAGTTGCTCCTCACGTCGGTGTCCATAAACCCACCGACGAACCCAGTAGGGAGCAAAAACTGCCGCAAGCGAAGTTCCCGCGATCAAAATAGCGAGGCGCGCAAGCGCAGGGATCGGGAAAAGTCGCTCAAGCGCGAAGACGATCAGGAATGAAATGATCAGTCCGAAGAGACCAGCGAGGACCGCTTCCGTAACCTTGATACGCCACAGAGAACGTTGGAAATCAGCGAGTTGCTTGCTGAGCTCCGCCGGGATGGGAGTGGGTTCGTTGGATGACGGGCGAGAGGATGATTCAGGCATCTAGGATTGAGCGATAAACACTCTGACTAAAGGTTTCGTAAGACTCGCAGACAAATGGTGGTCCTGCCAGCGGGAAATTCCGGTTTTCTTTTCTCTAAAACGACGCACAAACCCGTATTTTTGTTGGGTTTTTAGCTGGTGACCGATTCTCGATATTGGTAAACGTCTCTTTAGTATCTAGGAACAATGATTGATTACCCCCGAAACAGCCAGCAAACCATTCCTGAAAGTTCTGTGAAAATCGTTGGCCTGGGTGGAGCGGGCTCAAATATGCTCGATCGAGTGGCGCTGGATGGCATTGAGGGTGCCGAACTTCTTTCTTTAAATACGGACGTTAGAACCCTGAATGGTACTGTCGCTGGTGAGAAAATCCAACTGGGACGAAATCTCACCAAGGGGTTGGGGACCGGAGGCGATCCAGAGCTCGGCGAAAAGGCGATTCTGGAGGCCGAAAATGAAATTCGCGATTCACTGAGAGATCGTCAGATTGTTTTTGTTTGTGTGGGTTTGGGAGGAGGATCCGGTTCAGGAGCGGCCCCTGTTCTAGTAAGGTTAGCTCGCGAAGCGGGGGCTTTTGTGGTGGTTTTCGCAACGATGCCATTTGCGTTTGAGGGGCGTCGTCGTCGCACGCAGGCCGAAGAATCTTTAAACCAGCTTGCGGTCCTTGCGAACGCGCTCGTGACCTTTGATAACGGGCGGATGGGTGAGCTAGTGTTACCCAAGCAGGGGGTGCACGAGGCGTTTTCCGCTGCTGACCGAATGATTTCAGATAGCATTACGGCGGTTGGTCGTCTCGTTCTTCGTCCGGGTTTGATCAATGTCGGTCTTGACGAGTTGATATCGGCTCTGAAAACCACACGCTCGCGCTGTCTCTTTGGCTCCGGGCTTGGACGGGGCGAAAACCGCGCTCAATCCGCTCTGAAGGCAGCCCTCAGCAGTCCGTTGCTTGATCGTGGTTCTTTATTGGAAGATGCTACAACAGTTCTAGTTCATATTTGTGGTGGAGACGATATGACTCTCTATGAAGTGGAGCTCTTGATGCAGGGGTTAACGAAATATATCCCGGAAAATGCCCATCTTCTCTTCGGTGCCGCAACAGACAAGCAAATGAAAGACGCTTTGAGCGTCACCATTATCAGTGCTCTTCCTGAGGATCGACTTCAAGCGGTTCCGTTTGTGGGAGAGATTGAGGCCGACGATGAGCTTGTCGCGGAAGAGGAATCTCCGGTCATTGAGCCAGAGCCAGAGCCAGAACCAGAACCAGAACCAGAACCAGAACCAGAATCAGAACCAGAACCAGAACCAGAACCGGAACCAGAAACATAACCAGAACCG
>ERZ1048068.3214-NODE-3214-length-10847-cov-4.030115_pt1 | contig 10847 bp, 12 predicted proteins | sample MGYA00383098_ERZ1048068 | MGnify/ENA primary metagenome ERZ1048068 (study PRJEB29581, sample SAMEA5548368) | metagenome | biome: marine; feature: coastal; material: water | depth 1 m | study: Short-term variability in the microbial, nano- and picoplankton... | reverse complement strand
CATTGCCGGCATTATACAGCGGCTCGCCCATGCCCATCATCACCACATTGGTGATGCGGCGATTGCCGGTATTGCTTTGTTGGGTGTCGCCGGGCCAGTCCTGCAACTCATCGCGGGCCGAAACCACTTGCCCAACAATTTCGGCAACGTCCAAATTGCGAACCAGTTTCTGCGTGCCCGTATGGCAAAAACGGCAGGTCAGCGTGCAGCCAACTTGGCTGGACACACACAGCGTGCCGCGACCGGCTTCTGGAATATATACGGTTTCTACCAATTGGCCGTCGCGTAGTTTGAACAGCCATTTGCGGGTGCCATCATCAGAGTATTGGGCATCGGCAATTTCCAAACGGTCGAGCGAGTAATGTTCTTTCAGCGTGGCCCGCACGTCTTTGGAGACATTGGTCATGGCGTCAAAGTCGCGGCTACCATGGGTGTAGAGCCAGCTCCAAATTTGGTTCACGCGCATGCGTAATTGCTTATCGGACACGCCAATATCGCGAAGCCGTGCTGCCAAGCCGGCGCGGTCAAGGCCGCTTAAGCTTGGGCGGCCAGTATTTGTCTCGTCGGAGTTGTTTTCCATAAAGCTGTTCTACGGGGCCGGACACGCGGCGTCTAGTGCTTTCATGGCAGCGGTGACGCCGCGCAGAGAATAGGTGTCCGTGGTTAGTGTGCGGCGTGCCGAGGTGCCCTTAAAGACCATTTCGCTGCCGCGCTTCATAGCGCTAACCAAGCGTTTTTGATCCTTCAAATTGAGCAACCAAGCCCAGTCATCGGCGCCATTTTGGGCCCGAACCCCGGTGAAGAAATTATAACTCTGAGAATCGATTTTGGCGAATGGATTGGAGGCACTCGAAAACGGATAGCCAGCCGACACGGCGACCTCATTGCGTATGCCTTGACCGGGGCGATGCGCGATGGTCATGAAAACGCTGCCGCGCGTCGCTTTGGCAGGTTGCACGGAGACCGGTTCACCCATGATGAAGCAGGTTTTGGCGGCTCCGGAGCCTTCCACAAACACGCGCCATTGCGAGAATACGGCAAGCGGGTCGTCATCTGCGGCCTTGGCCGAACTTGGCAAAGCGAGGCTGACGAGGGCCAATAAGCTGGTTACAAATGTAATTTGAACAATTTTTGAATCGGTTTTTAACAACATGGCTCCAGTCTACGCTGATTGATATAATATTTCTATAGCTTGCTTTCGCTTGCCTTCTCTGGGTTTTTGGCTTTAAGTTCGCAACATAAGCCGTCGCCAATATGTGCCGGTAAATTGAGGTAAAATTAAGTCGCAATGAGTTCTCAGAAGACCCAACCGGAAAGCAGTGCTTCTGATGCAGCTCGATTTGCCTCCCTTCTCGAGACCATTGCCCTGAAAAAAGACCGCGACGCCTTTGCGGCTCTATTTTCTCATTTTGCCCCGCGTGTGAAGGGTTATTTGATGCGCCTCGGGGCCAGTGACGGGCAGGCAGAGGAAATCACCCAAGACGCGATGTTGACGGTTTGGCGCAAGGCGCATTTATTCGACGCCAAAAAAGCCGCCGCGTCGACGTGGATTTTCACCATTGCGCGGAACCGGCGTATTGATATTTTGCGGCGTCAAAAATACCCAGAATTAGACGCCAATGACCCGATGTTGGTTCCCGCCGCAGAGGTGCCGCCCGATGAGCAGGTGATCGGCGCTTGCCGCGACGAACGCGTGCGTGCGGCGTTGCAAAAATTGCCAGAAGAACAGCGCGAATTGGTGCGTTTGGCGTTTTATAATGGCTGGTCGCATGGTCAGTTGGCCGAGCAAACCAACCTGCCCTTGGGCACGGTAAAATCCCGCCTGCGCTTGGCCTTTGCCCGGTTGCGGCAGGAATTAGAGGCCGAAAAATAAAATCCGAGGGGCAAGCGCATTTAGCCCTTCTATTTGGCGGCGCTTTGCGTATGATAATTTCAAATCGCTCGGCTAGCGCATATTGCGTGGGCCCATTATTGAAGGGAGAAACCGATGAAAGCTGTATTATGTAAAGAATTTGGGCCGCCGGATACGCTGGTTATTGAAGACATTGCGTCTCCGGTCGCCAAGCCGGGTCAGGTTGTGCTGGAAGTACATGCCGCCGCGGTTAATTTCCCCGACGTGTTGATCATTGAAAATAAATATCAATTCAAGCCGCCGCTTCCCTTCGCCCCGGGTGGCGAAGTTGCCGGCATCGTCAAATCGCTTGGCGATGGCGTCACCAATTTGAAAGTTGGCGACCGTGTCATCGGTTCGTGCGGCCATGGCGGCTATGTCGAAGAGCTGGCCATCGCCGCGGGGTCTTGCATCCCAGTGCCCGATGAGATGGATTTAGAAACCGCTTCGGCCTTGGTTTTGACCTATGGCACGTCGCATTATGGCCTCAAAGACCGAGCCCAAATTCAACCTGGCGAGACCTTGTTGGTGATGGGCGCCGCCGGGGGTGTTGGCTTGGCTGCGGTAGAGCTTGGCAAAGCCATGGGGGCGCGCGTTATCGCTGCCGCCTCGACCCAAGACAAGCTAGATGTTTGCGTAGAACATGGTGCCGATGTGACGATTTTATACCCATCGGGTGAAATGGACCGCGACCAACAGCGCGCATTTTCTGAGCAAATTAAAGAGCTTACCGGTGGTTTGGGTGCCGATGTGATTTATGACCCGGTCGGTGGCGACTATGCCGAACCGGCTTTGCGGGCGATTAATTGGGAAGGCCGATATTTGGTTATTGGCTTTGCTTCGGGTCCCATTCCGAAAATCCCGTTGAATTTGGCGCTGTTGAAAAGCTGCCAGATCGTTGGAGTTTTTTGGGGTGCCTTTACGGCCCGCGACCCAGAAGCCAATAGTGCCAATTTGGCAGAGCTGATGGCGATGTATAAGGCGGGCACCATTCGCCCCCATATTTCGGGTCGCTTCCCCTTGGAACAAGCCGCCGATGCGTTGAATATGATGGCCAGCCGTCAGGTAAAGGGCAAGGTCATTTTAACGACAGGTCTGGGCGGTTAATCCCGCCCCGACCCGATGCAACAGGCCGAGCGACAACAGCCCGTCGACAATAAGCGGGCGGCGCTATGGCTGTTAGCCTCTGCAGTAATGTTCACCGGCATGAGTGTGCTGGTGAAACTGCTTGGCAGCAGTCTTCATCCGTTCCAGATCTCGTTTTTCCGCGGGGTTGTGTCGATGCTGGTCATCGTTCCGTTTCTGCTGCGCTCGGGTGTCCTTGAGGGCATAAAAACCAAAGTGCCAGTGCTGCAATTCAGCCGCGGTGTGGTCGGTTCGGTGGCTATGTTTTTGGGCTTTTACGCGATCGTCCATTTGCCATTGGCCGACGCCCAAGCGATTAGTTTTTCGCGCAATCTGTTTATTGTGCCTTTGGCGGCGATTGTTCTTGGCGAGTTAATCGGCCTGCGCCGCGCAGTGGCGGCTGGCGTCGGATTTATCGGCGTCATTATCATGCTGCGTCCGGGCACAGATATGATGGGGTCAGGGCCGGCCTTGGCGGCATTGGGGCATGCGCTTTTGGTGGCGCTGGCGACCGTTTTGGTCAATATCGCGTCGCGCTATGACAAGCCAGTGACGCTGATATTTTATACCAATGTGGTGACCATTGTGCTGATTTCCATTCCTTCTTATTTCGTTTGGGTCGGCCCAGATGCGAGCCAATTATGGATGTTATTGGCGATGGGTGTTTTTGGGGTTTCGGCGCATCATTGTTTCATTCGGGCCTATGCGTTGGGCGAGGCCAGCGCCATTGCACCGGTCGATTATTCGCGTTTGGTGATGGCGGCAGTGGTTGGCGTTTTGTTGTTCCAAAATGTGCCGGACGGCTCCACGATTTTGGGAGCGGCGATTATTGTCGGGGCTAGCTTTTATATTATCCGACGCGAAGCGCAGCTGGCACGCGATACAAGCCAAGACCCCAGCCAAAACCTCAGCCAAGACCCGAGCCAAAACCCGAGCCAAGACCCCAGCCAAAACTCGAGCCAGAGCGGGCCTGTCTCCTAGTTGGGCGCCCAAACCCCACTCAGGCCTCACACAAAACAGGCTTGCAAGCGCGGCCCTGTGGTCATAAAGTCTCTCCATGTTCGCTCATTATCGAGTAAAAAAGGGAGATACTCATGAAATTAGATTCAAATATTACGGCCATCATTACCGGTGGAGCCTCAGGCCTCGGCGAAGCAACAGCTCGCCTTTTGGCAGAGCATGGCGTGCGCATCGGCATTTTTGACCTGAATGAAGAACGCGGCGAAGCCGTCGCCAAAGAATTGGACGGCAGCTTTGCAAAAGTTAATGTGACCAATGAAGAAGACGTGGATGCCGGATTTGCAAAAATTCGCGGCGCGCTCGGTCAAGAACGCATTCTGATCAACTGCGCCGGTACAGGCAACGCCATCAAAACCGCTTCCCGCAACAAAGAAACGGGCGATGTTTCGCATTTCCCGCTGGATGCGTTCAATCTGATCATTCAGATCAATCTGGTTGGCACCTTCCGTTGCATCGCCAAATCAGCCGCCGGCATGATGTCGCTCGACCCGCTGTCTTGCGGTGACCGTGGCGCCATGGTGAACACAGCTTCTGTGGCCGCGGAAGATGGCCAAATTGGTCAAGCCGCTTACTCTGCCTCAAAAGGCGGTGTTGTGGGGATGACCTTGCCGATCGCGCGCGATTTGTCTCGCGAAGGTATCCGCGTCAACACCATCTTGCCGGGTATTTTCAACACCCCACTTCTGGCCGCCGCGCCAGACAGCGTGAAACAGGCATTGGGCGCCATGGTGCCGTATCCATCGCGTTTGGGTATGCCGGAAGAATATGCGCAATTGGCCAAAACCATGTGTGAAGTGAATTACTTCAATGGCGAAGATGTGCGTCTCGACGGTGCCATCCGTATGGCCCCACGCTAGGACAGCTTCTTTGAAAAAGTGGCGCGCTAAATATCTAGCGCTGTGCTTTTGAGCAATTGACAGCCGGCGATCTTCCATGATCCGTCCGGCTGTTTTTGCATCAGATAGGTGGCGAAAAATCCCTTGCCGCGCTGATCGGTCAAAAACACTTTTTGCACCCGCATATCCCCGCCTGGATCGGCCCGCTTGGCAATCGCTTCAAAGTTGAACTTATGGGCTTTCGCAATGGCTTCGTAATGGCCGTCAACCATCGCCATGAAAACATCTGGGTTGGAGAAACGCTTTTGTAATTGTGGTGTGGCAAGGGCCCAAGCCGCCGCCTTATCGCGGCGTTGGAAGGCATTTATTTGCTGACCAATGGTTTGACGAATGGCTTGGTCACGCGGTGCTAGCGGCGGGCGATGATAGGATTGCAATAAAGCCGTGGCGGCGGCCAGAAGGCCGAGACAAACCAGCACCACAATGTCGCGTTTTGACACCATATTTAGCGCCCAGCAGGGCCCGCTGTTTTGTCCATAAACTGGGCCATGGCCACGTCCAAATTCGACAGGCCGCCTGCGTCATGCGTGGTCAAAACAATGTCGACGGTTTTATAGACATTGGCCCATTCGGGATGATGGTCGAGCTTCTCGGCCATCATCGCCACCCGGCTCATCCACGCAAAGGCGGCATTAAAGTCGGCAAACACATAGCGTTTGGCGATGGCCTCTCGGCCCGTGACTTTTTTCCAGCCCTTGGCTTTGGCCGCATCCATGAAGGTTTTGCGGGCTTTGGCGGTTAGTTTGTCAAACATTTTGCTTCCGATCTAAAAATTATGGGCAAATATTGGGCGCGCTCAGGTGCACGCCTTCTATATCTGCCAGCATTTCTTCCGTGAGTTCCAAATCAATACTGGTAACCGCTAGCTTCAATTGTTCCATGCTGGTGGCGCCAATAATATTGGAGGTTACAAAATCACGCGTGGTAACAAATTGATTGGCCAATTGAGACGCATCGACGCCGTATTTTTCGGCGATATCAACATAGCTATTAATGGCTTTATCGGCGGCCGGTGTTTCATAGCGTTGCAAACGGTCGAATAATTGTTTGCGCGAGCCTTGCGGCATTGCGCCATTGCGATATTTACCGGTCAGATAGCCTTGCGCCAAAGGCGAATAGGCCAAGAGGCCGACGCCTTCGCGGTGATAAATCTCTGAGCTACCCAATTCATAAATCCGATTTAGCAGATTATAGGCGTTTTGAACCGACACCATGCGCGGCAAAGATTTGTCGACTTCGGCATAGTGCAGATATTTCATAATGCCCCATGGGCTTTCATTCGACAGGCCGAAATGGCGAACCTTGCCAGATTTTTGAATGTCGGCAAGTACGCCGAGAATGTCTTCAATGCGGTTCATCTCGTCGCTGTAATGCTTGTAGCCAAGGCCGCCGAAAATTTGCATGGGGCGATCTGGCCAATGCAATTGGTAAAGGTCGATATAGTCGGTTTGCAGGCGCGATAGGCTTTTGTCGACGGCTTCCATGATTTGCGCTGGGCTTTGCTCTGTGCCCGACCCATCATCGCGCAGCCAGCCCATTGGCGAGCGGCCAGCGACTTTGGTGGCCAAAATAATTTTGTCGCGCATCCCGGATTTTTTGAACCATGTGCCAACAATTTTCTCGGTGGAACCTTGGGTTTCGGCCCGTGGCGGCACGGCATACATTTCGGCGGTGTCGAAGAAGTTGATCCCCATTTCAACGGCGTAATCCATTTGCTCATGGCCTTCAAGCTCGGTGTTTTGCTCGCCCCATGTCATGGTGCCGAGGCAAATCTCACTGACCTGAATATCGGTGTGGCCTAGTTTTCTAAGTTCCATAGTCGTCTCCCTTGAATTTTACTGAACGTCTTGTTTTGTTTGCTCTATCAGCTGTTCTACCTTGGGCAGAATACGCCGTACAATGATGTGAATGCCTTGCGCATTGGGGTGGATCGCATCTGCGAGGTTGAGGTTTTTTTTGCCGGCAACCCCTTCGAGGAAAAACCGATCAAAAATCAAATCATAAGTGGTGGCTAAATCTGGATAGATGGTGTTGAAGTGATTTGCGTAAGAGGAGCCTAAATTAGGCGGCGCATACATGCCAGCCAATAAAACAGGAATACCGCGCTGGGTGAGGCGCTCAATAATCTGGCGAAGGTTGTCTCGCGTTCCCTTTGGCGGCAAACCACGCAGCGCATCATTGGCGCCCAATTCTAAAATCACCGCATCGGTTCCCTCTCCGATCGACCAGTCGAGGCGAGCCAAGCCTCCGGCGCTGGTGTCTCCCGATACGCCGGCATTATAGATGATGACATGATGCCCTCTCGCGTCCAGCGCGGCTTGTAATTGCGGCACGAAACCGTCGCCCGGGGCCAGCTGATAGCCGGCCGTTAAACTGTCCCCCAAGGCGACAATCTCAAGCGGTTCTTGTGCTGGCTGTGCCACTGTCGTAAGGCTTGCACTCAAACTGATCGGAAGCGCCAAGCTCAGAGCCATAAAAAAACGTCTGGAAATAGACTGGCTCGGCCTTACATCACGTTTAATGAACATCGCCGTGGCTCCCTTGGCGGCTGGAATTAGAATGAGGACCGAATGATCCGGATTGAAAATCTGCACGTTACACTGCCCAGTCGCGCCGGCGACGTCAACATCCTTCGTGGGATTGATTTGAACGTACCCGCCGGTCAGAAATTGGGGTTGATCGGGCCGTCCGGGTCGGGCAAGTCGACCTTGCTGATGGTGCTGGCTGGCCTCGAGCCGCCGACCTCGGGGCAAATCGAAGTTGCCGGTCATGAATATACCAAAATGAGCGAAGATGATTTGGCACGCTTCCGTCGCCAACATATTGGTATCGTTTTCCAATCCTTCCACCTTGTGCCGACCATGACGGCCATGGAAAATGTCGCCTTGCCGCTTGAATTGGCCGGCTTGGGCGATGGCTTCGAGGTCGCGGCGGCCTTGCTAGACGAAGTCGGCTTGGGCCACCGGCTCGATCATTATCCGGCGCAAATGTCGGGCGGCGAGCAGCAGCGCGTGGCGATTGCTCGGGCCTTGTCGGCCAACCCGCCAGTGCTCTTTGCAGATGAGCCAACCGGCAATCTCGACCAAGCGACCGGCCAAGTGATCATGAATTTATTGGTCAAATTGGCCGAGGCGCGCCAGACCACTTTGGTGTTGATTACCCATGACCCAGAATTGGCGCAGCGTTGCGATGTCGTTGCCACTATGCGTGACGGCAAAATCGAAACGGCGGCGTAAATAGATGTCGCAACAAAACCCGATCGGTATTGGTTTAGCCCTGCGCTTGGCGCGTCGCGAATTGCGCGGCGGCCTGTCGGGTTTCCGAATCTTTTTGCTGTGCCTGATTTTGGGCATTACGACGATTGCCGCAGTGGGGTCTTTATCATCGGCTTTGGTGGCCGGCATGGGGGCGCAGGGCCAATCTATATTGGGCGCCGATGTCGATTTCCGCTTAACCCATCGGCAGGCTTTTGACGGTGAAAAAACTTGGCTCGATTCATTTGGCGAGGTCTCCCAAATCGCCACCATGCGCACCATGGTACGCCACGGCGTAAATAACGACATACAAAGCGTGTTGGTCGAGGCCAAATCGGTCGATGCGGCTTACCCGGTTTATGGCGAGATTGTGTTGTCGACGGGCGCCAGCCTGGCCGACGCGTTACGCACTCAAGCCGACCCACGGGCTAGGGCGAAGGGTGGTCTAATTTATGGCGCGGTGGCCGAGCAAAGCCTTTTGGATCGCCTCGAAATCAACGTCGGAACGCTGGTGACGCTGGGGCAAATTCGCGTGCGCTTGAACGCAGTTATATTGAACGAGCCGGATCGCACGGCGGGTGGTTTTCCATTGGCGCCGCGGCTTTTACTGTCGTCAGACACGCTGCGCGCAGCCGGTTTATTGCAGCCGGGCAGTCTGATTAATTATCACTATCGGTTGAAATTGCCGGCCTCTGCCGGTGTGCCGGAAATGCTTCAGATACGCGCGGAAGCGGCCGAAAAATTTCCCGAAGCCGGTTGGCGAATTCGCGACCGTTCCGACGCCTCGCCCTCCTTGCGCCGATTCATCGAGCGCCTCGGCCTGTTCTTAACCTTGGTCGGCCTTACCGCGTTGGTTGTCGGGGGCGTTGGGGTTGGCAATGCGATTACCGCCTATGTGCAAAAGCGCAGTGAATCGATCGCGATTATGCGCGCCTTGGGGGCGTCTGGCCGGTTCATTTTCTATGTCTATGTGGCGCAAATCGGGGCCTTAACGCTGTTGGGAACGGCCATTGGTCTCGCCCTTGGGGCGGCGACGCCGGGCGCGGTGAAGTTATTTTTTGGCGCTCTATTACCGGTTGAAATCATCCCTCAGCTATATCCAGAGCCACTTTTGGCGGCGGCCGGCTTTGGCATTTTATCGGCGGCGGCTTTTGCTTTATGGCCTTTGGGGCAGATCGAGAAAACCCCAGTAACGGCTTTGTTCCGTCAATCATTAGGCGAGGTCAAGCCGCGCCCAAGCCGGCGCATTATGTTGGCGATTGGGCTGTGCTTTGTCGGCTTGGCTGGATTGGCGCTCTTGATTTCGGAGCGTCGCGATGTAGCGATTTGGTTTGGGATCGGCGTTGGCTTGTCCTATTTGGCATTTAGTGGCGCGGCGCGTCTGATTGTTTGGCTGGCCAAGCGGGCCGGTCGGCCTCGCCAGCCGGAGCTGCGTATGGCGCTGAGCAATATCACCCGCCCCAATGCGCCGGTAAAGGCGGTGATGTTGTCGATGGGCTTATCGGTCACTTTGCTATCGGCGATCTCGATGGTCGACGGAAATATCAACCGACAGATCGGCAGCGACTTGCCCGAACGCACGCCGTCTTTCTTTTTTCTCGACGTCCAGTCGCATCAAATCGACGCCTTTGTGGAACGTGCGCAGGCCAATAAAGCGGTTCGCCGCGTTGAGACCAGCCCGTTCTTGCGCGGGCAAATTCTCGCCATTAATGATGTCGCCTCCGCCGATCTGACCCCGGCCCCGGAAGCCGCTTGGGTGTTACGAGGCGATCGCGGTCTGACCTATAGCGCCGAAGCGCCCTCTGGCGGTGAGCTGGTTGAGGGCAGTTGGTGGGCCAGTGATTATGACGGCCCGCCGCTTATCTCTTTCGATGTCGACCTTGCCAAAGGGCTGGGTATTGGCATTGGCGACACGCCAATTTACGAAAAGTCGACTGGGCCTCGGGGGGTATGAATTTCGTGACGATATTCTCTCCAGCCCCATTGGCCTCGGCCCCACACACGCATTTAACCACGGTCACGATGGACGCCGACGCCGAGGCTGCCTTTGCGCGCGAGGTGGTGCTGGCCTATCCAAATGTGACGACAATACGGGTTAAGGAGGCCATTCAGGCGGCCAGTTCGATCTTGACCAATTTGGGCCTAGCGGTGCGCGCGATGAGTATCATCACCTTGATTGCCGGCATATTAGTGTTGGCGGGGGCGATGGCCAGCGGCCATAGGGCACGGGTTTATGACGCGGTGGTGATGAAGGTACTGGGCGCGACGCGACGGCGCATCCTGCTGGCCTATGCCATAGAATATGGCCTGATGGGGCTCGGCGCGGCGCTGATTGCGGCGGCGGCGGGCAGTTTGGCCTCTTGGGGTTTGGTGGCCGGTGCGATGCAGGCTGATTGGCTGTTTCTGCCCCTGACCTTGGCGATGACCATTTTGGGCGCGGTTGTTTTGACCGTGGTTCTGGGATTAATCGGAACCTATGCGGCGCTGAGCGCCCCGGCGGCGGCGGTTTTGCGCAGCGAATAGCCCAAAACCGTCTACTTTAAGCGGCGAGATCCGATTTCCTCTCGGTTAGGCCTTGAAATTGTCGTATTTTGTGACGATATTAAAGCTATCCTCCCTTTCTTAACAGAGCGAAGCAGTGTGGCAGATAATTGGCAAAAC
>ERZ1048068.3211-NODE-3211-length-10851-cov-3.826417_pt1 | contig 10851 bp, 9 predicted proteins | sample MGYA00383098_ERZ1048068 | MGnify/ENA primary metagenome ERZ1048068 (study PRJEB29581, sample SAMEA5548368) | metagenome | biome: marine; feature: coastal; material: water | depth 1 m | study: Short-term variability in the microbial, nano- and picoplankton... | reverse complement strand
ACGCAGTCTCGAAGTCATCGAACTTGGCGCTGTGGAGTCGCTTTTCCCTTTTGGGTTTTTGCGCAAAATTTTGGCCTGCGAAGTTCGTGCGGAGATTCTGGTGTGGCCCGCTCCGGTCGAATATCAGCGCTTCTCCATCTGCGCTCCCGCCCGCCGCCAAAGCGGATACGCCGTCGCACGAATCGGACATACCGGCGATCTCCTCGCCCTCCGCCAATACCAGCAGGGCGACTCCCACCGCCTAATCCATTGGAAAGCCACCGCCCGTCTTCGCCGGCTAATGATCCGGCAGTTCTCCACCGAGCAACAGGAGGGTTCTTCGCTCCACCTTGATACATCGGCAGACCGCTGGATCGACACCGATCAATTCGAACTACTCTGCAGCTTCTGTGTCACGCCGGCGGAGGACCTCTTCACCACCGGTCGACTCGGAACCGTAGCCATCGACAATGTCACCCCCCGTCCGATTCGTTCGGTGCGCGATCTCGAAGTCTTCTTCGATGAGCTGGCGGATTTAACTTCGCGCAAGCCTACTGGGCGCCCCTCGCGCTCACCTTTCGCCGACACCGAAGCCGAGCACGCTACCGGCGCCACGGCCGGACAAAAACTCACCCTCACCTTCGTTCCCGAAGGTCATCGCGGCGTAGCCGCCTACGTCAATGGAGAGAAAGCGGCTGCAGCTTAATCCGGACGATCTCGGACGACTCCGCTGGGGGTTGGGAGCAGTGCAGGCGCTGCTCTCGGTCGTCACGGTGTTCTTCATGGATGTCTCGGCCGGGCTGATCATGCCGGTCGTCGCGGTTGCAGCCTTAGCGGCACTGCTTTGGCCCCGGTGGCCCGCCCGCGTGCCGGGATTTGTGCATCGCCTGGCGTTTCCATTCATTGCTTTGGCTTTTGTTTATGATCTGACGAGCACGAGCGAACCTCTGCCGGCGCTAATCTGCCTCGATCTGCTGTTGATCCTTTATCGGCTTATCACTTACCGACAACGTCGCGACGATCTACAACTCGTCCTGCTGGGACTGTTCCTGATCGTTGTGACGGGGGCCATCACGGTTTCGATTTCTTTCGCGTCACAGCTCATCGCCTTAACGGGCTGCGCCTTGATCATGTTGCTGGCCATGACCCTCGAGCATCCGGACGGGCGCGCCCCCAAGGCACCCGCCCCCGACGTGGTGCCGAGTTGGACTCGCGGCTCCTGGCGTCAGCATTTTCGGAAACTGAAAAATACGATCGATTGGCGGCTTTCCGCTTTGGGTATCGCTGGATTTAGCATCATGGTGTTGCTTTCCGGATTTCTGTTTTTGGCGATTCCGCGCTTCGATATTCAAAGCAGCCTTTTCATTGACCGGCTCCTTACGCGCAGCACGAAATCAGGGTTTTCGGAAGAGATTCGATTCGGTGATGTGACCTCCATCACGCAGGACGATGGATTAGCATTCTCGGTCGACGTCACCGATCCCACTGCCCTGCCCTGTTCACCTTATTGGCGTATGGTGGTGCTGGACGAATATACCGATGAAGGGTTTCGGTTGTCGCAAGATTTCAAGCGCAGTCTACGCGGGTTTCGGGTGCCGCGCCAACGAGTGAGTGGCACCCGCACCAAACGCGAGGGATCTCCACCGGGTTTCCCCATCTTCATGGAACCCGGCATCAGCCGTTATCTTCCGATTACCGGTGACTTTTATTGGATGCGATTTCAAGGTCCCTTGGATTTCATTTTAAACACTAAGCTCCGGGTGGTCGCGCTGCAACGCGAACCCGTGAAGGTGTTCGCCCACGAAACGTGGAACATGGGCACCGATGACGCGCTTTATGATGCGACCTTTGCCCTCGCCAGACGTGATGACCACACCGCGGGGGAAAACTTCCTCACCTTGCCGGGTGACGAAATCGCTCGAAATCGACTGACCGCCCTACTGACCGAAATCAACCCGGCTGATCGCACACCAAATATCCGCGAATTTGACCGTCTCATCATGCAATGGCTTAGTGACGTGCATCCCTATGCCTTATCCAGTGCCGTGCCCGACGGAGACGGAGACAACCTGCTGCGTTGGCTAGAGTCTGAGGCGGCGGGACATTGCGAATTCTTCGCGGCGGCCGCTGGAATGATTTCAGCAACAGTTTTATGGTACGAAACTCGAACGCCCACGTCTGGGCGGAGGTGTTTTACGCCGAAACGAGTTCTTGGATTCGGTTCGATCCTTCCCCGGGAAATTGGCAGGAATCTGCCCAGCTCAATGACCCCGATAATGCGGGGGCGGGAGCTATTGCCCGGGACAGCAGTTGGGCGGCGCGACTCGATAGCTTAAAGATTTTTTGGTATCGGCGAATTGTGAATTTCGACAACGATTCGCAAGCGGAACTCGTTTCGACGACGAAGCAGTTTTTCCAAACTAAATGGCAAAGCGTTCAAGACTGGACCGATACCAAAATCACTTCGGTGCGCGATTGGCTCAAACAACCTTGGGACGTCTGGCGACTCTTGGGCATCGCCGGCGCGGTGCTCGGCTTGGTCGGGATCATGTGGTGGTGGCAAAAGGCCGGAGACCGGTGGTGGCTCGCACTGAGACGCAAAACGAATCGACGATCCAACCAAGATCCGGTCGGGCGCGAAGCCTCGCGTTGGCTGCGGCACGGCGCCAAACGAGACGCCTTCGCTTGGCCCAAGGATGTGCGATCAGATCTCTTGCGTTTACGATTTGGCGATGCCGATTCTTGGCAGGATCCCAATCAGGTATTTCGAGCCGCTAAATCGACTTGGCGATCCTCCTAATCGTTGCGACGAAAATGGCTCTCCGGAGTTGCATAGAACCGACGAAGAGCCTGGCCTTCGGCCCGCATTTAACGGAGCACCGCCATGAAGCTTATCCGCTACTTTCGATTCGCTTTCGCCCTGGCCTTCCCGAGTCTTTGGGCCACAACGGCCACGGCCCAAAAAGCTGATTAGTGACCGTTCAAGGTGACAATTGAACCGCTCTACCCCGTCGCTCTTTCACAGCAGGAGATCACCGAAGGAATGGCGGAATTTGTCGTAGCCGTGGACAATCAAAGCACGTTGCGAGACCACCTCTTGGTCAAAGCCTCTCATCCGTTGTTTGCCGAGGCGGTCGAAGAGGTGCTGCCCTCTTGAGAATTCCGGCCGATGCTGATCGACAGTGAACGCGCCAACGTTATGCACCGTCTCGCCGTAAACTTTCGAAGCACCGGAATGTTCGTGGTGGGCGTCGACAGCGTGAGCACGATTAAAGACTCTCGGATCAAGCTCATTGGAGGTTCCCGCAACAACAAAGAATATAACGTCGCATTGCTGCCGGATTTGGACACTCCGCCGGAACAGCTGCAGGTCGTTCACCCCAATATCCCAGATTCTAGAGACATCCCAGCTGAGGGCCTCCGGGTCGTGTATAACTTCTTCATCGACCAAGACGGACGCGTGCGTATTCCATGGCTTGACGAACAGGAGTTTCAGCACGTCGATGAAAGAATCCTCGATGCGACTTACGACGCCCTCATGCAGTGGGAATTCACAGCCCCGACCGTAAACGGAGGAAAAGTGGTCGCCCAGGTTTCGCAACCGTTCTGGTTCACCTCACCTAGACACAGCTTGGCGGATAAACACTGAGTCCGGCTATTGGCCACCTTTTTATACCCCGTCAAAGGCGGTCGCGAGATCGACATCCTTGGCGGTTATTTTCCCGCCAGCGCTGTGCGTGTTGAGACGCACCTCGACACGATTATAGACATTGGACCACTCCGGATGATGATTCCAGGCTTCCGCTTCGAATCCGGCCCTTACCATAAACGCCAAGGCACTTTTGAAGTCGGCGAAGACGAAATCCTTGCACAAGTGTTCCCCTGATCGGCTCCACTGCGGAAGTTGAGCAAGCGCGGTATCGATTTCAGCATCAGTCAAAGGAGAGTCATTCATCTCTCGACCGTATCCGATGGCTCGCCGGCGTCAAAAGATTCGATCTCGACGCGAAAACGCCATTGTCTTGCGGCCTTGTCAAAGGCTCAAGCACCAACCTAACTTCCGGCCTTCTTCATATGGCAGAAACCTCATTCGCACATGTTCCCCGTCACGTCGCCATCATCATGGATGGCAATGGTCGGTGGGCCAAGAAACGGGGACTACCGCGGATCGAAGGTCACCGTCGGGGGGTGGAAACCGTCCGCCGCACCATCGAAACCGCCCGGGATTTCGGGATCGAATATCTTACCCTTTACGCGTTTTCCGTCGAAAATTGGCGTCGTCCCGAGGAAGAAGTCGGCGGATTGATGAACCTATTGGAATACTTCCTGAAACGGGAAACATCCACGCTGATCAAAAACAGGGTGCGACTGCGCACCATTGGTCGCACCGAAGAATTGCCGCCCAAAGTACGCAGGGAGCTCGAGCGCACCATCGCCGCGACCGCCGATTTCACTGAACATACTCTCGTGCTCGCATTGAACTACGGCTCCCGCACCGAGGTTCTCGATGCCGCCAAAGCCTATGCCGCCGCCATCGCCGAGGGAAAAGTCGATCCGGAGAACACGTCTTGGCAGTCGTTTGCTCAGCACCTCTACACGGCCGACCTGCCCGATCCCGATTTGGTGATTCGCACCTCGGGCGAAACTCGCGTGAGCAATTTCCTCCTCCTTCAAGCCGCCTATGCTGAATTCGTTTTCCTCGACCTTTTCTGGCCGGAATTCGACCGCGCCGTCTTCACCAAGACGATTGAAGACTTCAACTGCCGAGAACGGCGATTTGGCCGCACCGGCGACCAACTCGCCGCCGATTCCAGCGCCACCAAGGTGGCGACAACCCACGGTTGACCCGCGCCGCTCGCGCCCCTATTCTCACTCTCACTCGACCCGTGGTTTCTCGAATTATCAGCACCTTATTACTCTGGGCTGCCGTTGCGGGCTGTGTGATCTTCCTCGGCTCCACTGGAGCGGTTTGGCTGATCAGCTTGATAGCGGTTCTCACCCTGTGGGAGTTTTTTAAACTCATCCGCCGACTCGGGATCGAACCCTTTGATCGAGTCGGAATGGTAGCGGGCGCCGTGCTTTGCCTCGCGCCCCTTTACCTTGAACCGCTAGGGATTGACCACGGCAATCTGCTGGCCTTCACCGCGGTGGTTTTCTCGGTGAGAATCCTTGGTGAACGCAGTGGTAACCAACGCCTGGATACACTTGCCTGGACGCTTTTTGGGATCGTTTACATTCCGTTCATGCTGTCGTTTTTGGTGCGGATCGCACTCATTGCCAGCCCGACGGATATGACGGGACTGCTCCTTACCGTTTGGACCATCGCCGTCGCCAAATTCTGTGACGTCGGGGCACTCCTCACGGGGCTGGCTATCGGTCGCCACAAAATGGCCGCCGAAATCAGTCCAAAGAAAACTTGGGAAGGCGCGGTGGGAGGCATTCTCACCTCGGCTGGCGTGGGGGCCGGTCTAAGCGTGCTCTTTGCAGATCATCTGCCCACGGGATTAACGCCCTGGCTCGCCGCCATCATCGCACTGCCGATAGCGAGTCTAGCCATCATTTCGGATCTGGTTGAATCGATCATCAAACGCCACGCCGACGCCAAAGACACGGGCGCCACCATTCCGGGCATTGGAGGATTTTTCGATCTTTCGGACAGCCTCATCCTGACCTCTCCGATCGCATTCATGGCATTTACCTTACTGTGACGATACCACCTCCAGCCAACGGCCCCAAACGGATCGTTTTGCTCGGAGCCACGGGCTCGATCGGCGAGAACTCTCTGCGGGTGATCGAAGCCTATCCCGATCACCTACAACTCGTCGGTATCGCGGCCCGATCCAATGCCGAACAACTCGCTCAGATCGCGCAGCGCCACCCCACGGTAAAGCACGTCACGCTGTTCGATCCGGCCGCAGCCAGTCGCGCACGCTCCGCCGGACTTTTCCCGAGCGGCGTAGAAGTTCACGAAGGGATTGAGGGACTTACGTCACTGGCAACGCTTCCCGAGGCCGATGTCGTGCTCTGTGCTGTTGTGGGCATAACGGGGCTGGAGCCTTCTCTCGCCGCCATTGAGGCCGGCAAAGATCTCGCCCTCGCCTCGAAAGAGATCCTCGTAATGGCGGGTAAATTTGTTATGGCGGCCGCGCGGGATAAAGGCATCACGCTTCGTCCCGTCGATAGTGAACACAACGCGGTCTACCAATGCCTCGCCGATAATCCCACCAAGGACATCGCGCGGATCGTATTAACCGCCTCCGGAGGCGCCTTCCGCGATCGGTCTTTGGAACAGTTGGCGGATGTGACACCGACCGATGCCTTGCAGCATCCCAATTGGTCGATGGGACCCAAAATCACGGTCGATTCCGCGACGATGGCCAACAAGGGTCTTGAACTCATCGAAGCACGTTGGTTGTTCGACCTTCAGCCCGAGCAGTGTCAGGCGGTCCTTCATCGCGGCAGTTTGGCCCATTGTATCGTTGAATTCACCGACGGCGCGATGCTCACGCACCTTTGCCCGCCCTCGATGACCTTCCCGATTCAGCATGCGCTGCTGCATCCCCTGCGCTTACCGCCGGTGGATCCTCCGCTGGATCTACGCAAATCGTTCTCGCTGGATTTCGAACCTTTGGACCGACAACGCTTCCCTCTACTCGGCCTAGCGATCCAGTCGCTTCGAACGGGAGGAACCGCTCCTGCCGCCTATAATGCCGCCAACGAAGTCGCCGTTGAAGCTTTTCTTAACGAACACATCACATTTTTTAAAATTCCGCAAATCGTGGAACAAACGCTTGAGCAGTTGGATCATCGGGACCCGACTGATCTTTCCGCCGTGATCTCCCACGACGCTGAAGCCCGGCGCCTCGCCTCCAGTCTGCTATAATTCCACTTTCTCTCCGCTTCGTAAACATGTCTGCCGACCTCCTAACTGCCTTATTTTCCAACGTCTGGGCGATCTTCCTGATCGTGCTGTTTTTCGGGGGCTCCATTTTTGTGCACGAGCTGGGCCACTTTCTGGCCGCTCGGCGCCGTGGACTGCACGTGTCGCGATTTTCCATCGGGTTCGGTCCGAAAATGTTCGGTTGGGAAGGTAAAGACGGCGTCGAATATCGCGTTTCTTGGCTTCCGCTCGGGGGCTACGTTGCCCTACCCCAGCTCGCCGATATGCCGGCAATCGAGGGAGAAGAGGCCGATTCGCATAATCTCCCACCCGTTTCCTATTCGACCCGCATGTTGGTCTTTGTCGCGGGAGCGACCTTCAATCTCATCTTCGCTTTCCTGCTGGCGACCGTGATCTGGTTGGTCGGTCAACCTACTACCAGCGACCAAGCAACCACTCGAATCGGTTATGTGGTCACTGATCTCAAGAACGCCGACGGCGAACGCGTGCCTAGCCCGGCCATGGAGGCCGGATTGCTAATCGGTGATACCATTCGCGAAATCGATGGCAGCAAAGTTGATGACTGGCAGGATTTGCTGCAGACTCTCGTCACCAGCGCCGGCCGCACCGAAGATGGACGCCGCTACAACGTGTTCACGATCGAACGCGACGGGCAGCTGCAGGACGTTACTATTTATCCGCAGCTCGCGGGCGACGAAGAGATCCGGAAAGTCGGCATCATCGCGGCCTACGAGCTGATCGTGCACGCCATCGAACAGGATTCTGATGGAGCGCAACTTGGCCTCCTCCCCGGCGATCGCCTGCTCGCGATGGATGACACCCGCATTCTTAACATCCAAACTTACGCGGACCATCTTGCCGCCTACCAAAATAGAGAGGTGGACGTGCACATTCTACGCGAAGGCGAAAATCTCGTGCTTACGCTCCCAGCTCGGCCCGACGTAGAACAGTCCGCCGATCTCGGTCTCAATCTCACGACCGATTCCAAACTCGTTTACCCGACACCCTTCAAACAATTCGGCGACCACGTGGGTATGACCTTCCGCACCCTCGGCAGTCTCATCAACCCGCAATCTGATATCGGCATCTCCAAACTCAGCGGTCCGGTGGGAATCATTCGGGTGTTTCACATGGCCGCCCAAGCCGACATCCGCTTGGTGCTTTGGTTCACGATCCTCGTGAACATCAATCTGGCAATTTTCAATCTGCTGCCGATTCCCGTTCTAGATGGTGGTCACATGCTGTTCGCGACGGTCTCCCGCCTCCGCGGACGCGCCTTGCCCGCCAACTTCATTATGACGACGCAGAGCATTTTCATGATGTTGCTCCTCACCATGATCCTCTACGTGAGTTTCTTCGATGTGCGCCGACTCCTGCGCGACAATACCCCACCTCCCTCCGCCGAAGAAACGGCCGACGAGTGACCCATGGCCCGTTGTTCCTAATCAGTATTCCCAAGATTTTCCGTGAGTTACTGCGCCTCCCGCTTTCGTACCATTCGTCGTAAAACTACGGCAGTTAACGTCGGTTCGGTGGGCGTCGGCGGTGACAATCCGCTGCGCGTCCAAGCCATGACCACGACGCTCACGCAAGACGTAGCCGCGACCGTGGCCCAATCGATCGCGCTTGCCGAAGCGGGTTGTGAAATCGTTCGCATTACCGCGCCCAATAAAACGGCCGCGAAAGCCCTCGGTGATATCCGGAAAGAGTTTTCCGCCGCAGGATTTTCCAATGTGCCACTCGTGGCTGACATCCATTTCCTCCCTTCAGCGGCCATGGAAGCGGTGGAACAGGTCGAGAAGGTACGCGTGAATCCCGGGAACTACGCCGATGAGAAGAAATTTGCGGTGCAGGAATACTCGGACCAAGCCTACGCGGACGAGCTGGAGCGGTTGCACGAAACATTTTCCCCCTTGGTTAAACGCTCCAAGGAGCTGGGCCGCGCGCTCCGCATTGGCACGAATCACGGCTCGTTGTCAGACCGCATCATGAACCGCTACGGCGACACGCCGCTCGGCATGGTGGAAAGCGCACTCGAGTTTCTGCGCATCGCCGAGGATCACAGTTTTCAGGACATGATTTTGTCGATGAAGGCCTCCAACCCAAAGGTCATGATCGAAGCGTATCGGCTACTCGTGCAGCGGATGGCGGCCGAGGACATGCACTACCCGCTCCACCTCGGAGTGACGGAAGCCGGTGACGGCGAAGACGGTCGAATCAAAAGTGCCATCGGTATCGGCAGTCTACTCCTCGATGGGCTGGGCGATACCATCCGGGTTTCTCTCACCGAGGATCCCGTTTACGAGATCCCTGTTGCCCAGGCCCTCGCCCTCAAGGTAACCGCGCTCTGGCAGGAACCAACGGTGAGCGCCACCTATTTTCCGGTCGAGCCACCCGACGCACTCGATCCGTGTCATTTCTCACGCCGCCAAGTAAACTCAGTCGAACTCGGTTCCGATTGTCTCGTTGGCACGGAACAACCTCCACGGGTAATCGTGAAGGCAAAGTTCCTAGATGAACTCACGGCAACCGCTTCGGCATTGGATTCGCCCACACTGAAGGACAACCCTCCCGAAGGCCTGCAAGTCCCCATCCCAGATGGGATAGCATTGGCTCGTTGGGCCGAGCTTAAGATCGAAACGAATACCGTATTTTCGGTTCTAGAAATCGCTCCCGCTGTCACGTTGACCGATGTAAAATCGGCCATCGCCAATGCGACAAAACCCGTCGTGATCCTCCGCGAATTTAGCGCCGATGATGCCACGGAGTTACGGGAGTGGGTTGATGCGGTTCGCATCGCACCTCCACACCTACTCGCCGTCGCGACCCACGCGGCAGGGCTCGCCAAACTCGCTCCCGTGCTGGCGGAAGTCGGGCACGATCGATTGCTAATTACTCACGCCACCGGCGCGACCTCACTGGATCACGCAGTCGGCGCTTACCGTCGACTCGCTTCAACCCTCGTCGGACAACGGTCACGCTTCCCGCTCTGGATCCGAAACACCACCGATACCGCCCTGACCGACGACCCCAGTTTTCTGTCTCGCCTACTCGACGCGGCCATCCTAACCGGATCACTGCTTTGTGACGGACTCGGCGACATCATAAGCTTGGAGACCGAGTCGGACGCGCCACGCGCGGTGAAGCTGGCTTACAACGTTCTCCAAGGCGCAGGTGCCCGTATCACCAAAACAGAATTCGTCGCCTGTCCCTCCTGTGGACGCACGTTGTTTGATCTTCAAACCACCACCCAACGCATCCGCGGTAAGACCGGACATCTGAAAGGCGTGAAGATCGCCATCATGGGTTGTATCGTGAACGGCCCCGGCGAAATGGCAGATGCGGACTTTGGTTACGTCGGCGGCGCTCCAGCGAAGATCAATCTCTACGTCGGAAAAACCTGCGTGCGCTACAACATCCCGCAAAAAGAAGCGGATGAGCGATTAATTGACCTGATCCGTGAGCACGGAAAATGGGTTGATCCCGATCCCGAAGATGCAAGTTAAGGCCAAACCGTCGCCGAAACGTAACATTTTTTTCACTACGCGTTCGGGTTGATTTTCTACCTACTTCAGAGGGAGAATTGCCAAATTGTAGTGCCGCTATCCTTACGCAAAAAACGTAGATTCTTGTGACTCCAAGCACCTAACTTTTTTCAATAAAATTCTTCAAAAACTTATCCGCCCAAAAATGTGAATAACTTGTTGGAAAGTTTGCGTTGAAACCCCACTTTACCTGCCCGTTTATTCCCTCCCTTCCGTTAGAACCACCTCGTCAGTAACGGAACGCTCTTTCTCCCGTACCTTCAGTCAAACTCTCCGCTTTTGCTGTAGTGTTGCTCTAATATCTATTTATTAGCGATTTATAAATCTGGTTGCGATCAGGATTTTTTAAATAGCAGCCTTATCCAATTTTTTTGCCGGCTTTCAACCCCTTGAGTTTCCTGACGACGACGTGAGATCCTGCTGTTC
>ERZ1048068.3210-NODE-3210-length-10851-cov-8.516024_pt1 | contig 10851 bp, 10 predicted proteins | sample MGYA00383098_ERZ1048068 | MGnify/ENA primary metagenome ERZ1048068 (study PRJEB29581, sample SAMEA5548368) | metagenome | biome: marine; feature: coastal; material: water | depth 1 m | study: Short-term variability in the microbial, nano- and picoplankton... | reverse complement strand
TATCGTTTATGCGTGAATGGATGGCGTTAGTTGAGTCAGGCTCAGGTGAACGTGGTATCTTCAACAGACAAGCATCTAAGAAGCAAGCCGCTAAGAATGGTAGACGTGACCCTAACTATGAGTTCGGAACTAATCCATGCAGTGAAATAATTTTACGGCCTAATCAATTCTGTAATCTAACTGAGGTAGTTGTAAGAGCTACTGATAGTGCAGAAGACTTAGAACGTAAGGTTCGTATTGCTACTATCTTAGGTACAATACAATCATCATTCACTAAGTTTCCATATTTACGTAAGTCATGGCAGAACAACACTGAAGAAGAAAGACTACTCGGTGTATCTATGACAGGTATTATGGACAACCCATTAACAACAAAAGCAAACAAAGGACTGGAGAAAACTCTTGAGCACCTCAAACAAATCGCCGTTGCTACTAATACTAAGTGGGCTGAACGCCTTGATATCCCTGTCAGTACTGCTATCAGCTGTGTTAAACCAAGCGGTACTGTCAGCCAACTGGTTGACTCTAGCAGTGGCATTCACGCTCGTCACTCAGCCTATTATATTCGCACTGTACGTGGAGACAACAAAGACCCGTTGACACAGTTCATGATAGATCAGGGTATACCTAATGAGCCAGATGTAATGAAGCCTGATCAGACTACTGTGTTCAGCTTCCCTATGAAAGCTCCGCAGGGTGCAACAGTTACTGCTGACATGTCTGCCATAGAACAATTAGAAATGTGGTTAGCCTATCAGAGATCATGGTGTGAACATAAACCATCTGTTACTATCAATGTAAAGAACAACGAATGGTTTGAGGTAGGTGCATTTGTGTACAAACACTTCGATGAAATGTCAGGTGTATCATTCTTACCATTCAATGAACACACATATCAACAAGCACCTTATCAAGATTGTTTAGCTACAGACTATCATATACTTTTAGATAAGATGCCTGATAGTATTGACTGGTCTAAGTTATCTGAATATGAACAGGAAGACAACACAGCAGGTAGTCAGACACTAGCATGTAGTGGTGATAGCTGTGAGATAGTTGACTTAGTTTAATGTGGATAGTAATAACTAGAAACGAATGTAACTTCTGTGATGCCTCTTTACAATTACTAAGAGGTGTTGCAGGAAGTCAGGTTACAACATATAATGTACAGTCAGCAAGTAGCAAATGGTTGTTGACTTTAATGCGTAAATCAGGGTACACTACAGTACCACAAATATTTAAACCAGATGGCACTCACCTTGGGGGCTACACAGAACTAAAGGAATACCTAGATGAAACCAGTAAGAAAAAACTTTAGCAGAGCATTGTACCAAGCTTACGATAAGAAAGCTAAAGATACTTTGGTTAAACTCTTAGAATCAAAAGGACATACTATAGTTAATACCGAAGAGAACTATTTCGTAGACGTTGTCTCTCAGAAAGATGGCTATACATACTTCAATGAAGCTGAAGTCAAAGTAGCTTGGAAAGAAGATTGGCCTACACATTGGTCTGAGATCCGTATACCAGAACGTAAGCAACGTTTACTGGATAAGTATGATGGTACTAATGGAGTATTAAATTTCTATGTATTCCGTGAGGATATGAAACAAGTATGGCGTATCAAAGACACATTGTTAACTCAAGAAAGTTTAGCAGAAGCTAAGGGTAGGTACATACAGAAAGGTGAACTGTTCTTTCACATTCCATATACATCAGCAGAGTTGGTGAATACATAATGGCTAAATGGAAGGAGTTTCACATAATGAAAGATCAAGAAACATTTGATCCAGTAGAACGTCCTGCTCACTATAACCAAGAAGGCGTAGAGTGTATTGATTACATACGACAAGTTCTTGGTTTAGATGGGTTCATATCTTACTGTCATGGTAACATGATTAAGTACTCACATAGATACAGATACAAAGGTAATGGCGTAGAGGACATGAAGAAAGCAGAATGGTATCTTAAAAGAATGAATGAAGCACTGGCAAAAAAATATAAATAGGGTGATACATGGGCAGACCAACTAAAGCAGAGCAGAATAATCTACCACCTCTAGAAGAGGAAGCTAAGGCTTACACTAAAAAGAATAGGCCAAAAGAAAAACCCCTAACCTCTCGTCTATACCTAACAGGTCAAGCCTTGTCGGGTATACTTGCAAGTGGTAGGGGTTCTGGTCGTACTGATGAAGTTAAACGTGAAGCTTATGGTTGGGCTGATCACATACTAGAAGATGATGATGATTAATCTAGTTTCATGTTTCCATAAAATATAGCATCATAGTTATCTACAAGGTTTTTAATACGGGTGAGTTTGCTTAATGCATCCTCATCCTTTAGTATGTCTGACAGGTCTCCTTTAATATCTAAGAAGTCCATTACTTCTTTTACTTTCTTATCATTCTTTGAAGAAAGAACACGAACCATTTCTAATGTACGTGGTAATTCACCAGTCTTCATAATCTGACTAGTCTTTTGTTTTGCTTCAGCTATTATCTTTTTTACAAGTGCTTGTCTTTGTTTAGTATCTAAACCTTTAGAACCTGACTCAAAAAAGTTTGGGTTCTTATCTAAATACTTTCTAGCTGTAGTCTCTAGTATAGGAGAAACAAGTCCTTCCATATAATTTTTTACTTCAGCTGGACCATCAAAACTTATAGCTCTCCAACTAGACATACCTGCAGTGTTTAACATAGCTTCCATCATATTAGGTTCTCTTGAACCTCTAACACCAAGTAGTTGTTTACCTGTATCAACCTCTTGATCAAAACCTCTAGTAGCTGTAGCTCTTCTATCTAAATCCTGAACCCCACCTAATTTACCGAAGAGATTATTTATATATTTAGTACCTTGATTAAATGATTCTGATCCTTGTTTAAGATCTGGCATCATGTTGCTATCAGTAACTAAACCAACTAAATTATTTACAGGGTCTAAAGGTCGTGTAACACCTTGAGATATTCTACTTGCTATTGGGCCTATTAGCTTATACCCTATATCTAGGGTTTTATCGAGACCTTCTTTATCTCCACTAACACTAGCTTCCCATAAGTTACTAAGGTATACCCACAAAGACCTATCAAAATCCTTAAGATCACGTACAGATTGTCCACCTAATTGTCTACCTAACTCAACCCAAAGATCTGTAGGTACTTTATCAGGATTAAAGTCTGTAGTTAAGTCTTTTACATTACTACCATCTAAACCATGAGCTATTATTTGACTACCAAGTCTTATAGTAGAACCTGGCCAATCAAATGTACGATCTTCTATAGAACCATCATTATTTCTCTCTTGATTCCAAGCAAGTCCTTGTTTAATTCTTTCATCTGCACCTAAGAAACCTACCTGTTTCATACCATGTACGCCTAAAGCAATACCAGACCAGCCAGTAATCATTTTAGCTAGTGCTTCAGATCCTTCTTGAGTAACAAAATCTGCACTTTGCCCAGGTACTAACTCCTTAACTGCAAATCTAAGAGCATTTACACCTGATAAATCAGCAGCTGTTGCAACGACAGTGTTGAAGAAGCTACCAAAAGGTACAACATAACCAAAAATACTTTTGTTTGTAATCCTCTCAACACCCCTAGCCATAGTCCTAAAGAAATTACCTCGCTGTCGTTCTAACGTTGACCAATTTACAGAAGCAGTTTCACGCATAGTTCTAAATGCAGCTTTATCTAAAACATTATCTTTAAATCTATCGGTAGCCATCTCAAGAGTTACATCTTTTCTTTGAAAGAATACTTCGGGTAACTCACCGTACTCACGCATAATAGCTTGATTAACATTACCACCAAATGCCCATGTCTTTGTCATCTGATCCTGAAGCCTAACTAAGGTTACAGTTTGTGCACCTTTTGTTACAGCATCTATAGTAGATGTTACTTTATTCTTAGGGTCTAGGTCAAAATGTTTTAGTGAATCGTTTACACCACCATCACCAGACACATCACGAAATAGTTTTTCTGCAGTTTTAGGTGATGCATTTAATACCATCTCTGCATATTTATACTCTAAGTCAGGACTCAGTACAGATATACCACGACGAGTAGCACCTACCACAGAACCCCATGCTCTATTTTTATACTTAATAACCTTATCAACATCACCACCAGTAGCTTTATAAAAGGCACTTTGACTTAAGTTGACTGCACCAGTTACAAAATCAGCTGCTGTATTTATAGATACTAATTGACCAAAACCTTTTAGGTTAGCCCCTGTTGTAGATAAATGTGATGTCAAAAGTCTTTTGTAAATGCTCAGTGCAAACTCCTGACGTTTTGGATCTTTTATTTTCTTCTTATCATCTGACTTAGCAAAAGCTTCTAGAGCTTCTTTAGGACTCATCTTCATACCTTCAAGACGACTTAGCTGTGAAGGTGTCCAAAGTATACCACCAGCTGTACTTACACGACTTATAAAGTTTTGACCTAAAGCCTCTGCTGTATAAGCAATGTTTAGTTTTTCTCCTGTAGACTTTTCAAACTTTTTTATTGTTCTCTCTGCGGCTTCATCAGTCATAAAATCTTTTACAGCCTGACCCCATATACCTGTAACAGTATTATCTTCTAACATACTTTCATGTATGACAAACCCAGAATCTTTTAAAGCTTTCCAGTAACCAGACTTACCATTCGCATCATCACCAAGAAAGAATCTTCTATAGAAAGAGTCAATTAAATCAATATCAACTTCTTTCTCACCTCTTAACTTTATACCTTTCTTAGCCTGAGCCTTTGCTTTAGACCAATTAAGAAATTGTTTTGAGTCTCCATTAAGAGGTCCGAAGTTAGCATCAACAGAATCTATAATAGTTTTTTTATTTACTCTATCTTTTAATAACTTAAGGGCTTTACCTTTACCCAGTGTTAAAAGATTTTTGTCAAACTCTTTATGTGCTAACCAAGTGTTTTCCATATACTTACTCTTACGTAAGCCAGATACACCAGCTGAACTCACATAGACTGCAGGTACAACCATAGCACCAAGAGCAGCAAAGGCTGTCTGTGCACCACTGTATTCTTCTTGAGCACCTGTATCTATTAACTGCATCTGATAAGCTACATCAGTACCCATATTAACCATAGCATCAACTGCAGTGACTGGAGCTGCTTTAGCTAATGCAGTACCTACAGCTTTACGTGCAGCTGTCTTAGTCATACCCTTCTTTAGATAGTGTTGATAACCTTTTATCATTAGAGTTCTAGCAGCTGCACCTGCAGATTTAGTTGCAGCAAAACCAAAGATTTTACCTAACCCAAAAGTTAATACTGTTGCTGGATCATGTAAGCCAGCTTTAGTGTAATCCCATATGGCATCACCCATCTCTGAATAAGAACCTGCACCAGTAATTGCATTGTCCATACTGTCAAACAGCATGTATCCTGCACCTAGTTTATTCTTTGTTATATCGTCAGCAAACCCAGAGTATGTAAGTTCATTAGCAGTAGTTACTGTTTGCCCACCAGCAAATGAACGATGATAGTTCTGCCATATTTCAAAGGCTTCTTCTCTATCCATGTTACGATAGTCTCTTGGCCCTGCTATAGTTCCACCAGTAGTACCACCAGATAAACCTGTAACACCACGATAAGCAGTACCCACTGTACTAGCAGGTTTAAATCTAGCTTCTAGGTTAGAATAAACAACATCCATAAGGTCTTCATCTTCTAAGAAATCCTCTTTAATTAGTTTTTTACCATCATACTTTTCAAGTATCTTATTAAGGTTTGCTATAGAACCTTTCGTTGTTATACCCGAAGCTCCACCAATACCATTCCTAGACATAATGTCATCAATATTAATAACATTTTGTTTTACAACAGGTGTTTCAACCTCAACTTCAGAGGGTAGTTCTTTAACTGGTGGTATTTCTGATGAACCTAAACCATTATTGTCTAATAGTTCTTGTATATTTATAGTGCTCAACCTAGAGTATCCTCAATTATTACATTATCTTTCATATAAGAAACTTTGTCACCTTTTTTAACAACACCTAGTGAATACATAATTGCAAGTTCTTCTTCATCTTTAAACATCATAGGTAATTTTACAGCGTTTTCAAAAGCTGCATTAACAGGTGCACCATCTGCATTATAGTAATCAGATAACTCTTTCATAGAAGATCCATATAAAGAAATCATAGGACCAAATATTTTATCTTTGTATTGTTTTTTAGCTTCTTTAATAGAATTAAACCTAGTTTCATAATAATTTCTAGCAACAACTAATTGATTTTCATTAAGAGTTTTTCCAGTTAAAGTAGTAATTACCTCTCCATCTCTTTCCTTTGCAGTATTAATTTTATTAATCATACCAAGAATTTTAATTTCTTCTGCTTCAGATAAGGCATAAGCTTCTTTTAAGGCTCTTGCTTCTATTTTATCTAAGTCCTCAATCTGCATCTTCTTAACTAACTCTGGACTATTAAAATATGTCTGACCAGGTATAACATAACTTTCTCCCATGACTTCTCTGTCTTCTGGAGTTATATCAATACCAGTTTCTTTTGCTATTTTATCCCAATCATAGGTTAGTGTTTTAGGGTCTACTGATAGCCTACTAGAAACTACATTACCTATTACCTCATTCATATCTCCAGCATACTCACCACTACCAAATTTATTTTGTGTATCAATAGCAATATCGTATAATGATTTTATATTATTGTAAGAACCCTGTGCAGTAACCCCATTAGCTGCAACCTCTGTAAGAGTTTGTGGATCAATGTTAAAGTTTGTAGCTAAAACTTTTACCATAAGGTCTTGACTTAAGCCTCCCTTAGAAGACTTTCCAGTACCACCTGAAGGTAATACATTAGCTCCTATAAAGCCAGCACTACTTCCAGCAAGATCTTTTAAAGCTTTTCTTAACTCAATCTTACTCATCTTCATATTCATTTTAAATGTTTCATCAGCATTTCTACTAGCTAACTGATTCATCTCTAATGTTGCATCATCAAGTTTATCTTGCTGATACATTTCCATTCCAGACTTAACACCACTCCAATTAACCATTACACATTCCTCCGTGACATGAGACCCATTGGTTTAGGCTCTTCTTCTGGTTCTTCCATCATAGGTTCTTCTTCCTTAGAAGGAACATCTTGTTCCATTGGAGATAAATCTATATCTTCTCCAGCTTCAATATCTTTTAGTATATCTTCTACTTCTTTCTCACGTAGTGCCATATTTACTTCACGTAAATCTATATCTTCTTCACCATCATTTAGACCTTCATTATAGTCTATGTTAGCTGCATCTCCAATACCTTTTATATACTCATGTATGATAGGTGCAATGATTAAGCTAACGTCTACACTGTGTCTACCTTCAGCAACAGCACCACGAAGAATACCTTCAGTCATTGTAACGACATCAAGGTCTAGGGCAAGTAGCCCTGCTACAGACTTTACTTTTTTAGGCTTACCTAATCTTTCTATATGCCACATCACAGCTTCTTCTGGTGTATTCATCTGTGGTGGATTTTCCCAAGGAGAGTTCTTTGGTTCTGAGGTCAATGACTGACCAGGAATAGGTGCACTAAACATTATTGTGATCCTTCGTTATATTTTTCAGCTTTATCAAACCTTGATTTTAAATTAGGTTTTCCTGGACGTAGATACTTTTCAGATACAACCCTTGCTGCTTCTTTAGCAGTTGTTGTTTTCTCTAAGTCTTTCATAAACCTACCTTCAGGTGTATTACGTATCTCATGTATTAGATAACCAAAGTTAGCTTCATAAGAGTTTATCGGTGTGTTATTCTTTTGCGCCCAAGCTTCAAACTCTTTACGTCTTGATCCTGTCCACTGAGCAAAACCATAACCACCTTTAGAACCTTTAACAACAGGCTTTATTTCCTGCATAAACTTAAAGCCTAGAGTCTCATGATCTAGGTTAGCTACAAAACCTGCGGCTTGCTCTTTAGTTAGACCTAAAGTTTCCTCTAAGTCACCCATCAAATCCATACCTACTTCACTAACTTTGAAATTAGATTTAGGTTTATCATCAACTAGAACCATGCCAGCAGCTTCACCTGTAGGTAAAGTATCTTCATAACTAGCAACTTCATTTTTTAATTCTTTATTATAGTTGAGAACCTTCTTGTATATATCAGACATGTTATCTGTAGAAGTTTCTTTAGATTCTTCCTTGGACTTCTTAGACATCAAGCCATCTCTTAACATCAAGTTCTCATCCATAGGTTCACTAGAGTTAGCATCTTCACTAGGATTTAATTTTTGTCTAGCCAGTTGTAGTAATTCTTTATATTGTAGACTCATCTTAAATACCTCCCAGAAGATCTAATCCAAATTTTGTGAACACAGCCCACTTATCTGATTCTTCTTGTGTGTCCCTAACCTTCTGATACTCTTCGTATTTTTTATCAGCTAGTAATATGTCAAGTGCACGAGTCTTAGAAGCTTCAGCACCTTTGTATGCATAGTCCATAAGGTCACGTTCACGTTGCCATATCTGATCAATAGTACCTTGAGTAAATGCATTAGCTGCTTGAGCTTGCTGTAGGTTAGCTTGGTTCTGTGCTTGTGAGTTATATGTAGCTACGTTCTGTCTCCACTGAGCATTAGCCTGAGCTATAACTAAAGCATTCTTTGCGTTGAACTCTTTACGTTGATTTTCTACCTGAGCATTAAACTGTCTAGCCGCATTAGTTACACCAGAATTAAACTGATTGGTTGTATTAAGTTGCGTAGCATTAAACTGTTGAGTTTGTAACTGGAGATTAGCCATAAACTGTTTAGTCTGTGTTTCAGATGAAGCATTAAATTGTTTAGCAGCATTATCTGCTGCTTGATCTGTAAATAATGATTGTATTATCTGTTGAGACTTAAACATTTCCATCTGTTGATTGTTGTTTAAGTTAGCCATGTCCATCTCTAGGAAAGACTTAGCATTTTGTACTGCAGCTTGCTGTTGATTAGATAGATTTTGTTGTTCTAGATTAGCAACAGATGCTGCTTGAGCCATCACCATAGCTTGATTATTACTTAGGTTGTTTAAATTCATCGTATTAGCATTACGTGAGTTCTCAAGCGCAATAGATTGTTCAGCTGTAAAGTTCATGTTTGCTACATCAGAAATCTTAGCTGAGTTAGCAACACGAGCTTGGAAAGCTTGATCAAATTCTTGTCCTATAAATGTAGCACGTTGTTGTGCGGCAAGCATAGCACGTTGTTGTCTGTTTGACAAGTTCTGCATTTCAAAACCTGCGACAGTTTGGGCATCCTGCATAGCTATAGGTAATGCAGATTCCATTGCCGCTTGTATAATGGCTTGACCTGCCATTGATGATGCACCTAAACCTCTAGCCGCCATCTGTGCATTAGCATTACGCATTGCTCCAGCTGCCCATGTAGGAGTAGCACCACCTTCAAAGTCTTGCATAAGATCATCAAGTTGACCTTTTACTGTAGCTTTATCTGATGCTGTAGCAGTAGCCGCTTGTATCTGTTCAGAGAATGCAGCTGCTTTAGTAGCATCAGCCGCACCTGAGACTAGCTCACCCTGTTGTATTTCTCTTTGTACTGGATTATCCATTACTGTAGCTGTACCTTGAGCCGCAGTTACTGATGCTACATCAGTGGTTGTAGGATCTTTTGTAGCGGCTTGTACCACACCTTCAGCAGATACAGTACCTGTAGCAGCCTTAGAAGCGTCTGTGGCCGCTTTAACAGCATCTGCGGCTGTAGTAGCAGTCATAGTAGCAGCAGTTACAGGGGTTGCTCCTGTAGCTAAGTTAGTACCAGTAAGAGTACTTGGAGAAACTGTAGAAGCTGGATCAGTTATTTCACCTGCACCTTCATTTATTGTAGTACCTGCAAGGTTAGTATCTACAGTAGCGACATCAGGTGATTTAGCTAATGAACCTGGATTAATAATAGCCTTAGAAACTAAATTACGAGTACCACTAGCTAAATCAGCAGTACCACCACTTTGTGCATCTTGTATAATTTTATTTAGTTCAGATAACTTAGAATTTAAAGCTGCAGATATTTTCTCTGCACCATAAGTAACACCAGGTCTAGGTGTAGATTTAGCAGCTTGTATTTTTAGACCAGTTCTAGCTATAGTATCTAAACCTTGTGCTAATCCAGCACTACTAATATTTGAACCAAGGTCTGTAATATACTGTGCTATTGCTGCATCATCTTTAGATTTTTGTGCATCATCTGTAGTACCACCCTCATTAAAAGATAAAGGTGTTGTTCCGTTACTATCTCCACCACCAAACACAGCTAGATCTCTGAAGTGAACACTTGGCATAAAAGGATTATAAAGACTTCTGCTCATAATTTAAACTCTTTCGTATGTCTCTTATCTGGATCGTGTAGCCTACGCCAGTTTACTTTTTCTTTTCGTTTATATGTATTGTGATGCTGTTTACGAATCATAGACATTACTTGTCTTGCATGTCCGTAGGGTGTTACAAACTCAATACCCCATAGTTCCTCTTTGTCGTCGGATATATAATCATTCTCAGTTATATAATACTTATTAGATAATAGATTTTTACCAGACTGTTTATCTAACCAACACCAAGTTACTAAACCTATTGGCTTATCACCTTGATAGTATAGACTAATGCGTTTATATTTTATTGGAGCTATTAGGTATCTGTAGATGTCCTCTACATTATAAACCTTGTGCCATTTACTTTGTCTAAATAACTCAAGCCCATCAGCCAGAGCTTTATTATTATTTATTTGCATTAGTATAGTTTAACTCAAAATGACTAAAAAGTCAAGCTAATTCAGTCTGCTAAAGGATTATCTAAGGCTCTTTGTAGCTTGGCATTGAGTCTATCTTCTAGTTCTTTCATTG
>ERZ1048068.3208-NODE-3208-length-10854-cov-7.691823_pt1 | contig 10854 bp, 8 predicted proteins | sample MGYA00383098_ERZ1048068 | MGnify/ENA primary metagenome ERZ1048068 (study PRJEB29581, sample SAMEA5548368) | metagenome | biome: marine; feature: coastal; material: water | depth 1 m | study: Short-term variability in the microbial, nano- and picoplankton... | reverse complement strand
CCACCTAATCCTTACAGTTCACCCGCCGGATTATGGACCGGGGCCCCCTATCATAGGGCCCCGCGTCTCGGACCACGGGTCTTTAGTATTAGCCTTGTAAATTCATTCGGGGGTAATTTTGTTCGGCTGTGCATTTTTATTCAAGCTTAACCGTGCCGCTGCTCTCGCCGAGTGGCGTCAATTATTGAGCGCATAGATTTAGGCTGTGGCAGCAATCTGATGCGAGTTCTCATTTGTTTGACAGGTGCGTTTATACCCGCCGCTCTTATGTCTATGCGCCGGACCAATCACTGCAGCCAACTTCCCACAGGTGGACCCAAGTCAGGTAAATGGGGGCGACACGAAGGCCCAGATGGCAAAGTCAGACTGTGAAAACCAACTGCTACATGCTTATCATGACCATCAAAACCGCTGCTTAATGCATCGAACAACGCAGCAGTAAGCCACAATCCCCATAGCACCAAAACAGCCCGCGCTTTCCTCCTTGTCAGATTTATCGCCGCTGCAGCTCACGCTGACAGCAGCCACAAACCTTAGACAAAGCTGCCTGTTGCCTTTGCAGAGAATGCACGTGCAGAATGTCGAAACGAATGCTCGCAGTTGCGGCGACGAGGAATTGGCGGCGAGGCGATATTCCCCGGACCAGCCGTTCGAAGGTGCCAGAATCGGCAATCAACCAGTTCAGAAGATGGCAACGCTGCGAGCAATACAGCCTATTGGTGATTGGAGGCTTTCTCACGTACAGCCGTCAAGGAATCGAGCTTGATCATGACATTGCATCTTCGATAGTCAAAAGCCGTTATCGCCCCCATCCGCTGCTGCGAGTTCTTCGCCTTGTTCGGTCGCAGTCATTATGGGCTGGTGCTGGCTGCTATGCTCATTGCTCCCATTTCATCTTTTCCGGCTATCCGTAACGATCCAAAGGCTCCAGCCGAGAGAAGCGCGAAAAAAACTAGTGCAATTCAACAAAGCTCGCCTAGGCCAGCTTCCTTGTGCAAAACAGCTCAAAAACGCTCAATAAAGCTGCAAATAGCGCAGTTTCGGTGTAGCGACCTTTGAACTAGATTGCACTAACGTCGAGATGGAAGTGACGGAAAACAGGGACGAGAGCGACACGGAACAATGGGTTTTATTTTTTCAACCATCCTCAAGCGGTTGGCCCTGGGCGTGATGACATTGCTGGTCGTCTCTGTGATTATTTTCAGTGGCATGTCCATGCTGCCCGGCGACTTTAGCCAGGCGATCCTGGGTCAGGCGGCCACCGAAGAAACCGTGGCCGCGTTCCGCAAAGAAATCGGACTCGATAGACCGCCTGTCCTTCGCTATTTCGATTGGATCGGAGCAGTGCTTCATGGGGATCTGGGTACGTCATTTTCAGGCCGGACCCAAACCGGCCAGACCGAGGCCAGAGAAGTTGCAGATTTGGTCGGACCCCGGCTTTGGAACACGCTTTTTCTGGCCGGCGTCACGGCAGCTATTTCCGTCCCTCTGGCCGTATTTTTGGGATTGATGGCCGCATTGTTCAGGAACTCGGCATTTGATCGGACTGTCAACGCCACGACCCTGACGACAATCGCAACCCCCGATTTCTTCGTGGCCTATATCCTGATCCTGTTTTTTGGGTCGCTGTGGCAAGTCTTTCCATCGCTGGCGACTGTCGACGCAAATATGGCCTTTGGGGAGCGGCTTTACAAAATCTCTCTGCCTGTCGTCACTCTGGCATTGGTCATTCTTGCCCACATGATGCGGATGACGCGGGCCGCGATCATCAATCTTCTGGCAAGCCCCTACATCGAAATGGCCCAGTTGTCAGGCGCAAGCCAAACCGAAATCATATTCAAGCATGCACTGCCGAATGCCTGGGCGCCCATCGCGACAGTCGTGGCATTCAACCTGGCCTACCTGGTTGTCGGTGTCGTTGTGGTTGAGGTTGTCTTTGTCTATCCGGGCATCGGTCAATTGATGGTCGATGCGGTTACAAGCCGGGACATCCCCGTCGTGCAAGCGTGTTGCCTGATCTTTGCCGCGACATACATCCTGTTGAACCTGACCGCCGACATTATCGGTATCATCACCAATCCGAGATTGTTGCACCCAAGATGACGGAACCATCCAGCCCTTATAGTGCCACCTCGGAAACCGGCCAGACTTTCAAGCGGCGCGGCCGTTGGGAACGCATGAAGATTGCCCTGAAAAAGGCGCCCTGGAGTGCCCGTCTGGGAATGTTTGTCGTGTTCATCTATTTTTTTACGGCGATATTCGCGCCAATGATCGCCCCTTACGGCGAAGCCCAGGTTTTTCCCGAGCCCTTTGCGATCTGGTCAGCAGAGCATCTGCTCGGAACCGATCAGATAGGCCGCGATGTCTTCACCCGAATTATTTATGGCGCGCGCAACAGCATGGGCATTGCGCTGGTCACGACCCTACTGTCATTCTTTATCGGTGGCGGATTGGGGCTGGTAGCGGCAATAGACCGGCATTGGGTGGATCAGGGGCTCAGCCGGATGGTCGATGTCCTGATGGCAATTCCGTCGCTGATATTTGCCCTGATGCTTTTGTCGATTTTCGGGTCGAGCGCCCTGAACCTCATCCTGATCATCGCAGTGCTTGACTCAACCCGGGTATACCGGCTTACCCGCGCTGTCGCGATCAATGTGGCGGTGATGGATTACGTCGAAGTCGCCAGATTGCGTGGCGATGGGCTTGGCTGGATCATGCGCAGGGAAATCCTGCCCAATATCATGCCGCCGCTTGTTGCCGAGTTCGGCATCCGGTTCTGTTTCGTGTTCCTGATGATTGCCGCACTCAGTTTCCTGGGCGTGGGTATCCAGCCACCGACAGCAGACTGGGGGTCGATGGTGCGCGAAAACGCCTCGCTGATCCAATTTGCAAAATACGACCTGAAGGCGGCGATCACACCTTTGCTGCCCGCCGGGGCAATCGCAGTGTTAACCGTGGCGGTGAATTTCATCGTGGATTGGTTTCTGCATCAGACAAGCGGACTGCGCGATGGAAGATAAAACCAATGGAGGCGGTCGCGGCCAGATCCTTCTGGAGATGAAAGATATTCACATCGAAGGGTTTTCCGACGAAACCTGGCATCCGATGATCAAGGGGGTCGACCTGACGCTGCGCCGTGGCGAGGTTTTGGGTCTCATAGGTGAAAGCGGCGCGGGGAAGTCAACGCTTGGCAAGGCGGCGATGGGCTACACCCAGCCCGGATGCAGGTTGACCGGCGGGTCGATCATGTTTGACGGAATGGATCTGACGCGGATATCCCGGGCGCAGTCCAAGGCCTTGTGGGGCACCCGCATCGCCTATGTCGCCCAGTCGGCGGCGGCCTCTTTCAATCCGGCCCACCGGCTGATCGATCAGACAATCCGTGCCGCAAATCGGGCGCGGTTGCGGCCTGAAGAGGATAGTCGCGCGGATGCGGTCGAGCTTTACACCAAACTGCAACTTGCCGCCCCCGAAACCATCGGCCAGCGCTATCCCCATCAGGTTTCCGGCGGTCAGCTGCAGCGGATCATGACGGCTATGGCCATGTCACCGAGACCGGACCTGATCATTTTCGATGAGCCGACCACGGCGCTGGATGTCACGACGCAGGTCGAGGTGCTGTCTGCGATGCGCTCCATCGTCGATGAATTCGACACTGCCGCAATCTACATCACCCACGATCTGGCCGTGGTGTCGCAAATGGCGGATGTGATCAAGGTCCTGCGCCACGGCGAAGAAATCGAGGAAGCGGCGACAACGCAAATGCTGACCGCGCCAGAAGAGCCTTACACCAAGTCGCTCTGGTCTGTCCGTGCTCTGGAAAAGCCGGAGGAAACAAGCGCCGACACCATTCTGTCCGTGGAGAACATCGAAGCCGCCTATGGCGCGACAAAAGTCCTGAACGACGTGACCATCAAGGTGCCTCGCGGTCGGACCGTTGCGGTGGTGGGTGAAAGCGGTTCGGGGAAATCAACCGTCGCAAGGGTCATATGCGGACTGCTTCCGCAATCCCGTGGGCAGGTGAGTTTCAATGGTCAGGCACTGCCGCCGGCCCTCAAGGATCGCTCAATAGATCAGCTGCGCCGGGTCCAGATGATCTATCAGTCGGCAGACACGGCAATGAACCCACGCCAGACGGTCGGTGAAATCATCGGTCGACCGTTGGAGTTTTATCAAGGACTGACCGGGTCCGCGCGGGACCGCAGAGTCATCGAAATGTTGAAAATGATCGAGTTGGATGAAAGGTTCTTCGATCGGCTGCCGTCCGAGCTTTCGGGCGGCCAAAAACAACGGATCTGCATCGCCCGCGCCCTGGCGGCTGAACCCGATCTGATCATATGCGACGAGGTTACTTCGGCATTGGATCAAATTGTTCAGGAAGGGATTCTGAAGCTGCTTCTGAAGCTACAGAAAGACCTCGGTATTTCCTATCTGTTCATCACCCATGACATTGCGGTGGTAAAGGCGATCTCGGACGAGATCGTGGTGATGTACCAGGGGGAAGTGGTTGAACAGGGGCCGAAAAACCAGATCCTTGAACCACCGCATCCGGCCTACACCGATCTTTTGCTGTCTTCCGTTCCCCAGATGGATCCAAACTGGTTGTCAAACCTTTTGGAAGAGCGCGAGGCGGCCGTCAAATAGACCTTATTGGCACGGCCTGCTGCTGCCGGATTTGTTGCCAAGGATGACACTCGCCCGCGTCGATTGTTGTCCCGGTATTGCTCGGGGCGGCACGCTAAGCCGCCCCGAAAGAACTTTTTAGGCGAACCACCAACGCTCGGCGATCTTGGCGCCATCGTTTTCCCAATTCGCAGCCACCTGCTCTTCATGTGCCAGTGATTTGTCGTGGGCACTGATGTAGTTGGCCCACATCGCGACGATCACGCCGCCATCGTCCTGAAGCAGGCGCTGTGCCTCCCAATAAAGATCCTTGCGCACGGCCTGGTCTGTGACCGAACGGGCCTCTTCAACCACTTCATTGAAGCGGATGGCGGATTCGGTGTCCCTCCAGGCCGTATCATTCCACTCGGTGTCTTTTGTATATCCGGCTGAATACATCCAGTCCTGTGTCGGGCGCCCACCCCAGTAACAAGCGCACCACGGCTTCTGGTTCCAGACGTTTGACCAATAGCCATCGGCTGGTTCACGGACGACCTCGATGTCGATCCCAGCCTGCTTGGCCGAATTTGCCATCAGTTGTGCCGCGTCAACCGCACCAACGAATGCAGTATCGGACGTATGGAGCTGGATTGGGCCAGAATGTCCCGATTTTTTGTAGTGCATGGCGGCGCGTTCGGCATCAAATTCGTGAACGGGAAGTTCGGTGTTGAGATACGGCATGGCCGAAGAGACCGGAACGTCGTTGCCCGCTACGCCGTGGCCGAGCAGGGTCTTTTCGACGAGTTCCTGTCGGTTGATGGCAAACTTGAGCGCCATCCGCAGATCGTAATTGTCAAATGGCTCTGCATCCAGCCGCATTGGGAATGTGAAGTGCTGGGTTCCCGTTGCTTCCAGAATGTTCAACGTCGGCACACGCTTCATCAGTGCAACGGTCTTGGGATCAATGAAGTCGGCATAATGCACATCGCCATTCATAATGGCATTCTGGCGGGCGGTGACATCCCGAACGGCGATCATCTCGACGCTGTCAAAGTGAGCGCGTCCCTCCTTCCAATAGTTCGGATTACGGGAGAATTTGGCCGAGACACCAGGTTCAAACGCATCAAGGACATAGCCGCCGGTTCCGTTGGCCGAATTTGGATCAGCGATCCGACCATCAGCTTCGGCCATGATCATCAGGTGATAGTCCGACAGCACAAAGGGAAAATCGGCGTTGCCCGAACCGAGTTCGATCACCACCTGCATATCTCCGTCCTTGCGTATGTCGGTGATGCTGGAAAGCAATCCCTTGGCGGCCGATTTGGATTCTTCGGACCGATGGTAGTTGAGGGTCGCTATGACGTCTTCGGGCGAAAGGCTCTTGCCATTGTGGAATTCGACCCCTTTACGCAGGTTGAACACCCATTTGGCGGCATTGTTTGCGGGCTCGAAGCTTTCGGCCAATTCGCCGATGAGTTCGCCGGTGTTGGACACCTCCGTCAGGTGATTGCCACGGTTATACAGGGTATGAACCGCGAAGCCGCCAGTGGCGGTGGCGGGATCAAGCACATCTGTCGTTGCGCCGCTGCCGACTGCTAATTTGAATGCTCCCCCAGATTTGGGCGTGGCCGCCATAGCCTTGCCGGCCATCGCCATCGCACTTGGCAACGCGACCCCGGCGGCGAGTGCCGACATGATGAATTTTCGCCGGTCTATGGCTCCGTTGGTGAGTTTCTGGCTCTGTTTCCTCAGAAATTCGTCTTTCATTTTGTCCTCCATAGTTGGTCTGGTTGTCGTTTGTTGGATGGTTCGGGTTTGGGTGTGTTCTTGTTGTTTTTTCCGCTTGATCAGAAAACGACGCGGGGGATCTTGACGTCCCATCTGCGCGAAAAGACCCGCTCGCCCGCCTCATGGGCAGATATCCAGCCTTCAAGATTGAAGTTCTCTGCATCGCAGGTTGTAACAAGCTTGCTTTCGGTCTGAACCTCCCAGCCCTCGCGATAGAAACTGAAGCTGGCTTTGTACTCGATACGAGCCGACAGCGGGTCACCCTCGACGATCGAATAAAGCTGCGAATTCATTGACCCAAATGTCAGGTCTATGTCCTCAAACCTGATCTTGCCCGAGTCTGATCTGGCGTCGAGTTCTACCAATCCCGAGTGAATGTCGTGACGGACATTGCGCGAACCCGAAGCAGGCGCGACATATTCATGCGACGGGGGTGGCGCAGAAACCGGGTCGGCGAACGGATGGTGTGCCTCGGTTGATGCATCGCTTGTCCGTACGGGCAAAATCATCGAGCAATGGGCCAGATCGAGACAAAGCGTAGCTTGCTTTGGTTGTGGCCAGGCCATCGGCCACAAGTGGCTGGACAACGCCAATCTGAGGCGATGTCCGGGTTTCAGTGACCAGCCCGTGTCATTCAGGCGGACGGAAACGTCCATTGGTTCGCCAGGCGTGATCCTGGCACAGATTTCCCGCCCGTCACGTTGTTTCAGGTTGAGCAGCCCATAGCTTATCAGCGTTGATACACCATCGGGGGCGACGTCACAAATCCGGGTGGCAACCATTCCGTGGCCGCAATCACTGGAGACGCGCAAATTCACATAGGTCGTGCCCAAAATTTCCAGAGGTTCGCTCAGAGACGGTCCATCGAAACAGACCGAAAGCGCATCGTCGGCGCTTTGATCCTGCGGTAGTTCCGCAACCCCTGAAATCGGCATGTATTCCCCGGTGCGTAGACCCAATGTAACCGGCGAGCAGATTTTTGCGGTTCCGGCGGTGTCTTTCTGATCGCTTAACAACTGACCAGGGGACAAATTGAACCGGGTTGCCACGATATTGGGCGATGGCCAGCCCGGCTCTGCCACCCAGCGACCGGGCCGGTCACTTGGGTTGGGATCGGGGGCATGGCTGTCCTGAAGGTAGGCGAGGAAGGCCGGCTGCTCCATGACCCCGTTGTCGATCCCCTTCAGCCAATGGTCCCACCAATCCAGCGCGAGCTGAAGAAATCCCGCCTTCGGACCGGGTCCGCCAAGGTTGGGGAACACATGACCCCATGGACCGGAGACTGCCCGACACGGGGCGTCGATATTTTCGAGCAGACGTGCCATCGTATTGGGCCAACAATCATTCCAACCACTGACGCCGAGCACCGGGACCTTGATCTTGTCATAGTCTTCGCAGACTGAACCCTGCTGCCAGGTGTCATCCCGCAGCTGATGGGTCAGCCATTTCTCGGCAAACATGGGGGTCTTTTCCAGACGTTCAAACCACATGTCGCGCCAGGCTTCGCCGACGATGTTTGGGTCGGGTGGCCGAATGCAATAGCCGAACATGACACCGCCCCATCCCAAGCCCTGGCCCGGATATCCACCCACCAGATAGCCGCCATCGTCGTAATACCGATCAACCGAGGCCCCGACTGGAATGATCGCTTTCAGGGCTTTTGGCTGTTTGGTCGCGGCCTGCATGCTTGCGATCCCACCCCAGGACAGCCCCATCATGCCGACATTGCCGGTGCACCACGGCTGCTTGGCCAGCCAGTCTATGACCTCGACCGTGTCCTGTTGTTCGCGTGGAGAATATTCGTCCAGCATGATGCCTTCGGAATCCCCATGGCCACGCATATCCGGGCGGATACAGGCATATCCACGCGCAGCAAGCCATGCGTGGTTCTGGTGATCCCGGATCGAGAAATGGTCCCGTTTGCGGTAGGGGATGATCTCCAATATGGCGGGAACCGATTCATTCTCGGCATTCACCGGCATCCAGATCTTGGCCGAGAGACGTATGCCGTCCGACATTTCAATCCAGACGTGTTCGATGATTTTTATTTCGTTCGAACCTTCGGTTTGTTGACAGTCTGTATTCGTTTTCAACATGACATGGCCTCAGATGCGTGCGTTTTTTCAGTTCGTGGCTTCGGCTGATGCTGGCGCGTCACCGAGCGAGCCGCTTTCCCTGTTTGCTGTAGCGATACTCAGGCTTTTCGGCGCGCTTGCAAAGTGAGCGAACTTATGCCTTGTTGCGCTAAAGTGAGCGATTCCGCTCAGAAGAGGCCAACCGATGAACGACAAGCTCGATTTTTCCAAAAACCTACGGCACCTCAGTGCCGAACGTGGAACGGTTGCACATATTTGCCGTGAACTCGGCGTCAACCGGCAGCAGTATGACCGCTACATCAAGGGATCAACTCTGCCGACGGCTCATAATTTGCGCCGAATCGCGTCCTATTTTGATGTTCCCGACAGCGAGTTGTTCGAGCCCCATGATTTGTTTCTGCGAAACCACAGGGTCAGTGCCTTGCCACTATCCGATGATGCGATCCACTCATTTGTGTCCGGTTTTTCGGATCAGGTAAAACCGTTGAGGCGATACCTTGGATTTTATCACATCTACGCAATCAGCCCGTCCTGGGAAGGCCGGATCTTGCGAAATCTTACCCAACTTTGTGAAAAAGACGGTCTCATCGCCGCGAAGACAATTCAGCGCGCTACCTCACGGGATCAGACAATTCGCCAGCGCTCGCGATTTGAAGGGCTGGCGACCTATCGTGGAAACTGCATATTTGTGGTCGAAAGCGAAGCCGGCGTCGACGGCAGCGTTGTCGAAACCATACTTTTTCCAGCCCACCGGCAGCAGGTAAACTACTTGCGCGGATTGACTTTGGGCGTCGCTTCGCGGCCCAGGTTTACCCCGTATGCTTCAAGAACGATATGGAAACGGATTGGTGCGCGCACGTCGATCCGTGAAGCAATCAACGCTTGCGGTGCCTACGGGATTGACAGTCGAGAAATCGACCCCACGATACGAAAGTTTCTCAACGTGCCTGCGCAGACCTTGGTGCTTTAAGCCGACCTGCGGAACCCAGAAATGCCAGAGGTTTACCGACGTGTCTCGCCGATGGCCTGCGTCGGTCACGCCCTTAAGTTCGGACTTCATGATCAGCGGTGTTACTTCCTCCGCAACGAGGCGCAGAAGGACACTTTGATCAGATTGTTACCAATCTCAGAGAGGTTGACGCTGGGCTTGGTCACCGGAATTTCCCTGCGGTTCGGGTTAAACCTACGAAGCTCTACTTCGCGGGACCGCTTTGTTGGCCATCTGGACCACGAGGTTGAACGCATAGAATTTACACCGCATCACCGGGGATAGACTTAGGTCCGGTTCCTACCCGCGACTACTTTAAACACCATTATGTCCACACTGAAATCGGTGACGAGGTAGGGATATTCTTTCCGATTTCCGATGCCGAAACCGCCGTTTTAAGCTTCACCCGCCCCAATCGAAAACAGCGCTTCAGTTTAGCTGAGTGCAAACGCATTGCCGCTGTGGTACCAATGATTAGGTCGCTGGCCATTCAGCATTATGGCATCACGCCGTCGGGGAAGAAATTCGCAGCCCTCCCCGGGATGAAGCGAAGCATGATTGAAAGTGCTTTTGGGCAATTCGGGAGTGATTTGCTTACGGTACGGGAATCCCAAATCGCATCGTTCGTTCTTAAAGGCCATTCAACAAACTCGATCTCCGACCATTTGAAAATTAGCGTTGAGACTGTGAAAAGCCACCGGAAGAATGCCTACGCAAAGCTAAATATTTCATCCCAAGCCGAACTGTTTTCCATATTTTTGTCGTCGCTAGAAAATTTGTAATCATTGTATTGGCTTTGTCAGAGTAAACTTGCTTGAAGCGGGCAGGGCTAATTTGTAACCATGCCGAATGACAAAAGCACCCCCCCCATCTCGCTACATGAAACCTGGCCCGTGGTTCCCTAACCATCTTGCTTAGGCCCGTGGACCGGGAACCAAGAACCAGGGCTCTATCGGACAATAGAGCAGGCACCCAAGTCTTGCCTATAGCGTTGCCTGGGCTGAGTTGGGATTGGTTGGTTTTGTTCGGTCCGCGGTCCGTGGACCAACGGCAGGGGTTACTGCGCCCAATCGCTAAGTTTGAGATTCAGGATTATGGACCGGCCCCCCCTATCATAGGGCCCCGCGTCTCGGACCACGGGCCTTTAGTATTAGCGTTGTAAATTCATTGGAGCAGGATTTTGTTGGGGGAGGGTACAGCTATATTCAAGCACCAATTTCAAGCTCAATCGAAGCGCCGCTCTTACTGAGTGGTGCCAATTATTGAGCGCGTAGGTTCAGGCTGTGCCAGCAATCCGATGCGAGTTCTCATTCGTCTGACAGCACCGACCGATCTGCTGTGAAGCGTAGTGGACCGGCAAAGGATTTTTTTGCACTTGTT
>ERZ1048068.3203-NODE-3203-length-10867-cov-4.557899_pt1 | contig 10867 bp, 9 predicted proteins | sample MGYA00383098_ERZ1048068 | MGnify/ENA primary metagenome ERZ1048068 (study PRJEB29581, sample SAMEA5548368) | metagenome | biome: marine; feature: coastal; material: water | depth 1 m | study: Short-term variability in the microbial, nano- and picoplankton... | reverse complement strand
AGTTTGCACTTTCTGCCTTTGCGTTGCTTAGACAATTAAAGAGAGTTGATTTTCCTACGTTGGGTAGCCCCACTATTCCACACTGTAATGCCATTGATTCTTATTTCGCTGCAAGTTTAGGATATTTTGAGTTAGCATAATAAATAAAACCTACTACAAAATATCACAGGCTTAATCCTCGGCCCAGACGCTCCCTGGCCACTGTCTCTCTTTTCGCTTTTTTTTAATTTTTTTTGATAAGGATGGCTATCTTGTTTTGGTAATCTACATCTTTAAAATAGCCTCTCTTAGCAAAAGGAATCTCTTCTACCTGTCCACCCTCTATGGCTATCATTTGCTCTTCTGTAAGCTTTAAGTAAGGTAATATCTTATCGCTAAGATTGTTCATAAAAGGCAAATGGATAGAAGAAGATTTGTAGTTACTAAAATTATATTTAGCGATAAGACTATCTCATGTAGTGAATATTACCATTAGTTTATGGTGAGTATGTTAGGGGAACACGCCCTTCTGTCAGTTAATTCTCTTCGGAGCGTATTTTGAGATACCTCATCCAACGATGTTTCGTACTCTTGTCCGATTGATAGATTCTATAGTTTGGCCACTTGTAATGGTGGTATCTATGTGGGTTGTTTTTTTTATCAATCTACGTTTTGGACTGGAATTGAATGAATACGGTATGCGTCCACAAGAATGGCGTGGATTATGGAGAATATTTACAATGCCTTTCCTTCACGGAGATTTTGACCATCTCTTTAGCAATAGCATTCCCTTGCTACTATCTATGGGTTTTATCTTCATCTACTTTGATAAAGAACGTGTATCCATACTTATACTCAATACACTGTTCACAGGCATTATTCTATTGGCCATAGGTGAGCAAGGTAGCAACCACATTGGTGCCAGTGGATTGGTGTATGCATTTATTTCCTTTTTGGTGACACACGCTATTTTAAGCTGGAACAAACAAATGCTCGGGGCTGCATTCTTACTTATCTTTTTATACGGAAGTCTTATTTACGGAATATTCCCTGATTATGAGCGTATCGTGAAAAAAAACATCTCGTGGGAAGGCCACCTAGCTGGGGCAATTTCTGGATTGGTATTCGGCTTTTTATACCGCAAAACAGGACCACAACAAGCGCAGTTTTTTGAAGAAGAGCAAGAAAATGACTACGAAGACGATACCCCTGATGCCTACTGGAAAATACCGGATCAACAAATAGAGGAGAATAATGTGCATTACGACTATAAGGAGAGAAAATAGTTTCTTTCTCGAAAGATCCTATTCCGTGAACTACTAAACTATGCTCCTCTTCCATGCTTTTGTGCTTGTGCGATAATTCTTATTTATATCCCTTAGTCTGCTGTGCTTGTAATCTACTCCGTGGGGATTCTTTTCGACTGTCTGCGAGACATAGAAGTGGTGAAATACAAAAAAGGCTCTTTGCATTTGTAAAGAGCCTTTTTTGTATGATACATTTCCAGAACGTTATTTCTTGATCACACGTATACTCATCTCACTAGAAGCATCTATTGATCCTTTTAAGAGATATACTCCAGAAGGTAGTGTAGACATATCTACCACACCTGATCCATCTACTATAATCGCCGTTTTGATGAGCATACCAGATGTATTATACAATTGATAATCAAACGTTTTACCTGATCTATTTTCAATATTTAGTCGATTACTCATAGGGTTTGGATATACCGATACACCGTTAGTTTTTAGGTCCTCAATACCCACGAAATCAGGTAAATTCAGGGTTTGAACATCATTGTCTATACAACCGTTTACTGTTTCTACTTCTAAACTTATCGAAAGTGTACTCCCAGCAGAAGTTTCAAAATCGTGGGTTGGTGTCACGTTTGTATTTATGGCAGATCCATCACCAAAATCCCATCTATAGGCACTGTATGTAGATACATCTGGAGTAAAACTATACTCAGATCCAATTCGGGAGAAGGTAAATCCTCCATTTGGATCAACCTCTATTACAACATAAACGATAGAGGAGGTATCTGTGCATTGACCATTACTCACAATTACGTATAAGCTATCTTCATTGCTCAGCTGACTACTTGCATAACTATTCACTGCACTACTTTGCACCAATACATTATTCACATAAAAATCAAAATTGTCGATACTGTCATTGGCCGTGTACGTAATAACATCACCCACGCAATACGCTCCAATTCTATCTGATTTTAAGTCAATATTAGCTATCCTATCAACAGTTAACGGGATACTAATCTCGTTTGCAGGGCAAACTAAATTATTGCTATCTGTTATACTCAAGACATATGTATTACTCAGTTTTGGATTGAAACTAAAAATAGTATCGGTAAATGCCTCTCCTCCGTCTATAGACAAACTATAATTTTCTCCAGTAAGTCCATTTACTTCAATCGTCCATAGGTCTCCAAGGCAAACTGCTGCTGTGGCTTGTACGGTCGCTGGTAGCTGAACACACTCTCGACTAAAGCACTTGGTCACTCCAACATTACTGTAGCTGCAAGGAGCAGCTTCTATGGAGCGAATCCACAATATTACTGAATCTCCGGGCTGTAAGTTAGCAACAACATGGGTATTACCAATAGTTCCACTACTCGGTGATTGCCAAGTATTTCCCTCATTTATGCTTACCTCATAACCTAAATGTGCAGAGACGCTTGTCCATTCAAAGGTTATGCTACTCGGAGTGCTTGCTGTACAGGTTACGATGGGAGCGTTACTTTGCTCTTTAGCGTTCATCATCAAGAATACTGTATCACTTAAACAGCCTTGACTATTCAACACTTGTAAACCATAATTAGTGCTTTGGGTAAAGTATGTAGCAAGTGTCGCTGTATCAGATGCAGCAAGCAATACCCCATTTCCATAAAAATAGAAACTATCAAAACCAACACCTTGCGCGGCTAGCATTAATACAGTATTGGTACATGCACTATCTAAATAAGGCGCAGAATTACTTAAGAGCGTAGTACTTGGTTTGGGATAATAACTAGTTGTCACGGAGTTACTTACTCTAACACAAGTGTTTGCACCTGTACCCAATACAGAATATGTTCCAGGTTCTGTAACCCATAGTTCTGAGCCTGTAGCCCCATTACTCCACGAATAGGTGACTCCACTTTGAACCGAACTAGAAAGCAAAATTGAATCTCCTTCACAGAATCGTTGAGTTGCTCCGCCAGCTATAAATGGTAAAGGTGCAGGCAATACGGTTACTATCAATGTATCAGGCAAAGACTCTCCTTTGATATTTGTTGATTTCAATATAGCATTGTAAGTACCGATGAAATTGTACCGAATGGTTGCATTCTGAGTTGAAGTACTAGTAGGTGATCCACCTGGGGTGCTCCAATTCCAAGAAGTTGCAGAATTAGTAGATGAGCCGTTGAAGGTAACAAGACCGCCTTGACACACAGAAGCATTGTTTGAACTCGCTGTAGCCACTGGCAACAATGTACTCGGTGTAATTGTAAATTCTTTTGCAATAATTATATCTCCACTATTACCACCGGCAGAATTTGCAGAGTTCACAATAGCGTATACAGTCACGTCTCCCACATTAGTGTTGGGTGCAGTCCACCTAAAAGACCAAGAAGCAGCTCCAGAACCTGAAGATCCAGAACTTGTTTGACGCATATATTGTCGTGTAGCACCCGCTACAACTCCACTTATGAGGCTTGACTTATTGTTGCCCGTAATTGTAACAAAACTTCCTGCCATAGCATTATTCATATTCAGACAGGTTAGCTGGTACCCAAATTTAGTTTTACCTGAATGCGTATAAGTCAACGTTAGAGTGTAAGTACTATCTGGAAGATAACCTCCACCTGTGAAAGATCCGTTGAAAGAAATATTGTTATAATTGGTACCACTAGTTTGTAACGCACCGGAATGACAAGATGTACAATTAGCTTCTCTACCTGTACCGGTAGTTGGTGCATTCGTATAACTAGCCGGAGATCCCCCAGTATAAGTGGTGCTTGGCAAACTCATGAGTAATAAACCTACAAATGCTATACCTGCAGCAATAAGTGACGTTGTACTGATTTTTTTCATTCTGTGATTTTGGTTAGTATATTATAATTTGAAGTTCTTAAAGACCTATTTAAGGAAATAGGATGTATATTATTTTATGATTTTTTTTGATTAGAGCGAACAACCTTTTCAAGTATATTCCACTCTTCTTGTGTGATCGCATCCATCTGATTAAACTGGCCTGCACCTTGCAACCACTCACCGCCATCAATAGTGACAACTTCCCCATTCACATAGGAAGAATAGTCAGACATTAAATATGCTGCAAGGTTGGCTAGTTCCTGGTGCTCTCCCACTCGCTTGAGTGGTACACGTCTTTCTAGCTTCATCTTATCTGAAATTTCTTTTGGAAAAAGTCTATCCCAAGCTCCTTTTGTAGGAAATGGCCCAGGTGCTATTGCATTGTGTCGTTGGCCGTACTTGGCCCACTCCACAGCAAGACTTCTAGTCATAGCCAAAACTCCAGCCTTTGCTGTAGCACTCGGCACCACAAATCCACTACCGGTCCAAGCATAGGTAGTCACTATGTTAAGTACATTACCTGGTATTTTATTTTCTATCCAATATTTACCGCAGCTTAAAGTGCAGTTCTTACTTCCTTTTAGTACGATATCTATGATGATGTCAAAAGCCCGATGACTGAGCCTTTCTGTGGGGCTAATGAAATTTCCTGCTGCATTATTAACTAACCCGTTGCACTCGCCAAAATGCTCTACTATTTTTAATAATGCTGCATCTACCTGTCCGCATTCACGCACATCGCACACCACAGGAAAAACATTTTCCTTAGAAATTTCCTCCGCTGTCTCCAGGAGTTTCTCTTCTCTCCGACCAGAAATAGCAACCTTCGCTCCCAGCTCTACAAAGTAATTCACCATTGACTTACCGAGGCCTGTACCTCCACCCGTTACCCAAATGACTTTACCTTCTAGGGCTCCGTCTCTTAACATAGATTCTGCGTATTTTGTCATAATCAACAAATTTACCCTAAACTACATACTAGCCAAGATATTGGGTTCTTATACCAATAAGTTAAACATTATATGATTCACAGACCCCTTCCAATTAAAATAAGCCGGTCCAACTTTTGTAAATTACCACTATAATTGTGAACTTACTTACTACACAAATTTGAAAAGAATAAAACAGTAAGGATAAATACTGTTTAAGTCGCTAAGACGTTTTTTTGCATAAATAATTCTGTGAATTGTAATTATAATTTAGCAACCTCAATACAAAAAAGACTAAACTAACCTTTGACCAACTATTATAAAATCTTAGAGCTACCCACATACGCTAGTATAGAAGATGTAAAGGAGGCTTATAAGGCAAAAATAAAGCAGTTTCATCCGGATATAAGTAGTGAACCTAATGCGGAGGAAATGACCAAACACCTCAACCTAGCGAAGGAAAATCTAGACACTCCAGAGGCAAAATATAATTACGATAGGCGATTAAGACTCGCTTATATCAAAGAAATAGAACGGCTTACCCATCAACGATCTTCTCCAAAAAAACTTACGAAAAAAGAAATAGAGGAACGGATACGTCAAAATAAAGAAGCACGCAAAAGGAAGATAAAAAATCGTTATGAAAAAAACCTAGAGTACTTTCCTAAAAAATTCAGAATACCTGGTTGTATCTTGCTTATGATGTGGGGACTGCAGCTTATAAACAGCCACTATTTTTTCTATTTTGGAAGTATGGATCGCATGCTAGCCGTACTAGGTATTGGTGTATTTTTTGCAGGAATAAGCTTTGGTGCCAGTGAAGTATACACTTTATATATCTTACAATCTTGATTTAAAAAAGCACCGCAAAATTTTGAGCAAAAGATAGGGATCACACTTGTACTCGGTTTTGTACTAGGACTATCTGCAATTGCTGGACTTAATGAATTCAGAGCCTATTATCACCTCAAAAATAACTATGCTTACTCTATTGCCACCATAGACTATCAAGCTTCTTTCAATGGGCGAACTATAGTAAGCTATGAGGTAAATAAGAAAGTGTATTACAAAAAGCTAAATGTGGATCTACAATACATACCAAAACTACCTAGTAATAAAACTGTTATAAAATATGCATTGTTAAATCCGTTGATTGTTACCAATGTAACAATGTCAGAACTGAAGTCGTTGCCTAGTAAATTGTAGTAGAAATGATTAGTCCTTACATTTTCAGTATAAACCGCAGATTAATTCTGCGTCCAGTGAGGTAATTAGGTACACCGTATACTGTATTAGAAAAATCTTTTACCAAGATATAAGAGATGGTATTATTGACTTGCAATAGGTTAAAAATCTCTAAACTCAGCCAAAGAGATTCTGCACTTTTGAGCCAATTAGGTATTTTGGCAGAATGATTGTCGAACAGCACTTTAGAGAAGCCTATATCTACCCTTCGGTAGGCTGGTATATTAAAACCAGGTTGTTGTCTATTCTCCGCATCAAAGAAAAATGGCATTTTAGTTCCATATATCAAACTTAAGTTCAGTTTATAGCTTGGATTACTCGGTAACTCATCTTGAAATAGGATGGAAAAATTCACCCGTTGGTCTGTCGGTCTTCTCAACCAATCACTGAGTCGTTCTTGTCCATTTTCATCAGTAAAATAAATACGCTCCTGTGTTTGCATTAGGCTAAAATTTAACCAACTTTCTATCCCCTCAATAAACTCTCCATTTACTCGTGCGTCTATACCTGTAGCATAACCTTGCGAACTGTTATCGGCAAGATAGCGTATACGTAAATTATCTATTACATACGGTACCAGACGATCTTGGTGTTTGTAGTAGAGCTCACTAATAAACTTAAATGGTCTTCCCCATGCCTCAAAATTCATATCGCCACCCGCCACAAAGTGCATAGAACGTTGTGCCCTTAGGTTTGGATTAATCACTCCATCTACTCCTCTAAGCTCTCTGTAAAATGGCGGTTGATAATAGTATCCTGTGGCAAAACGTATGAGCCAGTCTCGCTTTCCTCTGTGATTAAGTATAGAATCTAGTGTAGGTATTCTGTAAGTAGGGTTAGCTTCCTGAAGCGAATCCCTAAGATTCAGATTAAGCGTATCATTATATCGCTTGTTTGGCTGCCAGCCTACCTGTAGTCTTGGACTTATTACATTCTCACCATTCAGGCTCCAGTAGTTACTTCGGATACCATAGGTTGTTTTAATATTTTTTCTTCTGTTGAGTGTTTGACTGTTTTGTACATAGCCATTTACTCTAAAGCTTAGCAGAGAAATATCTGCTTTAAGAAATTCGTCTAGGATAATTTCATCTTTATTCTCTTTAGCTTTGGTGGTAATATTATACTCACTACTATCCGTATATCTCCACTCCTTCAGTCGATCTTTTATTCGCTCATTGGTGTATCCGACACCCCATTGCAAATTCGATTTCTTGGAGAGATATCGTCCTTTGAGGTTGGAAGCAAACACCTGTGCACTCAAGTTATTACGAGCATGGTCTATAAAGTAACCGATACCCAATAAAGCTGATTCTTCTGCAAAATTATCTGAACCCAAATTATTGTCTAACTCCGACAAGCGATACGCACCTTCTACCGTAAAATGTTCTCTTTCTGATGTGGTGTAGGATGATAGATTGAATGTAATATCTACTTCCTCATTGGGTTTGTACTCCAGGTTAAGGCCATTCATCAATGTGGTATATTCCATGAGTTCCTGACCACCAAAGGCCACGAATAAACTCAATGCACTGTTGATGCCACCAAAACTTGTCTGCCTATTTTGGGGTGTTACTAAATACCTATTTTGGGATAGTGTATTGAGGTACGAAAGACTTAAATCGTTGGTAATTTTGTACTTGAGTAACGTTTGGATATCATAAAAACGTGGTTGGTAGTCTCCCTGTACATCCAAGCTACCCAGTAAGTATTGATTGCTGCGAAAACGAGCACCGATTAAGTAACTAAATCGACTACCCAATTTATCTTCTAAATGAATGTTAACTCCCAAAAAACTGGCTTGAAAAGTTGCTCTAAAAGAATCTGGTTCTCGGTATTGTATATCCAACACAGAACTGAGTTTATCACCATACTTAGCTTGAAAACCACCCGCCGAGAAGTTAATCGACTCTACCAAGTCTCCATTGATAACACTGAGTCCTTCTTGCTGACCACTTCGTACTAAGAATGGCCTGTAAATCTCTATGCCGTTTACATACACGATATTTTCATCAAAGTTGCCTCCTCGCACACTGTACGCCGAGCCTTGATCTCCACCGGCTGTATTCACTCCCAAACCTACCAAAGGTAATATTCGTTCAAAACTACCCACATTGGCAAATCGCTCTATTTTCTTAGGTGAAATGGAAATGATCGGTCTATTTCGTAATTTATCACCACCTACCACGACTCCTTCTAACGAAAAGGATTTATTGAATTGGAAATTTTTGTAATAATTCTCACCTACATCATAGGGCCCTAGAGGAGAGGTAATGATCTCATCTCCATAGGCTAATTGCATTACTAACTGCTTACCCGAAGGTACTTTGAGGGAGTATTTTCCTGCCACGTCAGAATATGTAACGTACGTCGTACCTTGCACTTTAATAAAAGCATTGGAAACAGGTTGCTTCTCTGTGTCTGTAACTTTCCCCGAGAGATACGCTACCGCTTGGGCGAAACCAAAAGTGCTAGAAAGCACGAATAAATATGGGGTGAGTATGCGTTTCAAAAAAATATCAACGTGGTGAACAACAGTCTATTGTTTCAGTGCTAAAATAGTTTCTGCTGGATTTACACTTCCGAACACCGAACTCCCTGCTACCAATACATTCGCTCCGCATTCAAGGAGTTTTTGGTAGTTATCTAGATTCACCCCACCGTCTACCTGAATGTACGGCGTATGATTCTTCATTTTAGCTATATTTTTGAGCTGTTGTAGTTTAGTGTAAGTGTTTTCTATAAATGTTTGGCCACCAAAACCAGGATTTACACTCATAACACAAATCAAATCTATTTCTTCAAAAACATCGTTGAGTAGATGCACAGGTGTATGCGGATTGATCGCTACACCAGCTAGGCAACCTGCTTCTCGAATAGCTACAAGCGTGCGATGTAAGTGTGTACAGGCCTCATGGTGTACCGTAATTATCTCTGCTCCGGCATCTGCACATACTTGTACATACTCATCTGGGTTTACAATCATTAGGTGCACATCTAGCGGCTTGGTAGCGTGCTTTTGTATTGCTTTCATCACCGGAAAACCAAACGATATATTTGGTACAAAAACCCCGTCCATAATGTCTATGTGAAACCAATCAGCCTCACTTTCATTGACCATTTCTACATCGCGTTGTAAGTTGGCAAAGTCAGCTGCTAATACAGAGGGTGCTATTTTATGTGTCATATATAGTAATTAGAAAAATTTAATGTCTTTGATTATTTCCTTGCCAGCAAAAGTATTTACCTTTTCTATCAAAACGAGTTTGTGATACCGTAATTCATTCTTGAGTGAGGGAGAGTCCAGGGTAAGGTAAAGTATCCGCTTATTAATAAATAGCTTTGTTGTTTTTTGTGCAATCATTTTACCAGCCACCTCTTCCCAGCTATTCACCACACGCACCTCCTCAAACTTATCGCCTTGTTTGTACGATTTGAAGAGAACCCTCATTAGGTCTTTTAGTGTTTTTTCTTCTTGCAATTATTTGAGTACTACTGTGGTGTGTGGCTTACCTATTTCTTTACAAAAAGCGAAGAGGCGCTCTTCGCTGGTGTCAGTTATAAAAATCTGTCCAAAGTTATCATTTTTGATAAGCTGTGTAAGCACTTGAGCACGTTCTTCATCTATTTTTTCAAAAATATCATCCAACAGCAGTAGAGGCAGAATATTTTTTTTGCTTCGCAAATATTCATATTCGGCAAGTTTCAATGTTATCAATGCCGATTTTATTTGCCCTTGAGAGCCATACTTTTTAAGGCTAAAACCTCCTATTTCTATCTCTATCTCATCTTTGTGTATGCCACTAAAGCTACGGCGTACTGCTAGATCCTTATTCCTATGTAACTCCACCAAAACATCATAAGTATTGTATTCTAGTTGGCTATTATACAGCAGTTTAACCTTTTCTTTCTCTCCAGAAAGAAAGTGGTATTTTGCTTCAAAAGTGGGAGAAAATTCCTCCAAAAACGTTTTTCTTTTCGCATATATATCTTGAGCAAGTGGTGCTATCTGCATATCGAGAGTTTGTAGCAGTGCCATATCCACATAGTCCTGTTTAAGGTGCTTGTTGCGATGCTCTATCAATTTATTATACTTTACCAAGTCTAGCAAGTGCCCACTATCTACTTGGCTTAGTATCTGATTGATAAATGAACGTCTTTTTTCATTGGTACCATACACCAATTCTATATCTCCAGGAGCTATTACTACTGCTAAGTATTGACCAATATGATCTGTTATTTTTTTATATGGCACGCCATTCTTTTCAATGACTTTTCTACCGCCACGCTTAAATTTCACCCTTAACTGTACCTCCTCCCGGTCATTGACCAGAGCGATAATACCTGCTAACGGTTCATCTTTATGTATGCATTGTACATCTGTACCACTAAAATAGGACTTGCCCAGACATAAAAAATGCAATGCATCCAACACAGTAGTTTTGCCCACTCCATTTAGTCCTGCTATGGCTATCACGTCGTGATTAGTCTCCAGTTGAAATTCTGAGTGATTCTTAAAAAAGATAAGTGATAGTTTTTGAACCTTCAATGGTGTTTTCTAGATTGCAAAGATTGTTATTTTTGTGGCTTCAAATATAAAATGGCAAAAGCAAAGCACAC
>ERZ1048068.3201-NODE-3201-length-10869-cov-4.449602_pt1 | contig 10869 bp, 9 predicted proteins | sample MGYA00383098_ERZ1048068 | MGnify/ENA primary metagenome ERZ1048068 (study PRJEB29581, sample SAMEA5548368) | metagenome | biome: marine; feature: coastal; material: water | depth 1 m | study: Short-term variability in the microbial, nano- and picoplankton... | reverse complement strand
TTCGTCGGCGACGTAGGGATCGGCGAGGTGTTCCCATTGATCGCACATGTCGATGCCGTTGGCTCCGACCTTGCGGAATTTGAAAGGGCTACCGACGTAGAATTGGTATTGCCCTGCGGCGAGGCCGCGGTCGTTCTTGGATTCTGTTTTGTGGAGCTCGGTAAGCTTTGGCTTTGGGTCGAAGGTGTCCATGTGCCCGGGGCCGCCTTCCATGAAAAGCATGATGACGTTTTTGGCCTTGGGTTCGCCCATGGGTGGCTTGGGTGACATGGGTCCAGCTTCCTTGGCAAGGAGGTCGGTCATCGCGACGGATCCGATGGACGCGCCGAGGCCGTAAAGGAACTCACGACGTGAGTGCGCGTCGGAGAAGGGACGGGAGCAGAGTGGTGATTTCATTTGATGAGTTGAGGAAAGGTGGTGGTGGATGGAGGACCTAGCGGTTGGCTATGAGCTGTCAGCGGTTAGCTTTTTGGAGATGACGCTCCCGAGGCTAGTTTTTGGATGAAGGCGCTGAGCATTTTTTTGAGCTCGATGAGTTGGTTGTTGAGGGGGTGGTATTTTGACTCGACCAGAAAACCCAGGTCTTTGCAGAGTTGAAGTTGGTATTCGGTTTCGGAGGCTGATCCCAAAGCGATGACGAGGAAGCGACGAAGTTCCGGGTCGCCTTCCCGGCCGCAGCCTTCGGCAATGTTGGAGGGAATCGAGACCGCTGCGCGTCTTATCTGAGACGTGATGCCGTAAGATTCTTGTGCAGGGAAAGATTGAGACACTTCATAGAGTTCGAGCACGAAGGCATGAGCCTTTTGCCAAACTTGAAGTTTTCTGAAATCTTTCATTATGTCGTGAGAAGCTAAGAGCCAAAAGCTAAATGCCAACCGCTAGGTCGTGCGAATGTCACCTTGTCTAGTAAGAAAAAACAAATTCGTGAGAGTTGAAGATCAAGAGGCAGAAGTCGGCGAGGGCTCTGGTTTCGGGGGAGACGTCGGAGGCTTGGGTGTCGGGGAGGTAGTCTTCGAAGACGGGAAGGATTTCCTGGTAATCGAAAGGCTGGCCGCTGAATTCCTCGACGAGGGAGCGGGTGATTTCGGTGGGGTATTTACGCTTCCCGGGAGTTTTGTCCAAATGGTAGCCGCGCATCTCGGTGACGTAGGCGCTCATCTTTTTTAATTCGTCATCCGAGGCATTTCTGCTGAAGGCGAGGTGGAAGGCGCGTTGAATTTTCTTGGGTAGGGTGTCGGCTTCTTTTTCGAGTCTGAGGGCAAAGGCGATGGAGCGATCAGTGACGAGGTCGCTGTTCATCATGGTGAAGGCCTGGGGTGACACCGAGGCGGCGTCGCGATCTTCGCAGGAGTCGTTGGGATTTGGCTGGTTGAAGGTTTCGAGGAAAGGATCGGCGAGGCCGCGCACGCGGTAGGCGTAGATGGAGCGTCGGTTGCGTTCCTTGGCGGTGCGGGAAGGGAGGTAGGTCGGGGCGATAGAGAATTGAATCATGCGCGGCTGCAAGGCGACTTCGAGATTCATTTCGGGGCGGATAGGAAGGCCTCCTCCATTGGGGTTCAGTTCGCCGGTGATGTGAAGCATGCCATCGCGGAGTTCTTCGGCAGTGAGCCGGCGGTTCGGGAAGTAGGCGATGAGGTCATTGTTGGGATCCTCTTCGTTGAGTTTGTATTGATCGGGGTGTTGTCCGGACTGTTGGTAAGCCGCGGAATTCATGATCATGCGATGGAGGCGCTTGATCTTCCATCCCTTCTCGACGAAGTCGGCAGCGAGCCAGTTGAGGAGTTCGGGGTGGGTTGGCTTGGCCCCCTTGACGCCGAAGTTGTTCGGGTTTCCGGCAATGGGTTTGCCAAAGTGATATTGCCACACGCGGTTGACGAAGGAGCGTGCGGTGAGGGGGTTTTTGGGATGGGCAATCCACTTCGCGAGAGCGAGGCGACGGCCGTTGAGCTTATCGGCGATTTGATAGCGATCGTCTTTGCTGGCTCCCTCGACGGGAACACCCAGTGCGCTCAGGACGCCTGGAGTGACTTTGGCGCCGGGAGCTTCCAGAGACCCCCCTGTAAGAATGTGGGAGTTGGGCTTTTGGGGTGTTTTGTCTTTTTGGTTGATACGCAGCTTTCGGGCATTGAGGGACTTGGGGTCGGTTCCATTGTAAACCGATTGCACCATTGGTTCGAAGCGCTCAAAGCGACGCTTCCAGATCCAGTCGTCTTGCTCGCGGACTTTGAGTTGGCCCTTTTCGGTTTCGTTCAGTCCAACGTGTCGAGGCGGTTTTTTGTCATCGGGAAGTTTCTTGCGGCCATTGAGGTCGACGTATTCGAGATCATTTTCGGCATACCACTTCCTGGCAGCAGTTTCGACCTTCTTCTGAAGGCGAACGGCTTCGGAGTGGGCGAAGTTGTAGAGACGTTCGACCTGGGCTTTTTCGTGATCGAAGCGTTCCTTGCTTTCCTTTGAGGTGAAGGAGGCGCGACGCTCGGCGAGTTGGGTGCCGGCGAAGACGGAATACATGCGGTAGTAGTCCTTGGTGGGGAGAGGATCGAATTTGTGATCGTGGCACTTGAAACAGCGCATGGTGGTGGAGAGGAAAGTCTGCCCCACGGCATTGACGACATCGTCGAGGTATTGCTGACGGGCTTCTTTGACTTTGACCATGGCGGGATCCCAGGGGCCCATACGGAGGAAGGAGCTGGCGACGAGGTATTCGCTTTCTTGTTCGCTGTAGTGACCTTTGATCCGAAGGTTTTCGTACTTCTTTTTATCGCCAACCCGTTTGCGGAGGGAGTTGTCGGCGAGTTCGTCGCCGGCGATTTGCTCCATCACGAATTCATTGTAGGGCTTGTCCTCGTTGAAGGCGCGAATGACGTAGTCACGATAACGCCACATGTTGGAGCGTTCGAAGTCGTTGGAAAGACCACCGGTGTCGGCGTAGCGGGCGACGTCGAGCCAATGTTGGCCCCAACGTTCGCCGTAGTGGGGTGACGCGAGGAGGCGGTCAATGAGGGCGGCCCATGCTTTGTCGAAATCCTTGGCAGCTTCAGTGTTGAACTGGTGAACCTCGGTTGGGGTGGGCGGCAGGCCGGTGAGGTCGTAGGTGGCGCGTCGAATCAGAGTGCGGAAGTCGGCACGTGCAGCGGGCTTGTGCTTGGCTTTGGCAAGTTTGGCGTGGACGAAGGAATCGATGGGTTTGTGATCAGCGGAAGGGAGCGCCGGTTTTTCCAGAGGCTGGAAAGCCCAGATGTCTTCAGGGGCGTATCGGCGAAAGGTCCAATCGTCGGCGAGGCCTCCCGAGGTTTCGACGATGGCCCCTTCACTAGTGACTTTCTTGCTGCGTTCGGCGAGGCGGATCTTGTTTTGGACTTCGTCGTTGGGCCAGGGAGCGCCGTTTTTGATCCAGGTTTCAATGTGGCTGATTTGCTCGGGAGTGAGCCGGTCGTTCTCCTTGGGGGGCATTTCGTATTCGTCGTCCTCCCACTTGATCACGGTCATGAGGAAGGATTTTTCGACATTCCCGGGGACGAGGAGCTCGCTGATGAATTCACCACCTTTGAGAAAGCCGTCGCGGGTGAGAAGATTGAGGTCCCCCTCAATGTCTTTGGGGTCATCGCCATGGCAGGCGGCGCATTTTGACGAGATGATAGGGAGAGCGTAGATCGTGGCGTGCTCGTCCGGTGTTTGGGCGCCAAAGGCATTGGCGGTGAAGGCAAAAAGAAGAATCAGGCGTTTCATCCAGAGAGTGATTTTTTGAGGTGGTGAGGTTACCAGCTACAGTGATTCACCAGAACCTTGCGTTCCATGAGGAAGAAACTGTCCGACAGCTTATCTTTTTTCAAGTAATTGGAGAAAATCTGCGACCTTGGGGCTTTTCTCTTCCGGGGCCCAGGGGGCGAAGTTCTTGTCGGTGGTGGGATCATAGGGGCCGATTTTGATTTCGAAAATCACGGTGTCGGGCTTTTTGATGATCATGCCGTGCCAGAGGCCGGGTTCGAAATCGATGAGGGGATTTTGGGGGGTGAGTGTGAGGCGGTCGAGGATTTCGCCGGATTCGCTGAAGACGAGAAATTCCAATTCACCCTCGAGCAGGCAGAGGGATTCGGTGGCGTGGGGGCGGGGATGCCGGTGGGGGCGGATGTAGGTGCCGGGTTGGAGGAAGTTGAGGAGGCGTTGGACGTGGGCTTCTTGGGTTCGCTGGACGGGCATGATCATGCGGCGGCGCGGGCTTTCGCGGGAGGCCTTTTTGCCGGTCTCGAGGAGATCGGGTGTGAGACGGAAGAGGTCGTCGGTGGGATTGGGCAGGGCGTTGGGCATGGATGGTCAATACGATATTTCGGTACACGAGAAAACCGCCGAGTTTTCTCCGGCGGTGCTACTGGCAGAAGGGTGCGGTCTGCCGGACCGAATATCAGCAAGTCAGCTTATGACTTGTAGCGAAGGCGCTTCTTGTGGCGATTTGCCTTCATGCGCTTACGACGCTTGTGCTTGCTGATCTTGGTCTTTCGACGCTTTTTCAGGTTACCCATAATTCGTGGTGGTTGTTAAGTTCTGCGGGTTTAAGGAACCGCAATTCCGTTAAAGTGTTTTGATTAGAGAACGATCTTGTTGAGAGGGTATTCGATAATGCCCTCGGCTCCCAGTTCTTTCAGATCCGGGATGATCGAGCGGGCGATGCTTTCGCAAATGATGGTTTCAATGGCGACCCAACCTTCTTCGGCAAGCCGGGAGACAGTCGGGCGGCGCAGGGAGGGCAGTTTTTCGAGCACGGCGTCCAGATTAGCTGCCGGGAGGTTGGCCTTGAGGCCGACTTTGTCGCGGGCTTCGAGGGCTCCTTTGATCATCATGACCATGCGCTCCATTTTAGCGCGCTTCCAGTCGTCGGCAAAGGCGTCCTTGCTGGCGTAGAAGTGGGGGAAGGAGGAAAGGAGTTCGTCCACGACGCGCAGCTTGTTGGCGCGGAGGGAAGAACCCGTCTCAGTGACATCGACGATGGCGTCGACGAGGTCGGGGACTTTGACTTCGGTCGCTCCCCAGGAAAACTCGACATTCGCGGTGACGCCTTTTTCAGCGAGGTAGCGGTTGGTGATTTCGAGTCCTTCGGTGGCGATGTGTTTTCCTTCGAGATCTTCGACCGTCTTGATGGGGGAATCTTCGGGAACAACGAGGACCCAGCGGGTGGGGCGGGTGGTGGCGCGGGAGTAGGGAAGCTCGGCGAGGTCGACGAGATCGACATCGTGTCCATAGGCCCAATCGAGTCCGGTGATCCCGCAGTCAATGAAACCCTGATCGATGTAGCGCGCGATTTCCTGGGCCCGGATCATGTAGATATCCAAGCCGTCATCGTCCGAAGAAGGACGAAGTCCGCGGTCCGAGGTGTAGATGTTGTAGCCAGCCTTTTCAAGAAGCCGAAGGGTCGGATCTTGCAGGCTACCTTTCGGCAGGGCGATTTTAAGTGAGTTTGCCACGTGGGGCGGCGGTTTTACCCGCGAATTGGTGGGAAGCAAGTATTTTGAGCGATTCCTGCCTTGGGGTGGCTGGAAGTAGCCTGATTTTCGGCTTCGGGAGGCGGGCAAATCGCGCCGGGGAGGCCTTTGTAAAAGGTGGCGCAAACCTGTTTATTGGCAGATTTGACGATGAGAGCTGAGCGTTCGGGTTCCGAAAGGAGAGGCTGCTAGAGGGTGTCCGATCCGTAATACGGCTGGAGAGCCTCGGGGATGTTGACGGTGCCGTCGGCGGTTTGATGTTGCTCGACGAGAGCGACGAAGAGACGGGGCAGGGCGGTGCCGGATCCGTTGAGGGTGTGGCAGAAATGGTTTTTGCCTTCGGCGTCCTTGTAGCGGAGCTTCATGCGGCGCGCCTGATAGTCGCCAAAACTCGAGCAACTTGAGACTTCGAGATATTTTCCCTGACCGGGTGCCCAGACTTCGATGTCGAAAGTTTTCTGGGATCCAAAGCCAATGTCGCCGGTGCAGAGTTCGATGACTTGATAGTGCAGGCCAAGTTTTTGGAGTGCCGCCTCGGCATGGCCGGTGAGTTCTTCAAGGAGAGCGAATGATTGATCGGGATGAACGACCTGGACGAGTTCGACTTTGTCGAATTGGTGAATGCGGATGATGCCTCGATTATCGCGTCCGGCGCTGCCTGCTTCACGACGAAAGCAGGGAGTATGTCCCGTCAATTTGATGGGAAGATCGGCTTCGGCGAGGAGAGTGTCGCGGTAGAGGTTCGTGATGGGAACTTCGGCAGTCGGGATGAGAAACATCTCGTTGTTTTCGATCCCATACATGTCGTCCTCGAACTTGGGAAGTTGAGTGGTACCCACCATGCACTCACGCCGCACGACGTGAGGGACGTTGACTTCTTCGTAACCGTGTTCACGGGTTTGAAGATCGAGAAGATATTGGATCAAGGCGCGCTGGAGGCGGGCTCCCTTGTCGCGGTATACCGCAAATCCCGAACCCGAAATGCGGGCGCCGTCATCGAAGCTGATCATGCCGTGTTTTTCGGCAATCTCGAGGTGGTCCTTGGGTTTAAGGAGGGCTTGTTTCTCTCCCCAGGTGCGGATCACGGGATTGGCTTCCTCGTCTGCTCCGACAGGGCAATTTTCGTGCGGGAGATTGGGGATGTTGAGAAGGAGCTCTTCCTGACGCGCGGCGGCCTTCGAGCCCTCGTCGTCGAGCTTTTTAATCTCGTCGCCGATCTTTTTGACTTCGGATTCGATGGCCGATGAATCTTCGCCGTTGGCGCGGAGTTTTCCGATCTCCTTGGAGGTTGATTTACGTTGCGATTGGAGCGCTTGTTTTTCGGTTTCGTTTTTGCGACGTGTTTCGTCGCAGGCGAGGACTTCGTCGATGAGACCAGCCGAACCATCGTGACGATTGGCGAGGCGTTCTTTGACGAGGTCGGGGGTTTCGCGGATGAGCTTGATGTCGAGCATGGAAGATCGTGGTGAAAGGTTTCGGAGAGTTCCTGACCGCGATTACCCGATTTTTGCCTGAGTGGCAAAGATCTATTAGTGATATTTCAGAAGGGAGAGAGAGTCGTTCGCCGAGGGTAAAAGAAAGCGGCCCCGAAGACCAATCCGGAGCCGCTTTGCACAAAGCCAGGATGCGCTCATTTGAGCAAAATCTGGCGGCGCCGAAGCGCTGATCGAATAACGTCGCCGGATTCGCGATTTTGTCGCCGGATTTGCAAATAATTTTTCGAAAATCGGCTAGCCCCTTTGGCTCTAGGGAAAGCGGGGGAGAGACAATTTGTCGCGCCTGAAAAACTTACTTAATTGAGCTCGCGAGTTCCGCAAATGGACCGTCATTTTCGAGTAATTCCTCGTAGGTTCCCTCCTCGATGAGGCGTCCTTTCCCGAGAACGTAGATTTTGTCAGCGTTCTGGATCGTCGAGAGACGATGAGCGACCACGATGGAGGTTCGGTTCTTCATCAACTCGTCTAAAGCCTGTTGAATCAGTAACTCAGTCTGATTGTCTACCGAGGCGGTGGCCTCGTCGAGAAGAAGGATCGGTGGGTCTTTGAGGAGGGCCCGGGCGATGGAAAGGCGCTGTTTTTCGCCTCCGGAGAGCTTGACACCGCGTTCGCCGACGTTGGTTTCGAGTTGCTCCGGCAATTCCCGCACGAAATCAGCGGCGCGGGCGGCTTCGAGGGCTTTCCAAAGGTCGTCATCGCTGGCATTCCGGTCGGCAAGGGCGAGGTTTTCGCGGACCGTGCCATTGAAGAGGAAGGCTTCCTGCGTGACGTAGCCGATCGAGGCGCGGAGGGAGTTTTTGGCCAAGGTGTTGAGTTCCTGTCCGTCGATGGAAATTGAGCCGGAATCGTATTCGTAGAACCGGCATAAGAGATTGACGATGGTGGACTTGCCGGCCCCGGTGGAGCCTGCGAGAGCGATGGTTTGTCCACGGGTAGCTTGAAGGGAGACATTGTGAAGCGTGGGTTGGTCCTCGTCGTAGGCGAAACTGACATCGTTGAAGACAACATCGCCCGTGACAGGCTGGGCGAGAGGAGCTCCACTGGCAGCCTCGGGTTCGTCTTTGGAGTCAAGAATTTCAAAGACTCGATCGGCTGCAGCCCTTGAAGATAAGGCCATTTGGTTGAGCTGGTGCAGCTTGCTGACGGGCTCGTAGAACAGGGAAAGAAGAAGGAAAAAGGCGAGGAGATCGGGCAGTTTCATCTCGCCGGTCATCACCGCGTAACCGCCGAATCCCAGAACGAGGACATACCCGATCATATTAAGGAAAGACATGCCCGGTGAGTAAAAGGCCCACCATTTCATGACCCGCAGGGTGGCTCGACGCATCGCATTGGACAGGCGGTTGAAGTGCAGATGCTCCTCTTTTTCAGCGGCATAGGCCTTGATCTGGCGGATTCCGGCGATGTTGTCGTGGAGAAGGGCGTTGAGATCAGAGGCGGACTCGCGTTGTTGCTTGTAGCGGTCGCGAGCATCCCGGGTGTAAATCCATGCCCCCAGCATCAGGAAGGGGACGGGGAGGGTGGCCCATGCGGCCACGCTGGCATTCATCCAATACATCGTGATTCCCACGGCCAAGATCTGAATGACTGAAATCAGGCCCAATTCGATTCCGTCGATGAGGATGCGCTCCATTGCGGTAACGTCCTCGACGACCCGCGTCATGACATCACCGGTGCGACGCGTATCGAACCATCGCAGGGGCAAACGCTGGATTTTTTGGTAGAGATCGGAGCGAATGTCATAGATGACACGTTGCTCGAAGTGGTTATTGAGGATGATGCGGGCGCAATTCAGGGCGTCTTTTAGGAAAAAGCTCCCCAGTCCCAGCAGAACCCAGGGCAGGAAGTGGTCGAATTGCTTGTTGGGAATGATTTCCCCCGTGATGTGTCGTGTCACCAGCGGGAAAATGATCACCGAGCCCGCCATAATGGCAGCACAGAGGAACTGAGCCCCGCCTAGCATAGGATAGCGCTTTAAATATGAAATGACCCGCAGAACGCTTTTCACGCCGTCAACTTGTCTTGAGACCCTAATAAGGCAAGCGATGAGTCACTCGTGGCGGCCACTTTTTATGATTATTTCAAGGATCGTTGAATTTTCTGATTGCCGGATCACCGGTGAAATCGGTAGCTTCCTTCAAACACCACCTTAACGACTCACACATTATGGCACCCACCTTCGGCACTCTGGCAGCTCTGATTCTCTTGTTCGCGGCATTCGTCGCCAATAAAAACAAGGAGGCAATCGAGGAAACCAACTCAGTTATCGCAAATGAAGATAAGAAATTTGCTCGTCAGACCGTTACCCACGAAGGCTTGGTCGCTGACATCGCTGGCTTGGTAACTGACAAGGAAGATGCCGATGCAGCCCGCGAAGCGAAGCAGATCGATCTCGATAAGCAACTCGCCGAAAACAAAGCCACCCAGGCTGAACTTGCTTCCAAGAAAGCCGAAGCAGCTTCGATCGAAGAAGAGGTCGCCTCTGCCGAGGATAAGTTGAAAACCGTGGGTGACCCTCGTGACCTTGCTCCCAAGATTGAGGCCCTCAAAATGGCTGTTGCCGGACTGGAAGACGATGTCGCTCTCATCAACGCGCAGGTTTCCAAACTTCTCAGTGATAAGAAGACAACCGATAGCCAGGCTACCGAACTGAAAAGAGTTCTGAGCTATCGCACCAAGGGGATGTCCCAGCCAACTCTGCGCACCCGGATTAATTCGGTCTTCCGCAACTACGGATTTGTGACTCTCGCTGGAGGCGATGGTGCCGGTGTCGTTGCCGGTTCCAAGTTAAGCGTTCTGAACAATGGCGAGGAAATCGCCCAGCTTCGAGTAACAGCCGTTGAAGCCAATAGCTCGTCAGCCAACATCATTCCAAGTTCTCTCAAAGGAGATACCTCAATCTCGATCGGCGATGTTGTCGTTCCCGTTGAGGCTGGCAAAAAATAAATTTTTCACTAACACACCATTTAAATTCTACGACTTCATACCCACATGAAACTAATTTTATACATTCTCGCCGTTGCCGCTATCGTTGCTGCTGGATTCTTCAGCTGGCAGGTCAAAGAGAAATACGCCGCCAAGATCTCCGCTCGTGACGAGATCAAGGGGAAAAACAAAGTTCTCTCACAAAACATCATCGACAAGCAGGAAGAGAAAAAGGGCGCCGAGGCTGACAAGCAGGCTGCCATCGATCAGAAGGCAGAAGTGTTCGCTCAACACGATTCTTCGCAAGCCCAAGGGAAGCAACTCGGACGTGATCTTGAAGTTGAGCAGGAGCGTTTCACCGCTGCCAAAGCCCGCCAAGATGAAATCACCAAGATCATGACGGAGATCAAAGAGTTGTTTCCTGATACCGAGATCGAAGACGTCCCGAGGGTGTTTGAAGACCTGCAGGCTACGAAGCGTAAGTTGGACAAGGAGTACGAAGAGCAGGAAATCGTGAAAGAAGGACTGATCAAAGAAGTTGGTAAGAACAACGACGAAATTAATCGTGTGGGTAGCAAAATTGCCGAGAGCAGAACTCGTGTTCTCAGAAATGATTTCCAGGCCACCGTGACCTCAGTCAGTAGTGAATGGGATTTCCTGGTCATTGCAGCTGGAGAAAAATCCGGTCTTGCCGGTGATTCCCGCCTTCTGGTTCAGCGTGGTGGCCGTCTCCTTGGTAAGGTGGCGATTTCTTCTCTCGAAGCCAATCAGGCAGTTGCCGAAATCGTTCCCGGATCACTTGCTCCAGGAGCGGTCATCCAGCCAGGCGACCAAGTGATTCTTGAGAAGGTTAAGTCGAACTAAGCTTGAAACCTACTAGAAATTCTTAATGAAAAAGGCGATCCGATTCGGGTCGCCTTTTTTGTGGGTGCGATTTGTTTTCCCTTTCGAAAAAAACCTTCATTAATACA
>ERZ1048068.3199-NODE-3199-length-10871-cov-26.213203_pt1 | contig 10871 bp, 13 predicted proteins | sample MGYA00383098_ERZ1048068 | MGnify/ENA primary metagenome ERZ1048068 (study PRJEB29581, sample SAMEA5548368) | metagenome | biome: marine; feature: coastal; material: water | depth 1 m | study: Short-term variability in the microbial, nano- and picoplankton... | reverse complement strand
TTGAAAACCGTTGAACTGCGAGGTTCCCAGGGTTCGAATCCCTGTCTCTCCGCCACTAACCATTGATTTATAATGATTTTTTTGTGTCAAACTCTACTGTTACCATAATGGTTCCCCAATAGAGTAGGCGCTTGGTGCCCCCCTGTAAAAATACATGCACATACGGAACCCCTCCCAGGGGCACCCCCCTAAGCTTAGCAAAGAGTCCCCGTCATATATAATACGAATGTGCGAGAAAATTTTGAGTTTAGTGAAAATGAATGAAATGTTCAGTCCCACTGATCAGAAAGCTGGTATCAGATCAAACCTGCATTCTTAAGGGTCTGTTCCATCTCACGAAGCTCACGAAGTTTTACATCTCTCGCTGCACGTATTGCTCTGGTCTCTCGCCCATGTACTGTTTTGGCCGCTGCACACCTTTGCCGCCCAGCTATTGTTTTCGGCCCTGTAGAGGCCCCACCATGAGACCTGCATACGCGCTTACCCTGCATTGCTGCCTTTTGACACTGCAACCCGCTGCGCTTTGACTTTGCTTGGCAGCGTGGGACTTCGAAAGAACCGAAGATCATTTTCTGTGGCATTTTAATCATTAAGATACTCTAACACAAACTGGCTAAAATCCAAATAAATCATAGCGCCGTAGCCCTTTCCGGCAAGCACGTATTTATGTTTTGATCCAATCATAATTCGTTCTATAACTTCATTAATTTAAGAAGCTACAGCGTTCAGTGTACCCAGATTGCAAACTAGCCCTAAACATATCAATAGGTTATGGTAAAAGTGCCCCGTAGTTTGGGCAAAAAAAGACGCCCAACCTTTGCAGTGCGAAACCTATTTGTACCAATTGGTTTTGGTCATTCAGTTCATAATCTTCGATAAGCTCAAGTTTAAGCTTTCCAGTCGTTGGCAAAACTAATTGCCAATGACCTTTCTTTTGGTGGTGGACGTTATGCTTTATCCTGTATCATCTTTATAGCGGCCGCTGTTTCTAACACAGACTGTTTGAAAGGAATTGGTTCCCATTTGAATAGCCTGCGTGTTTCAGAGTTGTCTGAACTGAGGTACATACCAAGAAGGCCAAGCATACCTTTAGTCTCGCGATCAAACTTAGCTAGAATTAGCAGGGTGCTTTCTAAGCTAAAACTTAATATATTTATTTATATGTTTTTCATCTTGTACCCCCAACGATGTTTTGTTGGTCTTCGTATTCTTTGACGAAACGATCAAGCGTCTCGAGCCTCAATGCACCTTCCATGGGGCCACGATGCTGAACGGCACACGCACCGGCAGCTGAGGCAAGGGAAACGACTTTGTCGATGTCCAATCCTTGAAGCCATAGCGCAATGAATGCGCCGCCAAAACAATCACCTGCGCCGGTTGGGTCGATTTCAGTCACCGAATAAGCTGGGAAGAAACGAGTGCCGCTTGTGTCGTAAATGCGGACGCCACCCGACCCCATTTTGTGAACAACATATTGAAGCCCAAGCGCCAGAAGCTCTTTCGCGGCAATCGCCGGATCACCCGCGTCGGTGAGGAGTGTTAGTTCTTCTCCGCTTGGAAGAAACACATCCGTTAGTGACAAGACATCGGCCATGGCGTCGCGTAATCCAGGCGTGTTCAGAATCTCTTTTCTCAAGTTTGGATCGAAGGAAATTGTTCCGCCATTGGCCTTGACTTTGCAGGCGGTCTCAAGGTTCAGCGCAACAAATTCGGGGCTGGATAGCGAAGAACCCATGATGTGGAGGTGATCTGTGGTACCGAGAACCTTCGCCACTTCGGGTGTTCTTGGGATTTTTCCGCAAGCACTGTGCTTTATGTTGTAAACAAAATCGCGAGACCCATCCATTTGATACCGAACAAAGGCGCTGCCTGTCGGGCGATCAGGGTCAATTGAGATCCCCGATATGTCCACGCCATCCATAGAAAGCCGGTTGAGATTTATTTTTCCAAAGTCATCATCTCCAACTGCCGAGACAATTCCGCAAGGCTGATTAAGGCGTGCGACTTGATCGATGAAAATTGCGGGTGCACCGGACGGGAAAGGGCCGGTAAGCCCAATTGCTTCAAGAAAACCATCACCGATGCCGTCGGCCATAATTTCAACCAGAACTTCGCCAATAACCACGACTTTCTTCATGCGGTTTGCTTCTGGCAAGCGCCCGTTGAAAATGCAGGTCGCACGCGAGGGCAAGTCAGCTCATCCATTGGCCACCGTCTACGTTGTAGCACTGTGAAACGATGTAATTGGCATCATCTGAAGCGAGGAACACGGCCATCCCGGTCAGGTCATCTGGTGTCGCGAAACGGCCATAAGGCACGCTTGCTGCGACCTCAGCTTTCTTCTGTCCAGGCTTCTTATTCTCCAACTTGGCGAACATTGCATCAACATGGGTCCAGTGTTCGCCGTCAACGACGCCGGGGGCAATTGCGTTCACATTTATACCATGCCCGATGAGGTTCAGACCTGCAGATTGGGTCAGTGAAATCACGGCAGCTTTGGTCGAGCAGTAAACCGCCACAAGTGACTCGCCGCGCCGACCGGCCTGTGAAGCCATATTGATAATTTTCCCACCTTTACCGCGCGCAATCATGTGGCGGGCGACCGCCTGCATCGTAAACATCGTACCCGCAACATTCACAGCGTAGAGCCGGTCAAAACTGATGCGCGTGATGTCAGCGATTGGGGCCGCATCGAAAAGCGCGGCGTTGTTGATGAGAATATCGATACCGCCAAAGGCGTCCGCAGCACCGGCTACGCAAGTGTCGATGCTACTCTGATCGGTCACATCAATGTGCAGCGCGATTGCTGCGTCACCGATTTCAGACGCTGTTTTCTGTGCAGCATCAAGATCAATATCGGTTATGGCGACGCGGGCGCCTTCCCGAACAAAGCGCTCAGCGAAGCCACGGCCAATGCCACGCGCCGAGCCGGTAATGAGTGCGGTCTTTCCCGCAAGTCGTTGTGTGTTGGTCATTTGTCTTCAAATTCGTCCCTTGAGGGTGTTATCGCGTGGTGTATCCGCCGTCGATCACCAGAATGTCGCCCGTTACGTAGCTTGACGCAGGAGAGGCGAGGAAGAGCGCGGCCATCGCCACCTCTTCTGGTTGGCCGACACGCTGCATCGGTGTCATGTCTCTCCAGATCGGGAACCACTCGGGGTTGTCGATGCCGCCTTGAGACATGTCAGTCTGAATGTAGCCGGGCGCGAGAGCATTAACGCGGATATTGTCCAGAGCAAGTTCGCTGGCGAGACTTTTAGTCATCATGTGAACCGCCGCCTTGGAGCTGTTGTAGGCCACTTGATTTTGCGGAATGTTGGAGGCAATGCCGGACATGGACCCGACATTGACAATTGCCCCACCGCCCTGCGCCCTCATTGCTGGAATAGCTGCGCGACAGCAACGAAAGACCGCATCAACATTCAGCGACATCACGCGCTGCCAATCTTCGTCAGAGAATTCTACTGAATCACCGCCCAAGGCGACGCCGGCATTATTGATGAGAATGTCTAACCGGCCCGATTGTTCCAGAACATCAGCAATGATTGCAGCCGGTGCTTGAGGGTCGGTTAGGTCGGCGGCAATAAATGTGGCATCGTATCCCAATGCGTCAAGCGTCTTTTCCGCCTCTTCGCTATCGTTGCGCGAGCTAATAAAAAGCCGTGCCCCAGCATCTCCGAGTGCTCTGGCAGTGGCCAGGCCGATACCACGAGTACCACCAGTGATAAGAGCAACTTTGCCATCAAGCTTGAAGCGGTTCAGTAAATTTTCGTTTTTCGGCATTTATATTCCAACTCTGTCTTAAAGTGTTCTTTGGCGTAGAACGTTTCTGGTGGTTCAGATGTCGCATCCATGCGGCAAGATCGTCAGGTCGCGCACCACAACCCCTGGCGGGCGGGTCACCATAAACATCACTGCATCGGCGACCTCTTTGGACTCCATCAGCGCGTTTGCGGCCAGCGCTTTATCCATTTTCGCTTTCGGCCAGTCATCAAGCAGCGGCGTTATCACCGGGCCGGGCAAGATCGCCCCCATGCGAATATTGTGTTTGATCACCTGGCGTCTGGTCGCGTGCAAGAAAGCTTGCACTGCATATTTCGAGGCACTGTAGATTGGCTCCCAGACAACCGGTGTCACGGCGGCAACTGAGCTTGTGAATATAATATCGCCGCGTTTCTGGGCAATCATATGAGGCAACACCGCGTGAACAGATCGGAACACAGCATTGGTGTTTAGATTAAGCACCTTGTCCCAGTCGTCGGGATCTCCGTCGGCAACGGCACCCCCGATGTACGCACCTGCATTGGCATGAAAAATGTCTACCCCCCCGACAAGGTCAAGAATTTTGGGCAGCATTGCCGTGACCTCAGGGCCGTCAAGAAGATCGACAACCAGAGGATGCGCTTTGTCACCTAGGTCTGCACAGACACGAGCCAGCCCCTCTTCTGATCGGTCGATCAGCACCACGTCAGCACCTGCCGCGATCATTGTGCGTGCGCACTCCAATCCAATCCCAGAGGCGGCACCTGTAATCACGGCAGTTTTTCCAGAAAGCTGTTGGGTCATGGTGTTTATCCTTTGGTATTACGCGCGGCCATGGCTGGCACGTGAGCGTCGGGCGATTGAGTCCACAATGACTGCAAAGGCAAGAACACCGCCTGTAATCATGAAGCGAAGCGAGGAACTCAGGTTCAGAAGCGTCAAACCGTTCGAGATGGCCATGATGACCAGAACACCGAGGAGCGCTGACCATGCTGAGCCACGACCTCCAAAGAGAGAGGTGCCGCCAATCACCGCTGCCGCGATTGCATTAAGATTGACGTCGCCGGTCCCCGCCTGAATGCTTGCTGAGGCCAGTCTCGCCGACGAGAAAACACCACCAAGCGCTGCAAAGGTTGAACACAGCACAAAGGCCGACATTCGGATCGAATCCACATTAATCCCGGATCGTCTGGCCGCCTCAGCGTTACCACCGATAGCGTACATTGAGCGGCCCCACTTTGTGCGTGTCAGCGCGTACTCAGCACACACAACAACGAGCGTAAATATGGCAAACATCCACGGCACGCCTCGACCCTTTTCGAGGTAGTAAACGGCGAAGACCAAAACGGCAGTGATGATCAAAGCCTTAAAAACAGTGACGCTTAGATTAATGGAGGAAAGGTTCGCTTCATTGCGGTTTTTCGCAGCAACAATCCCGCCATAGATGATCAGGAGGCCCGGCAGGATTGCCAGAGTATAAGACAGCCATGCAGGCAAGATCATAAGCTGACCAAACCGCACGAGCGGAGATGTGAACGGCAGGTTAATTGAACCCGTTGGTCCGAGGATGTAGAGTTGCAAGCCCAATAGAGTGAGGAGCCCGGCTAGGGTTGCCACGAAGCTTGGCATTTCAAAACGATTGCGCAGAAGGCCGAAAAGTAGGCCTACGAACGCGCCAGCGGCCATTGCCCCCAGTATTGCCAGGGGAAGCGGTAGACCTGTTTTCACCCAAAGTACGCCAATCATCGCGGAAGCGAGTCCACTCATAGATCCAACTGAGAGATCGATTTCTCCGAGCAGCAACACAAATATGATGCCAAGCGCGATGAACCCGACTGCGGACGCATCGAAAAGAAGATTGGCGAGGTTTATCGGTGCGAGAAAGACTGGGTTAAGCGAAGTAAAAACAACCGAGATAAGAACGAGGCCAGCAAGAACTGGAAGCATGCCTAAATCCCCAGACCTTGTCCGGTCTATAAACTCTCGGATTGCGCCGGAAATTCCCTCTTCGTGACGTACACGCGTATCTGCGCGATCAAGTTGTTGGCTATTGTTGTCGTCGGTCATTTTCGGTCCTTCGCTCGATCTGTCGTCACTTCGAGTTTGCGTGCCTCGCGCCGAGAAACAGAGTTGTCAGAGGCGCCGGTGATCGCAGCGACAAGTTCCTCATGCGAATTTTCGGTCGTAAAGACGCCATTGTTTCGGCCAAGACGCAGCACAACAATTCGGTCAGCGACTGCGCGTACGTCTTCCATGTTATGGGAAATCAGGATCACTCCGTGTCCTCGGCCACTTACCCGCTCAATGAGGTTCAGAACCTCCGCGGTTTGGGCGACACCAAGAGCTGCTGTTGGCTCATCGAGCATGACTATTTCAGGTTCCATGACGAGTGAACGAGCGATCGCAACAGTTTGACGCTGCCCGCCGGAAAGTGATGCGATGGGCTCGCGGACCGACGGGATACGGGCCGCCAGTTCTTGGAGCAACTTCCACGCGCGGACTTCCATTTCTACTTCGTTCATCCGCCATGGCGAAATCTCTTGACCAAGGAACAGATTTGCAACGACATCCAGATTTTCACAAAGTGCAAGATCTTGAAAAACAGTCGCAATCCCCATTTCAAGTGCTTTGCGAGGGTTGTCGATCCTAACTTCCTCACCGAGATATTCGATCATGCCGGACGTCGGTTGATGCACCCCGGCAAGCACTTTAACTAGTGTCGTCTTCCCCGCGCCATTGTCTCCTACCAGAGCGACGACTTCGCCAGCGTGGACTTCCAACTCAATGTCGCCCAAGGCCGTGACAGCGCCGAATTGTTTAGAAACTCCACTCATTTTCAAGAGTAAGTCCCCGTGTGTCCGCGTTGTTTGTGTCTGTGTCATACGGTGGTCCCCTCTAGTTTGGTTTGGTACTGGCGGCATACTCGCCCGCCAGCACCCTTATATTGCGGCTTCGGTGGGAGGCCCGACGCCGCGTTCTCGATCACTCGATGCCGAGTTCAGTACAATATGCTGCAAAATCATCGGTGCAAAGCTGCTCGGCAGTCACGATGCCTGTATCGATCACGATTTCCTTGAGGTTGCCACGTGTCACGACGGCCGGCACAAAGAGTTGCGACGGTGCATCGTAAAGCGTTGTTGTGGCTTCAGGAGTGCCACCGTTCAAGAATGTGAATGCGATATTGGCCGCAGCCGCGCCTACAATTTCGCTAGGTTTGGAGATCGTATTGAATTGATCCCCGGCGATAATAAGCTGAAGTGCAGCTATCTCGGCGTCGTTGCCAGTGACTGGTGGGATTGGATCAACGCCAGCCGCTTTCAAAGCCGCAACTGAACCGCCACCGGTGCCATCATTTGCCGCAACCACACCTACGATTTGGTCTCCAAAACGCGTGATCTGGCCCGCAACCCATTCTTGTGCTTTTGGCGGCGCCCAGCCCGGCGTGTCAAACTCAGCAAGATGCTCAAATTCAGATTCTTCAACCGCTCTGCGCGAGCCATCAGCGATCAAGCCAGCGGCTGCATCGGTTGGAGAACCATTAACTTGAAGAATGCCGACACCTTCGGGTGAGACACCCGTAATACGCAGATGCTCAATGAGGCTTTGCGCGATGGCATAACCAATCCCTTCATTGTCGAAAGAGACATAGAAGTCTGGAGCGCGATCGGGGATTGGCCGGTCATAGGCCACAATTTTGATACCTTGTGCTTGTCCCAACTCGACCATGGCAGCTGCTGCGCCCGAATCCACGGGGTCAAGCACTACAACGGTTGCGCCCTGCGCAATCACTGAGTTGAATTGTTGCTGCTGTAGCGCGACGTCGTTGTTGGCATTCTGGTAAATGGCTGTGCAATCTGGGCATAGCAATTCCATTTCTGCCTTGAAGCCGGGCCAATCGTGCTCGTCATAGCGGGTCGAGCCTTGATCAGGCATCAAGAACGCGACGGTTCCTGTTGTTTGAGCAAAGCTTACGGTGCTGCTAATAAAAAGCGCAGTAAGCGTTGTGGCTACTGTTGTTAACTTAAGTTTCATTTGAGTCTCCTCTGTTGGTTTCTTTCTTGATTGACCGGCTTTGTTCTGTAAGCCGGTTGTTTAGTACTGCCCCACTGGAAGAGCCCAGCAGGTTACAGATACATTCTTTGTCATTAGTAGCGAACGTTAGTGTGGGGACTGTCCTTACTAAGAGAGGCGCTTATGCCGCATGGATAATTCGATCTCGGCCGAAGTTCGTGGTTGCATGGTCAAGCATATGGGTTCGAAATTGTGAAGGTGGCATCCCTTTTTGTGCTGAAAATTGACGATTGAAGTTTGACAGATTGTTAAATCCACAATCAAAGCAGATGTCGGTGATACTCTCGCCATTATCAGAGACGAGCATTTGACAGGCCAGGCCGATGCGCAGTCGATTTACATAACGCACAAGGGACATGCCTGTGTGCTTCCGGAAGCTGCGTGAAAAGGTTGATCTACTTATGCCAACGATCTCGGCTAGGTCACCTTCGTTAAATGATTCAACAAGGTTAGCGTCAATGAAAGCAAGGGCCCTGTTCAGACCATTAGACATGTAGCCGGAAGGGTCAGGCAGGTAATCGTTGCTGGTTAGTTGTTGCATTTGTATGTCCTGACTAAGGGCATTTACTATCGCAATGAAAAGTTCAATCCTGCGGATACCATGCGCATGCATTAGTTCGGCCAACTTGGGCGCTACGACTTCAGATGTGGCATTCGAAAACAACAGGCCATTGCGGCTTTTGTTCAGCATTTCTGAAAGGCATTGAAGCTCGGGAAGGACGCCCATCGCGCCACGGATGGCCTCATCCGTGAATTGTATTCCCCGATTGCGCAAAGTAACTTTTTTGTTGGTCTTAACATCACTTACCCAATTGTGCGGCAAGTTCGGACCGGTCAGCACAAGATTTCCAGGTTCAAACGTGCCGATAAAGTCGCCAACGAAATAACGGCCCTTCGTTGTAACGACATAATGCAACTCATACTCAGGGTGAAAATGCCAGCGCACCGTTGAAAATGGATAGCCGTGTTCATAAGCTCTAAATGTCTCACCGCGCCCTATTTGTACAAGTTCTAAATCTGGTTGCATCATTTGCTCCTCCTTTCTGTTAAACCATTCCTCGAAGCTCAATCGACTGTTTCTACAATTTTACTTTAGCAACCTTTATTTTGGGCAACTACAGCAGGATGGGTGTAAAACTGATACTTTTTTGCTGCCACAGCTATTTTTTAGTTAATTTTATACTATTGATTTGGTTTGCTTGAACTTCGCTAATTACATCTCGACCAAGCTGAAGTGCGAGATGGAGAGTATCTAACATGCACCAGTTTTCAACTATTTTGCCGTTTGAACACCGCCACCAATCACAGTCACGCATAAAGACACGATTGCCTGTCGGCTCAATTCCAAGGAACGTTTTTACATGAACGCCTGTAATCATTTTCCAACCATGTAAAAACGCATAGTCGCCGTCGCCCGCCTTACAATTAGCTGCAACACCAGAAATCCCATCTGCTTTTCCATCTCCCCAGCCAGCAAAAGTTTTTTCAAAGGGTCGTTGAAAAACGTCAAACGCATCAATAGTGGCGTAAGTACCTAATCCTCCTGGTCCATACCAAACCATATTATCACTCCAATATGGCTTCCACTGAGCATCTTCTGTTGCTAATCGTTTGAGCATGCCTTCCACCAAATCTGCACTCGATCGTGATGTAAGTGGATCGGATTCTTCTTTAAGAACACCGTCATGCATAGCAGGTCCAGGTACTAAGCCTTCATACCCCTTGCTAGAAGATAGGGGCCAACGTCCTATTGCTATGATTAATTCTGCAAGACCCAGATATACATGGGTTTCGACAATCTTACCATTTTCCATTTTGTGAAACTCGCCGAAGCGCAAAAAGGCCATTTTGTTACTCGGAGGAATGCCGAACATAGGCTTGTTGAAGTGTCCGTAAAAATATCCAGTAGAGGTGACCCATTCTGTGCCTTGGTACTCACCTCCAAGAACAATGTAATTTTGTCGAGTAAAGCCATCAAGTGACTGTGCAATTGGAAGAATTATATCTAAATAATAGCCAATTCCTTGAACGGCTTCATTGATTGGGTGGCTGGCATTTACTTTTGCACTGGCATCAAAGTGATTAAGAACACCAGCTTTTATTTTTTCTAAATTTCTAGTTTCAAAATGACTGAGAAACTCAAAATAGGTTTTTTTGTTTTGAAAGCTTGTTGGAGTTGCAACGCCCATTTCAGCTCTATCCATTCGATTATTCATCTTTGCAACTTTTCTTCAGCATATTCTAATTATTTCTATAATTGAAACCTGCCGCTTCAAAATAGCGATTTACACATTTGTGGATATGACCTTCAATCAGATGATTTGGGTTAGTAGGTATGTTTCCAAACTCGTGTCCCATGAATGATTGTGAAATAAGCGTTTCAGGCAATAGTTTTGATGATAGGTTTATTATTAGTTTTGATAATGCTGAGGCCACGTATTTATCTGACCAGTAATATCTAATACGGTCGCTATAACTGTAAACCATTAGTTGTTCTACATCATCATCTAATCCGCTGTAATAGTTTTTCCAATTAGCTGGTGATTCAATCATTCGGTGTATAAGAACGTTTCGGATTTCCGAAGTTTCATTAACGCTTATTTGCTCTTCAATCTCTGCAAGGGCCCAAATGGCTTCACGAAACCGAAAAGTTAATTCAGGACCAACTTTTAGGAAAAAAAAGTGATTTTGTGTGAGTGCTTTAAGTGCTGTATTGCTTTGATAATCGGTTGAATGAGCTTCAAAAGTAAGTTTATCTATTTCAAGGATTGCTTTACTTAAAGGTTTGGCCTTCTCAGATATGAACGGATAAATTGAGGTATGTCCAAAATCCACACCAGGCTGAGTAACAACAGAGATAATTCGAGACCAAGCATTGTCTAACCCACGAAATGCGAATGCAGTGCGATGTGTTTCAATTGTATCATGAAATCGTTCAACAGATGTTAGATTAAGTGCATCTGGTTCTTCTGTTTCTCCACCGGGAATCGGGACTTCTGTACCTATAATGTAAAATAGATCTGATGGATTAGGTGCAT
>ERZ1048068.3197-NODE-3197-length-10876-cov-3.663709_pt1 | contig 10876 bp, 5 predicted proteins | sample MGYA00383098_ERZ1048068 | MGnify/ENA primary metagenome ERZ1048068 (study PRJEB29581, sample SAMEA5548368) | metagenome | biome: marine; feature: coastal; material: water | depth 1 m | study: Short-term variability in the microbial, nano- and picoplankton... | reverse complement strand
TCATTAAAGCGACCTTGTTGTCGGCACACTCCTTTGTCCCAAACAGATCATGTAAGCGCCGATACAAGACGAACAAGCGGCCATAGATCTCTTGATTCGTTGCGATTGGCTCATAAACGGTATCCGACACAGACGCCATTGCCTGCGCGGCGGACCCAAAGTCGGGGTAGACCCCACCCACCACAGCGCCGGCCATCGCAGCTCCAAGTGCACAGCTTTGTTCATTCACGGAGACTTCCATCGGGCACCCCAGCACGTCCGCATAAATTTGCATTGTCATCGGACTCTTAATTGAAATACCTCCGCAATTAATGACCCGCTCAATCGGCACCCCATACTCCTTATAGCGATCAATAATCACCCGCGCCCCAAATGCCGTCGCTTCCACCAAAGCCCGAAAAGTTTCTGCTGGTGTGGTATGTAAGGTTAGTCCGAGGATCATTCCCGTCAGTTCGGGGTCGGTTAGTGTTGAACGATTGCCATTGTTCCAATCCAGCGCCAGAAGACCAGATTCTCCGGGCTGAAGCATCGCAGCTCGATCACCCAAGTCTTGATGCGACATGCCACACCCTAGTTCGATCTTATGGACTAACCAATTAAAAATGTCACCGACCGCGGCTTGCCCAGCCTCAAGGCCATAGAACCCAGGCAAGACCGATTCGTGCGCCACTCCGCAAATACCTGGAATATCAGGTAGCTTGTTTTCGAGTGAAGCGTCCGCGATGTCACAAGTCGAGGTACCTATAATCTTCACCATTGTGCCAGCTTGGATACCTGACCCTACAGCACCAGCATGCGCATCGATAATCCCCATCGCGACAGGGATCCCTTCAGGCAGGCCGAGCTTGTTTGCCCACTCTGTGTTGAGCCCACCAGCCGCATGGCCTATATGGTATGCTTGATCCGGCAGGCCTTCACGGATACGCACCAAACACGGATCAACCGCTGCGAGAAAATCCGCATCTGCATAGCCGCCCCAATCTGGGCAATAGAGCCCCTTGTGCCCAGCAGCACAGAGGCAGCGCTTCAATTGACCCGTTAATATAAAGGGAATCCAATCTGGCAGCTCGATCCAGTCGCGCGCAGCCGTATATACTTTTGGCGCAACACGGGAACAGTGTAAGATTTTGGACCAATACCACTCAGAGGAGTAGGTCCCGCCGCACTTAGCTAAATACTCAGGGCGCAACGCCGCAGCCTTGGCAGTGATCTCATTAGCTTCGGTAAGCGAACTGTGATCCTTCCATAGCCAAGCCATGGCATCGGGATCTTCCTTAAAGGCATCTGTCAAAGCCAACGCTTGGCCCTGCGCATCCACTGGTAAGGGCGTGCTTGCAGTCGCATCCACACCGATGCCAACCACCTTAGCCGCCTCCACTCCAGACTCTGACAACGCGCCACGCACAGACAGCTCCAAACCTTTAAGGTAATCCGCTGGGTGCTGTCGGGCGACATTCGGATCTTTGACATCGCCAATCACTCCCATGTCACCATGCGAGTAGGCATATACCTGCGATCCGCAAATCGTTCCATCCATGATATCCACAACAACCGCCCGCACCGAATTAGTGCCGTAGTCCAATCCTATTGTGTAAGAAGCCATGGTTATATTCTTTAATTAATATTCAAACACGACTGCGCAGTGGCATGAAAAGGCAGGAATCGTGAGAGAAAGCTTACCATCCACATCATTCAAGGGCAACTCGACCTCATCTGGCACCAGAACTGCGCGCTGGATCACTTCGGGGAAATCGATGGTCAGCGGCACCTCCCTTAGCTCAGGCAGATCTTCGATTACCTCACACTCGCCCCGCTGAATGGGTGGTCCATACATTAGATGGGCAACATAGCGATGGCACTGAGCTTGATGTAGCAAACTTATTCGCCCTGCACTTGGCAACTCGGTGCTTACCATTGAATGATAATTGGTCAGCTTTAACACATTCACAAACAAATCACGATGTAGGCGTGCACCATGCTTATGATACATCTTGTCCAAGTCGTGAGCGATATAGATGACACGATCCTTTCGAATAATCCCCGGATGTGGTGCATCTTCCAACTGGTAAGGCGTATTCTGGTGCGAGGTATACTTCTCATAGCTGCGGCTAAAGTATGGTTCACGAATACTGGACAGCACTTCGCTATCTGCATGTGGCGCCACCCTTAGAGCCGCCTTAAAATTAAGAAAAGGTGTTTCGACTAAGCCTTCGCTGATCAAGGGGCTCACCAGCGAATAATCGACATCATACCTTGCCTCGCCGAGGTAGTCTGCACCCACATCTATGAGCATACGCGTGCCTTCGCTATCCAAGGCTCCCGCCCCCATCACCACGAGGCTACCCCCGTTTTTGGCGAATGCATTAAGGCGCTCCGCGTCGGCTTCGCTTAGGCAGGCAACAGAGGGTATCAGCACAAGTTCAAACTCAGCGAAGTCCTTTGAAAAATTAGCCACATCGAAATTGATGTGCGCTTCCAGTAGCATTTTCGCCATGCCCTCATCGCGGGCTTCATCCAGGCTGCGCCATAGCCCCACTCTTGCCACAGGGATCCCCCCGACACCGTAGTTCTCGATTTTCGCCACATATGCATAGGCCTCACCAATATTTTTATACGTCGCGACATCCATCTCTCCGCAAGGATGCAATTGATCCCCAAAGTTACAATTCGCCCCCCAAGCAATCATTGATGCGGCTTCGTAACGTAGCGCATTCGGATGCTTAAACCCCCCAAACTCTCCCCAAGCGGTATGAAATTTACCACTCATTGCAGTGATAGGATAGCCCGCCTTTAAAAAATACTTCGATTGCAGTGGCAACTTGTCGTAACCACCCCAAACAGTAGGAAGGTCTTCCAGGTCTTGGACTGTGTTTTGCGCATACATACTTTGGCGGAAATTGATGCCCCCATCTATCGCAGTCGTTCCGTTGAAAAAGACTCGAGCGCTTGGATGATAGTCTGTGATCAATTCACTTATAGCCGCACAATGCGCTTTCATCTTGCTGGCATTAAACGTTTCTACGGCAGTCGCATCGTCGAGATTGATACCAGCTTCCTCCATATCGCTACGGCAGGCGTCGCAGAAGCAATGGCGATGCGCTTGATAAATATCGAACCAAAATCCATCAGTCTTATAACGCTCACATAATTCCCTTACTTGAGCTAAAATATGATCGTGGTAGCCTGTATTAGGGCATAAAAATTTCCAATAGAACCTTGGGAATGGATCGCTCGGAGCGATGTCTTCAGGCAAGCTCCCATTAGTCACAAACTTCCCCTCACGATCCCGCACGCACCATTCGGGGTGCGCTTGCGCATCGTTTGCGGACCAGCCAAAAGTGTAATAAATCTGGGTCTTGATCCCTATTTCGACACAGGCCTCTAATTGCGCTCCGAGTAAGTCAAAATTTAAATTCGGATGCATGCGCCCGATGTCTGTCGGGTAGTAGCTCCAACTATGGTGACATTTTGCGAATAAATTGATGGAGTCAATATGCCCTATTTTTAGGGCCGCTTGAAACCCCTCCTTACTAAATGCATCTGCAATGTTCTCGAGATGTTCAGAAGTATGAAAATCTAGGTGTACTTGGCGCTGACCTATAGGGGCTAGGGGCGGGGGATGCATCGTGAAGCAGAATTAAAAATAGTAAGCCTTAAGTCTAAAGTCGCCGGACATTTAAGCTCATACCTTCGGTTAGGATTCAGATTCGTTCTGTGAGCGCACTTTAAGATCTACCAAGACTTGGTCATACTTTTCTTTGCTCAGCGTGTAGTAGAGTAATGCAATTAAACAAGTAAGTGAAAACATTCCGGGGAATATATTGTAGAGCAACTTGATGCCACTTAGCGCGGATTCTGGCAATTCAGTGTTAGCGACAAATCCGGTTGCCCAAAGAACGAGGGAGGCGACACCTGCTCCAAAAGCCATCGCAGACTTCTGCATGAAAGTGAAAAATGTTAAGGGAAGGCCCTCCGCCCGTATTCCAGTTTTCCAATGCCCGTATTCTATAGTATCAGGGACCATTCCCCATTGGCAGATGGAGCAAAACATCATCGAGGCGGACCCGACCATCGAAAGTCCGATAAATAAATTATAAACTTCAGTCGTAGGAATCGGGATAAAATGCCTGCCAACATTAGCAAAGAATACAATTAGGCTCCCTAAAATAAAGATGTTCTTTTTGCCAAACTTCGCGGTTAAAATTGGCGTCAGCACGACGCCAATTATATTTGCAGGTAGCATCCACTGGAAGAACACAGTCAGCAAAGATTCTGCACCGACTACATATTTAAAATAATATCCAGACACAGCGTTTTGGATTACCCAAATCGCTGTATTCAAGAACATCGATAAGGACAAGATCATCAAAGCGTCATTTTTAAAAAGAATATTTTTCATGTCCTTTAGGTCATACTTTTTCACGGGTTCACTAACTCTTTCCTTTGTAGTGAGTGCGGTATAAAAAAGAATTAATGTAGAGATGACTCCAAAAATTATAGCGGTATAGAACCACCCCTGTGCCTCATCTTTGAAACTCGGGCCCTGCAAAGTAAGCAATTCCTTACCAATGAACTCGAAAACTATAGGCTCTCCCATAACAAACGGCCTTACGTATGAGCCTACGATTGTGATAACAACGACCACTGCAAAAAACATTCTCATAGTAGAAATCTTTGCCCGCTCTTGCTGATCTTGGGTCACGAGTGTCCCCATTGCGCTGTAGGAAGTTCCAACTACAGTAAATACCATCCCATGCAAAATATACGCAAAGTAGCAGTAGACGACTTTCATGGTATCGCTCAGTTCTGGCATACTAAAGCATGCGATAAGAATGAGGTTTAGTGGAATTGCACCCCAATAAATGAATGGCTTATAGGTGCCGATTTTATTGCGAGTTCTATCTGCAAGAACACCCATCATCGGGTCGTTAACAGCGTCCCATAACCTTGAAACTAATAGAATGCCCCCGACGTGTAATACATTAATGCCGAATACATCAGTGTAAAAGTACATGAGCCAAAAACTTAGCAGTTGGAAATTCAGGTTGATGCCTAGGTCTCCGAGACTGAAATTGAAGATGTCGCGTTTTTTTAGGGGAGATAACATAGTTACGATCGGTTAGTAGACGAGGAAAGGCTAGAGGGCGCAGTTTGAAGAAGAATTTTCTCCAGGCAGAGGACGGAGCTTCATTGCATCCGAATCCATCCATAAAATGTTAGTGACAATTCGTGGATAGTAGAGGCTACCAATGGGCTTTCCAGCACCAAACTGGTCGGAGCAGGCATAAAACTCCGAGCCCTTTACCTGCCAGGATACATGCGCCGCATCCGCTCGCTCTTCCCCCTCATAAGACATGCCGAGAATCTCGCGGATTACGAACTGGCTGATGCTGATTTTGCTCATCCATGAGTTATCCGCACTACTGGAAAGTTTCCATCCCCCATCTTCATATAAGCACATCTCAGGATTAAGGATATTCTGCAAATGGCGCTTGAGCATCCGAATATAACCGCCGAATGGACCCTCCTCATCAACTGCGTCCTTTAGCCCCATTTGCCAAGGATAGACAAGCGCTTCCGCAGCAGGGATAATGGCGCTTTGATTATTGTTCTCCAAAACTGCTGGAATAAAGCCTAGGGACTCATCGTATGCAGCCTCGAGCGACTCGGCGCAACGAACCGCGCCAGCGCGTGCGCTAGCCGCAGCCTCGACTTCATCTAATTGCCCAAAAAGTTGTTCCAATGCCAAATAGGATGCCCAGCACTTCCCAGCCAAATACACATTCCCACGGGCCTGACCTAGCGAATGATCCAGTGAATCATAGGTGGTGATCTCCCCGCCTCCTTCAGTGCGCGAGCTTTCAAAACTCATTAACCCATCCCGCTGACTCGCATTTGGGTGGTCACGATTCAGAAGGCTTTCCAAGCACTGGAGCAAGAGCTCATGGTGCTTGTTCAAAAACTCTACATCTCCTGTCTTGTGCAGATAAACCCCCGCGCAAAGAATCCAATTAGTCAGCTGCTCGCAAGTCATATAGGAAAAGCACTTCCGATCCAGACCAGGGCACTCGTAACATGAATTCCCCGGCCGACTGAAATGATTTCCGACTCCCATATCATGCGAAAATGAAATCCCCCCCGGATACAATGTCTCTGGGTCTTCTGGTGAGAATACTTGATCCACATAGGAGTAGCGATCCACAAACTGCTCCAAAACATTGCGCACCGTCCAGGGATTAAACTTCAATTCAAAGAAGAGCATATCCACCGTCAGATCCAGCGTGTTAATCATTAGATACTCGCCCTCATTCACGACCCAAAGTGGCTTTCCATCATCCAACCACTGCGATGAACCATAATAACTGCGTGTCGCATGCGCGATAAGGAATTGTTGTTCCTCACTTAAACCACTTGTTTCCAATTCTGTATCACGCGCCGCTGTCTCAACCAAGTAGCACTCCTGATTGGAAAAAGCATATTTAAAGACTTCATCGATACTCTTGAAATACTTCGTATACCAATAGCTGGCGGCATGATTAAAAGTCACTTCACCTGCCAAATAATAAGCCAGCACGACTCGGATCGTCTGACTTTCCCCAGGCTCGACATCAAAGACCAAACCAGAGATCGGCGGCAGTAGGAAATTCGCCCCATTCGGCCGCATCTCCAATCCTTTGGGAATGTCGAAATGCGTAAATTCATCAACGAAGTCCTCTTGGCAAGCAAAGCCCATCTGATTACGCGTCACTGCACCCTTATAAGGACCTCGCCCAGACATCGGCATCCACGTAGTGCGGTTTTCCAGGGCAAAAAATGCCTCCCAACGCTCGTCGCTGTCATTCGTTACGCTTAGCTCTAAAAAAGTCACCGGGCAGCTGGCAAATTTTAAGTCCTCCTCGCTGGCATTCGCTGGATCGGGTATGGAGAAAAATGGCGAGCGGACCTTAAACTCAATGCCAGGAGCATGAAAACGATCGGTCGCCCACTTATAATCCCGCTGAATATCCGCCTCGCCGAAAATAACATCTGCCCCATCCTGCTCCACGGCATCAGACTGGCTATAGCGCTCCGCCTCACTCGCTGCTTCCTTATAAAATGGAAGTTTATAAAATTTCCCCGACTCCGTTCGATAGCCGATATGCAAACCACCATCGGCTGGGCCTCCTTTTTCAAGCGCCATTCCTCCCTCCGCACCAAACATGCCGACGGTAAATGAGCTATGCGCTCCCATGGGGGAGTGCTGCGCGTGAAAGGAACTGCTAATTTTCATAATTCATTAAATACCAAATTTGACATCATAGCTAGTCCATCTGGAATCATCAACCCGTATTAATGATCTAAAAATAACGAATAATGAAACTATAGGGCCTTATCTGTTCAAAGTATATTTTCACGATAGCGCGCCACCTGAACAAGTAATCCGTTCATTCCCCTGATTTCGGATCTAAAAAATCAAGGGAAGTCAAAAAGTCGTCCATCGTTTCGAGTGTTTTTTCGAAATAACCATTTTTTCGGTCCGGGTTAAAAAACCCATGCGCTTGCTCTGGGTATAAATGTAGGTCGCAGCGCACTCCTGATTGATTCATCAACTTTTTATAGCGGACGGCCACTTCTGCACCGATGTATTCGTCCTCTGTGCCTAGAAAAACGATGCTTGGGGGCGCAGATGTGCTAATATTGTGAAGCGGTGAAATGTCCTGCCAATACGCCTTAACTCTGGAGTGACCAAAGCCGCCAGGTCCGTTATCAAATACTGGATTGAATAGCACCAATGCATCTGGCCGAGAGGAGACGCTCAGATCCTCACTCGTAGCGTCAAAGCCATCAACCGTGCCTGCCGCCGCCGCTACATGCCCACCAGCCGAAGCCCCGCCGGCGGCAATCCGATTCGGATCGATCCCAAGCTCAGCTGCATGCGCGCGCACCCAACGAATCGCCGATTTACCATCTTCCACGCACTCCTTTGGTGTGGTCTGATTGCGTGATTTGACTCGATACTCTGCCGACATCGCCACCATGCCTCTAGATGCCAAATGGGCGCACTGAGAATAATGCTGCCCGGGTGATCCATTATTCCAACCGCCTCCGAAAAAGAAGATGACTGCCGGGCGCTTGTCGGACGTGCGATATCCTTCTGGAGTGTAAACATGCAGCTTCAACTCAGTATCATTCACGGTCTTGTAGAGCCATTGCGCATCAGGCTGGCGCCATTGGGCGGCAGAGACTGAGGATTGAAAAATCCATAAGAAGGTAACTAAGCCACTCACTAAATAATGTTTGTTCATATATTATTTTAATCGATCGAGTTCAAACATACCCGCCACTTTCAGTGGTAGGAAAATCTAGTAAACTAAGGCACATAAAAAGGGGCTCAATTCCGGCCATTCTTTACAGTAGCATAGGCAATAGCTACCAGAAAATAGGCTGTTCTAGGCAAAAAAGAACCCCACGCAAAACACGTGAGGTTCAAAGTAAAATATAGTGGAATCGCTTACTTGCGGCGACGAACCATGATGCTGGCTAGTGCAAACATGCCGGCGATAAGTGCATACGAGCTAGGCTCTGGCACTGCGGCGGTAGCTTCCGCGCTGAATGCGCGAACTCCAAAATTATATCCACCAGTTTGCACGTTCGAGGTTGTATCTAGTAGAAAGCCTACTTGTGTGATGCCTGTTAGAGCCGAACCTGCAACCGTAGCAGCGCCGCCGTCTACCGTCAAGTTGTTCGGATGGTTAGCGGCACTTTGGAGTCCACCAGTCCCTACATCCATATCAGCCATTAATGTCCAGGTAGCGCCATAAGCATTTTCTGTAAAATCAATTACGTTATTACCACTCCCCGACATTGTGCTTAAGTCTATATCGTTGAGAGTGCCTGCATAATACTGACCATCTGCCTTAACCAATGCACGGTAACTAGCGAAGGAAGACCTAACTCCCATATTGTTAGGAGCCGCTACTGTAGCTGTCAAAGTGTCAGTTTCACCAAAAACGTAATCTCCTGCTGCTGCATCAAACATGAATGCAGCTTTAAAGTTTATACCAGGATCTGATACAGCAGCATCATTATCGTATACAGTCTGGGATACATTATTCACGCGGATACGGTAACCGTTACCTCCTAGGTTATGAATTCCAGCAGCTCCTTGAAAGCCGTCGCGATTTAACCCGGCATAGACTGTTGGTCCAAAATATGTTGTTGTGTTCACTCCTTGTGTTTTTTGATCACCTGGGTTGACCGTAGCATTACCATCGAAATTTGTGGTAATACCCTGCCCCCAACCGGCGCCATTTCCAACGTCTGTCGTGCCGTATGTATCTCTTGCGCTGTCATTGAAAGTAGCAGCGGCTTCTGTTGGATTGCTACTAGAGGTAGCGAAATCAAAAATGCTCACAGCGTTCGCACAAGAGCTACAGGCAATCAACGCGGCTAGTAGTTTAGGCAATTTATTCATATAGGGTATGGGGTTTAAGGGGTATTTGTAAACTGTGAGTGATACGGGGAAATCCTTATTATTATCATATATTACAATTTATTAACGATTTACGCAATCAGTTGTACTGAATCTGTAATGCATATTTATGAACACCCAACCGCTTAGGAACCTTCAAATTGGCCAAAATAGGCACAAATCACCTATAATTAGGGCCGAATCGGCCAATTCTTGGCCAAATTGGCTAAAAATCAAGGATTGGGCTGCGTACTTGCGTGAGGATCGACTAAGCCAGCGACCGGCGCTGAGTGTTCCTCCGGCACGAGGTAATTAAATTGCTTCTCGGTCTGGTTCAGTGAGTGCTTTTTAACCGCAAAAAGAGTGATCGCCCCGTCCTCGCTGAGGTGATCGTTTTGCTGCTCCATCCAGGCAAGGAGCACGGCTTTGAGGCGGGCCTTGGTCTCTGCCAGCTGAGGATCCTCGGCAAGGTTCTTAAATTCGAAAGGATCTGCCTGCGTATCGAAGAGTTGCTCTTCTGGGAGGCCATGTTCTTTAGCGCCGCGCTCTAGGAAGTAATTGATTGCCTTGCCGGCGGCTCGATCGCGCTCGATGCGCTCCATATTGTTAAAATTTCGCACGTAATGATAGCGCCCGTCATGGACAGAGCGTTGCGGAAAGACACTACGGCGCTGGATGCCCTGATTGTGCGAGACCCCATACACATAATCGTGGTGCTTTGATGTGCTGCCGCTCAAAACCGGGAGTAAGCTTTTGCCATCGAGATTTTCGGGGACCGCACCGCCCGCCAGTTCAATCGCGGTGGGGACAAAATCAGCAAAACTTGTCAGCGCCGCAGTGCGACCAGTCGCAATCTTACCAGGCCAGCGCGCCATGAAGGCCACCCGCAGGCCGCGGTCGGACACTGAAAATTTACCCATATCCGCGCCATGATCATCGGCATACAAAACCAGAGTGTCCGATTCGCGATTGTGCTGCTTTAATAAACTCAGGACCGCCTGGAATTCCTTCTCTTTTTGTGCGATGCTGGCGTAATACTGCGTGGCACGCCTAAGGTTCCCTTCGGTCGACGGCAGGTAGGGCGGCATCTGGATATCACTCTCGGTGAAAGGAGTGTCCTTGATGTAGGGCCCGTGGGGATATTCACTGGCCACAATCATACAAAAGGGCTGTTCGCCCGAATTCGCGATAAACCGATCCATCTCTGCCAAAGGAATGACCGGACGCGGAAGGCCTGGCTCTCGCACGGGGTTCATATGCTCGCTCCAAGGAAACTGGGAGCTGGGATTCACATGCGACTTGCCCGCGAGGATTACCTGATAGTCGAGCTCACGCAAATAAGCGGCGATAGTCTTCACCCCCGCTCGAACAGAGTAGTGGTTGAGGAAGCAGCCATTACGAATCGGGTAGAGACCCGAGTAGAGC
>ERZ1048068.3189-NODE-3189-length-10893-cov-7.294427_pt1 | contig 10893 bp, 17 predicted proteins | sample MGYA00383098_ERZ1048068 | MGnify/ENA primary metagenome ERZ1048068 (study PRJEB29581, sample SAMEA5548368) | metagenome | biome: marine; feature: coastal; material: water | depth 1 m | study: Short-term variability in the microbial, nano- and picoplankton... | reverse complement strand
AATATCTGCTCCACTTAAAATTAACTCCTCTGTCATTTCTCTTGTTACAACATTGCCAGCAATAATTACTAAGCCTGGAAACTGTTTACGTACCTTACGAACGTGTGCCGCAAAGTGATCACTGTAACCATTTGCAATGTCCATACAAACATACTTGAGTTTGTGTTCAACTTCTTTTTTCACTTGCAATAATTTATTGTAGTCACTATCACTTGTGCCAATACTCATAGCAACATTATTTGTACGCTCTGGTATATCGCTATTAAAGTATTCTGTAAGTTGTTCTACTGTATAAGTCTTAACAAGGCAAGTAAAGATGTTGCCTTCAGCAAGTTTATCAGCCATTTCAATTGTGCCGACACCGTCCATGTTACTTGCCATAATAGGCACGCCTTCATAGTCTACTTTACTGTGTCTAAAACTAAATTTGCGTTCAAGTTTAACTTGACTACGACTTTTGAGTGTACTACGTTTAGGACGTATTAGCACATCCTTATAGTCTAATTTTACGTCTTCTTCAATACGCATTTAGATTATATTTCACCTCTAAGTTTTTCTTGTTTTTTCATCCAGCGTTTACGGCCAGCGGCTTTTGCTTTTTTGCGTACTAAACTTGGCTTTTCGAAATGTTGTCTTTCTTTAAGCTCTTGTAAAATTCCGTCTTCTTGCACTTTCTTTTTAAATTTACGTAGTGCTCCGTTAATATCGTTATTACGAACTTCAACACGCAGGCCACCGCCAACACCAAAGTCGTTTCTTTGTTTATTATTCCGTCGATTCATAATTGTTTAGTTCTCCTTGTAACCAGTCTAAATTATATATTTGTTTTGTACTTAATAAAGTATACAACGAAACCTCACCCTTTGTCAACCAAAAAACGTTACCTTTGCTTATAAAATAGCTTTCAAGTCTTTTCGTTTCAGGAGTGCAGTTATCGCAATCTAAAATTACAATCTTTGCAGATTTTGCAACACTTAGTAACCAATCGTAATCTTGTGTTTCAGTTAATTCATAAAGATACACATTAATATCATTCGTTATAGTTTTAAAAGTTTCCTGTGCTTCTTGTTTTACATACTCGGAAGGATGTATTAAAAGAATATCAACATTATCGTTGAATAGTTTGTCAGGTGGCGTTATTAGATTTAGTTTTGGCATCTTCGATTCGACTCCATATAGTATCTGTAGATTGCTCTTGGTTCTGTATATAGCCTGCTGCCTTTACAGTTTCTTCTTGATCTGGATGCCCTCTTGTTTCGTTATATAGATCTTTTTTTTTGATTCGTCTAATTCTTCTGGATAGAAAACCCTGTTTTTGGTATCCGGTATCTCTCCAGTACTTCCTCCGGTGTCCTGCCCGGTATCAGTTTGCTCTTGGGTGTCGCTACTGTCAAGAACTTGTTCTTCTGCAGATTCCACATCGCTCCGTCCTGATAGACTTTCCGCATCATCGGCTTCTCGATTTCGTTCATCAAGTTCCACATCACCATCTTGTATATTGCTGTCTGTAGGTTGATCCACTCTTGCATCTATTTCTCCTTGTCCTTCGGACATATAAATTCTGTCGGAAGTGCTTCCTCTGACTGTATCGGTTCCAGTGGTAAGTCCCCCATCATTGCCTTCAATCTCTCTATCGGAATTGGTTCGCTTATCGGCGTTGGGTCGGGTAGGCCCTTCTCTGTGCTTGATCTCGGTGCTGGCAGGTCCTTCTCTGTTTCCTGCGTTTTGTCTCTTATCTGGTTGTTCATCATTAGATCTATCAGATGTTTCATTATTTTGTTTCTCCTCAGGCACCAATGGTATAGAATTAGTTATGCTTGGCCGAAGACGCTCACCGTCGTCATCTTTGGGTTTACGGATAAAATCAAAGGTATATTGGCTTGCAATTAATAGTAATACTGCTAAAGGATCGAATACAAAAATAATTAGAATTATTACCCAGCGGACTGCTTCTTCAAGTACATCTTTATCTGCATCATCATATATAAATTCAGCAATGTATTTGATTGGTCCTACTTCGGCTTCTAATTTTCTGTACTCAGCTTCGATAGCATACTTTTCTTCTGTCATACTATCGATTAAATTATTGGCGACTGTTATTCGATTTGTTTGTTCGTCTATTATAGCATCTACATCTGCTCCGCCGTCAACTCGTATTCGATCACGTAACCTTTGTATAAGATCATTTGATGCAGATATTTGTGCATCAGCGCCTTCACGTAGTTGTTTAATTGTGTCTCTTGCGGCATTGATTCTTGGATCGTCTGCTTGACGTAGTGCTGTTATGCGCTCTTGCGCTGTTTGTCTTGATTGTCTGTTTGCAGGTATATCAGTATTTAAAACATTGTCTATCTTTGTTTGTATACTTGCTTTAACATTCTTGGCATTGTCTATTGCTCCCTCTCGAACGCTGTCGATTGCTTCAAGTAATCCTTGTTTGCGGCCTTGAATTGCATCTGTTTGCGGCCCACGTAAATCTTTTACAAGATCTGTAAGACGTGTGCGTTCAGCATCTAATGTGCTTTGGGCTTGTGTTCGTAAGCTCAAAGATTGTGTTTGTAAATCGGCTATGCGAGTCTGCTGTGACTCAACCCATGCTGCCAATGCTCTGCGTGTGTTACCTCCAAAAAGTCCATCGCTTGTTACACCTATTACTGCCTGGCCTTCTTGTATTTTGGCACGTTCAGTACTTTGTAATTTGTTTGTGGTAACAACAATAGTTTCTTCTAATTTCTCAATTTGTTCTTGTAATGCATCTAATGCACTGTTGTCGATTGATACTTGGCTTATTCTATTTTCATATTCGTTTGCTTGTGTGTTTACACGTTCAAGGTCTGCATCAAGTTTTGCAATTTGTTCTATGTAAGGTTGTACCTGTTCTTCGATACTTGCTACACTTGTGCCAGACAGCTCGTTTCTAAACTCTTCTACTAAGTTGTTTAGACGAGAAAGCTCTTCATCTAAACTTGTTATTTCGTCTTCGTAAACTGCAACTCGGTCTTCCAATACACCTAACTGTGTTTGGATAATTGTGTTCTGTTCGTCAATAGCAGGCTGTACTCGTGTGTATGCACTATCGATACGTCCTTGCTCTTTGTCTATTTGCGATTGAATGTCTGTATTTAAATTGCCTGTGCTGTCTTCTGCTTTAACAATTTTTTGTTCTGCTCTAACAATAACTGCTTCTTGTCTTGCAATCTCAGTTTCAAGCCTTGCAATCTGTTCTACGTTTTCTACACTTGCAGTTGTTTGTTCAATGTGTGCTTTTGATAAGAAACCAAAGATACCCATACTTGTAATAAGCATAAGCATTACGACAGCAAGACTTAGATAACTCTTAAGCCACCAAGTTGCTTGCTTCCAATACTTGTGTAACCATACAGCAGTTACAAGTTTAGAAACTTCAAGTACGCCTCCCATAATCATAATAGGAGCAGCCGCGGCCGCAAAGATTGCAACCAGTCCTGCGACAGAGTAGTATATTGCTACTGCACTGATAGCCAATGCAGTGATAAGAGTTATTATTGCTAAGATCATAGTAGTATATTTACCTAAAAAGTGCCTCGGAATTAACAGTTTACTTAACTACAAAGCGCCATCCTTGGTGTCCTGACTCAACACAGGCAGTATCTTTAAAATTTCGTTGTCGTAAATCCTTTTTTAAAGTAGTATATACTACTCTGCAATAGCCACTTCCTTGTGGATATCCATGTACTGCCTTTGTAACTCCCATTGCATTACCTTCGTACCAAGTAAACTCTTGTCCATACTCTGCGTGTAATGCTGAATAAACTGCATGAGTTTGTTTTCTTTTTTGTAACGGTGTTAGTCGATAATGCCTATCTATTCCTGCGTTATATGCTGTAAACAATAAACTGTTTACAGAGTCATACGGGCCACTAACTGAATTAGTAACACTTGCACTTTGATTAGGTGGTTGTGAAGTACATGCTGATATGCTACCTAACAACACCATCAATATCAAGTATTTCAATTTGTCCATTAGGATATTCACAATACACTCCTCGTTGGTTAATTACATGTCCACGACGAACTTCGTCATAGAAAAATTGTTTACATGCCTTGTCAATACCTGCTCTTTGTATTTCTAATTTAGGACCAGGTTTGTCTGTACACTCTAAGTTTGTCGTACTGCTTACTTGATCCTTATCTATCATTTTAATAGATTGATCAGTATAGCAGTACGGCGCACTATAGTCTACTTTTGGCGCTGAACAGGCTACTAAACTACTCAGTAGGAGTAGACTGCAAAGAAAGAGCATAACTTTCTTCATCTTTAGCCTCTTGCAATAAACCGTTAAACACTTCTAAAGGCATCTTGATACGAACATATGTATGTACCCGTCCAGATGTACCTAACTCGTATGCATATTTTTTAACTTCCAGATGTTCTCTAATAGATGTATCTCGAGTACTATGCTCTACAATCGTCTGTGTAACTCGTGTTTCAATTCCTGTTCGACCTTGGATGTCAACAGTGGTTCGTGCATTAACCATTCCGTTAATACGTTCTGCAAAACCTTTTACAGCAAATGCATATGCTTGTGCTTCACTTGCTTGTTCGTATTTGCTTTCTCCCATACCGCATGAGTATGCATACTCATCTTTCCAGAATAAGAAACCTTCTTTACCAATCTGAGTACAATCTTCATACCATGTTGGATGTGCTTTAGTTTCTCGAACTTCAATCTCTGTCATTGTGCTACATGCAGACATTAGTGCTAATGCTGATGTAAGCAATGTTGCTTTAACCAAGCCGTTCATTTTTGCCTCCTTCAGGCGTTGTTAATTAATGTTTATAGTATAAAACATTTTATTGTATAAGTCAACCAGTTTTGGTAAACTACTTGTCCCAACGGTAAAATATGTGTACACCAATACGTCCTACAAGTTGTAAGTCACGTGCCCAACGAGGTTTAACATAGTCTGCATGATAATGCGTTGACCCTTCAGTTATTCCAAGCGAGTCGCTGTGTACAATCATATTATACGCAATCATTTGTGCTTCGATCCAAGCGTCTTGATTGTTAGGCCAGTCACTGCGGCCGTCACAATACCAACTGAACTGACACTTATTACGCTTCATACTGCCGTCAGCATGTCGCATACCTTGATGCACTACTTCGCAAATTGTGTTAGGATAGTATGTATGTTTTACTCGATTAATTACTACATCTGCAACTGCCATACGATCAGCTCTATTACTTCCCCGTGCTTCGTAATAGATGTTCTGTGCTAAACACCACATTTGCGGACGTTGCTCTGCTGTAAATAATCCTCTTGTTTCACCTGCTTGTGCTGAAGATACAAATGCCGCACATGCGAACAGCACTGCTGTTAGTAAGTTTTTCATAGTTCTGCCTCAATGATTATTTTTATTTGTTTTTGCGGGCACGGCGTGCCTTAGCATATTCATTCTCTGTTTTAATAGTAACAGTATTTTTTGTTGCTTTACGTTTAGCACGGGCCGCTTCACTTTTGCGAATACGTTCTGCTGCCGGTGCTTCTACTTCTAATTGTATTTCTTCGTTATTCATTATTGTATCCTTATATTATCGACGCATACTTGAGATATCTTTTGCGTCTTCTTTTCTATCTGCGAATACTGGCACCATGTTGCTCTTGTGCATGGTTGCAATACCTAACAACTGACGTTCGCCTGAATAAGTCATGCTTTCTTTTGCTGGACCATGTCCTGCAATCTTGTTGCCAAGTTTGACTGGCTCGTCTGTTTTGTAGTCTGGGATTTCGTTGGTGTGTTGTGCTTTAGTTTTGCCTACACCCATCTTTGCAAGCCATTGTTCATGTTCGGCTTGTGCTTTTTGTAGTTTCTTGCTTTTGCTTTTTTTAGGTTTGCCGTTGTACCGTGTAGTAGTTAAGTACGGTCCGACCATTTGCATTGTCATTCAACTTCTCCTATACTATAATATATACAAGTATAGTGTCAATTAAACAAGAAGTCAACGTATTTTGGTAATATGAATTAGATCGTTGATTACACCTTTTCCTTCTGTATAGAAAGAATTTATACCTCGACTTATTTGGTTAATAGAACTATCCATTCTACTTGCACAACCGTCTTTGCCGAACAAGATTACGTTCCAGTGCCATGTCCAAATATTTGAATACAGGAAGAGAACTTTTTTATATTTTTGTCCTCGTAAAAACGCATTCAATATATTACATCCGTCGTCTTGTAATATATTCAATGTTAAATAATGCGACTGCTGTTTTTGAAATTGTGCTATTGTTTCAGGTAGATTATCAAACATTGATGATAACTTGTGATAACTATCCAGTTCTTTCTGTCCCAGTGCTTCTTGTTTTTTAAGTGCTTTAGGAAAATTCTCAGTTCCGTCCCAGGTTTCATTCCAATGTCTTTTGGCAGTGACCCTGGCTTGTCTAAAATCAAAAAACACATAATCGCATTTAGTATTATTAAGTTGGACTGGAGGCTGAGGCTGAGGCAAATCTGTTACCTTACCGTGAGAATAAATTAAAGACTTCCAACCTTGACATGGTTGTATTATACAATCAACGTCTTTTAACATTTCAATATTTTCTGGCTCTCTCCATTCCGGTGTAAATAATTTTTCACTATTAAATGGTGATAGATGATCTGAGCCATCCCACTGATAATGTTTTAAGTTATTGAGTGTGGATACTAATTTTTGATTACCTTTTACTTTAATTGCAATGGTATCTAATCGTTTAATTACTTTCTTTTGATATCTGTTAATAGTCTTCTTATACTCATTGTAATCGTCTTCAGGGTAAGTGTATATAATTTTTGATCTTACACTTCCTGGCAAGTTTAAAACTTTATAATTATTATTCAACGATTCTTTAATTATATTCCAGCATTCGTTACCTGCAATAAATTCATGTTCACTAAAGTATTCGTCTGGACCTTTTTCAATATATACTGGTGTGTAACTATCGTGAATATTATCTTTTGATGTAGTAACAGACGGCAAATCTTTGCCACAACATTGTTGATTATATCCAAAATTAGGCATACCTATTTTCCGCCAATTCCGCATATTAATAATTGTTAGTTGTGGCCATATCTTAAAAAAACTTTTACCCTTAACTGGTCCAAGATTACTGTGTAACTTTTTACTTTCGTATTCGTTGATAATATTTCCTGCTATAATCCAATTGTCTTCTAACGATGATACATAGTTTTCTATTTGGGTTGTTAGCCCATTCTTTTGTTTGCTTCTCCAAAAGAGACCAACGTGTAATACTACTACAATATCATCCGGGTTTGTGAATATGTCTAATGCTGTTTTTGTATCGTTATAATATGTTTCTCGATCAGTAAAATTATGAATACCCTGCAGATAAAAATAGGTTTCTAATTCTAAACTTCTTAATTCTTCTTTATCAACTACGAGATATTTGATAGGCATATTTCTAAACTTTCCTCTTGAGATTTTACTAAATTTACACATTGGTCACCATGTACAATTATATGATATCTGTCTTCTTTAGTATTATTTAAAACACTATGTACGTATCCTGTGTTAGGATATATTGCAAAGGATTTGTCAAACGGAAGATATCCTTTACCTTCGACATAAAACTTACACTCTGGTGGATTATTTAAAGCAATGTTTAACGCACCGCCTACGTATTTTGATCTATCCGTGTGAGGTACAATATAACCTCCTCCACAAAGTTTCATAATTCGCACTCTGCTTAACTGTTTATAGTTTAATCTTTTTATATACTTAACTATTTTAGGACAGTACCTTGCCATATCTGTCCAATCATTTTTTTCACTAAAATTATCTTCACCGTATTTGTGATGTGCTGCAATATGTGTTGAACTCAGTCCATACAAAGTTAAACTTTCCCATCCTACACTTCCGCCACCGCTTCTATGAGGAATGAAATGATTTCTAAAAGACTTTGCTTCTTCAAATAGTTTTAGCATATTCTTTGGTTTTGGAAATTTATCTGAAAGGGCTACAGGAATATAAGGTATTTCTGTTCTTAATGCCCTATCCTTATATTCCTGTATATTAGTTAATGGAGATGCTGCCTCGTAGTTATTCTCTCTTGCGAATTTACTTACATCTCCAGGATACACTATTTGTCCTTCATCTTTTCTATTGCTGCTTCGTATGCCTTAGTACTTACCACACCTTCATTTAATAGTCTCTCTCTATTGACTGCGTGAGCTGCTTGTGTTTCTTCTTTTGATCCGCCAAAGTAAGGAACACAATGTCCTTCTGCTTCCATAATCTCAGTGACTTTTTTCATTTCGCCGTTATACTCTACTTTGAAATCTCCTAAGATACGTCCGAACTTGCCTTTCATATCTTCACCATGACGATCTTCAGTAGTAATAAGTTTACCACCGTGTTTCATAAGTTCTTTAAGTCTTGCTTTGGCTGCTTCGCCGAACAAGTCTTCTACCTTGTCACTTGTACGTGACTCAGGTGTATCAATGCCCATAATACGAACACGCTCATCTTTTAAGCAAACACCAAACCCTAAGTCGATATCTACGTCTACTGTATCTCCGTCGACTACTTTAATGACCGTCACGTCATACTCATTCTGTTGCATTGTATTTTCCCTCTTAGCTAAGTTTCTTTTTGATCCACATATAGATTGCGTATACTACTAATAAGTATGCTGTGGCTACTGTAACGTCTACAATATGTTCTCGCATGTGATAGATAAATTCTATACCTGCTTGTACATCGCCCTGACTTCCTACGTTTTCAGTAATGTTTATTGTCTTGCCTTCGAAGCCGTCGAACGCACCATCTTCGATAACAATATCACATTCGATACAGTCTTCTTCGCTGGTAGGAAATTCTACTGTTTGATTTATGTCTGCCATTGCATTGCCCTGCCCTTTATATGCTAATATTATTTAGTCATAAAAAAAGGCCGCACAAGGCGACCTTTTAGTTGTTATGTGTTTAACTTAGAACGAAAAGCCCATAGTTACACTTGGTGTAAACTCTTCTGCGTCTACATTATAGTTTGCACCACCTGTTAAGTCTACGCCTGCAAAGTTGTATGTGTACTCACCGCCGAGGTTTTGTAACATATCTGTGTCGTCACCGTTAGCATATGCTGTTAAGCCGCCTGCACCTACAGTACCTTCAAACCCAAATACTTCTGCATCTGTGTCATATGTTAATGCGCCGCCTGCTGTTGCTAAACCTAAGTCTACACCAGATACTGCACCACCGATTACTGTGTTTTCACTGTCCATGTTATAGTCAGCACTTGCAGTTACACTTGCAATACCTGCGTCTACTGTGTATGCACCTTGAATGTTGCTGATGTCTGTTACATCTGTTGTCCAGTCTGTAAAGCCTAATGCTACACTTGCACTACCCATTGTTACTGCTACTGACTCAGTCATTGCTGGTGCTGCCAATGTTCCGTTTGCCGCTGCATCTGCTGTTGTTTCTGGCATTAAGCCATTAGCATCGCCAATTGCAATGTCAAGACCGTTAACTGATGTGCCAACTGTCCATGAGTCTAAATCTACTGCTGATCCGTCTTCTGTTACAAAGTCTAAATCAACTGTTGCCATATCGCCTGCATCAATACCAAGGTCAACTGCCATAGCACCGCCCCAGTTGTCAGTTGTTGTGTCTTGTGAGAACTTCATCTCTACTTTACCCGATAGTACTGGGCCCATTGGAGTCTGTGTTTTTGTTACTGTGTCTTCAGCCAATGCTGCCGACGCAGTTATAACCATAGCGGTTACTGTTGTAATAAATACATTGCGCATAATAATTTCCTTCTTTTTTGTTATGTGTTCATAAAGTAAAGGGCAAGCTCTGAACTTGCCCTTTCACTATAGTAATTATAATATCTACTTACGTTTTGTTGTGCGTTTTGGGGTGTTTTTAACGGTTTTGGGTAAAACTTCTTTAATATAGTTGCGTTTGAGCAACGGTCTTATAGCTGCCTCTGCTTGTGAGTTATTCCACGAAAACTTCTTCATTGCATCAGCATAGAGCTGTTCTTCGCTTTTGGCTGTATCAATTAGTCCACGTAAGAATCTGTCTATCTCGATCCAATTATTCATCCGCCACCTTGGAAACTGCCGTCTTTAGCTCTGTACCAATTCTTTTGATGGTGGATTCTACCTAACAGTTCTTGTATCTCAGTCATTTCGTTATGTAATTGAGTTGATACATCACCTTGAGCAATGGCCATTCCTCTACGTCCAGCTTTTGCTCTTAGTGCTGATTCAATAACTTCAATGTCACGAATTGATAGATCAAACTGTTTGTTAGGTTTCATTACTAATTGCCAATACCAAAGCAAGGCAAGTGTATTGCTAAATTACAATAACGTGCGTAGTCTTCAGGACCAACCATTGCTAATGTCATTAGAACAGGCAAAGCAGTTAGCATAAGCACAATAATTAAGAGAGCCCAACCGAGGCCTTTTGTAGTACAGTAGTATGTTTTATCACTCATTTTACATTCCTAAGATTCCAAATAGGTTGAACCAACCCATTGATGTTCCGATAATAATTGGTAGTGCTACCATAGTAAATGCAATAATTAAAAACGCTATAATAGCACCATCATTGTGATGTGGTTCGTTTGGATTACTCATGCTCGCCACCATTTGCACGGCCATTATAAGCACCGAACAAGTTTGGTTTACGTTTGGCTGTTTCAAATGTTGCTACTGTAATTGCAATTGCGGCTAATAGTAACGCATGTATTACCATACTAATTACGCCTGCCCACATGCTACTTACAATAATAGCAAATACAATGCACCACATCCATGCTAATACTTGCATGATCATATGTCGTGTACTGAAGTCTGGAATGTTACTCAACGGATTCATGTTATGATCCATTACTACGTTCC
>ERZ1048068.3185-NODE-3185-length-10921-cov-5.010031_pt1 | contig 10921 bp, 10 predicted proteins | sample MGYA00383098_ERZ1048068 | MGnify/ENA primary metagenome ERZ1048068 (study PRJEB29581, sample SAMEA5548368) | metagenome | biome: marine; feature: coastal; material: water | depth 1 m | study: Short-term variability in the microbial, nano- and picoplankton... | reverse complement strand
ATTTAATGTATTTCTTTTCATTTTCGCAATTTCAATTATTCGGCCTTGTTTGTCTGCAAATAGAACCGTTAAATCAAGAGGGGTGTCTTTCATCCACATGGAGAACACTCTCTCTGTCGGGAAAGCAAACACCATACCTCGATCATTCCTTAGCGATTTTCTGGCCATGAGCCCTTGCGCTCTTCCTATAGGTTCATTTGCAAGCTCCACCCTTATCTCATGTGTATTGATGATTAAGGGGTAAGTAATAAGGGGATCGCTATACAAATTTACGTGGTGCGACGCAAAAAATATAGCGAAGACAAATGGGCTGAGACATCTGTGAGCTTTAATGAGAGTCATTTTTTAATTAAAACCTTCTGCGATATGAAATTTATTTCATGAATGAAGCGTTTTATTGTCAATTTTGAGCTTAATTCGTAACGATACTACAAGCATAATGGAGTTGATTGAAATATTGAGTCGATTTTTGAATGATGCGCCGCACAATTGTCATTTTTGACGTTCATTTCACGCATGAAATAGTCTCTTTTATTTGTGTTTCAGATATTGACATGCCGGTTCTCTTCTACTACCTTAAGTTTACGAGAAGTTTTATTTCGCTATTAGGCTTTATTGCTAGGTACGTCATTAACTTCAAGTGTAAAAAGTGGTTTGAATAATAGTTAACTATACAAACTAAATCAGGCCCGGTTGTGGGGCGGTCTCAGTTTATTCTGAATCGTCGTACTTTTCGGGTTTCTCAATTGGGAGGTGTATTACATGCATAACTTTAAGCGCGTAGCGGTTTCAACAGCCGCACTAGCTATGTTAGGCGCTTCCGGCATGGCTTCTGCTATTGGTGTGGATAGACTAGAGTCTACTCTCTATCCAAACTATGTAACAGACGACATGTTGATGAACGCTGACGTCGATTCACAAAACTGGTTGCATTACGGGAAAGATTATCAAATGACCCGTTACAGTCAGTTATCACAAATTAACCGTGACAACGTTAAGTCGCTAACACCAGCTTGGAATCTTTCTTTCGGTATTCTCGAAGGTCAGGACAGTCAAGCTGTAGCAGTTAACGGCATGGTTTACGTTACTACTTCATTCAACCGAGTGATGGCAGTTAACGGACAAACTGGTGACATTGTTTGGAAATACGAGCGTGAGCTTCCAGGTGATGTGTTCCCAAAATTGTGTTGTGACGTTGTTAACCGTGGTGTTGCGGTATACAAAAATAAAGTCTACCTCGCAACATTGGATGCACACGTAGTTGCTCTTGATAACCAGACAGGTGAAGTTGTTTGGGACAAGAAAATTGGTGACTACACATACGCAGAAACATTCACCATTATGCCTCTAGCTGTCAACGGCCAAATTGTGTTTGGTACCGCTGGTGCTGAGTATGGTGTTCGTGGTTGGTTAGCCGCTATTGATGCTGATACTGGTGCTCCAGCTTGGAAGACCTACACAATCCCTGGACCAGGCGAGCCTGGTAACGATACATGGGGTGGTGATTCTTGGAAGTACGGTGGTGGATCAACTTGGATTACTGGTTCTTATGATAAAGAAACCAACCAGTTATTCTGGCCAGTTGGTAACCCAGGACCTGACTTTGACCGTCATGTTCGACCAGGTGACAACCTCTTCTCAAACTCTACACTTGTAGTTGATGCTGACTCTGGAAAGATCGATCGATATTTCCAGTACACTCCTAACGACCCATATGATTATGACGGCGTTAACGAGAACGTTATGATCGACTTAGGTGGCAAGAAGCTATTCGTTCACGGTGACAGAAACGGTCACATCTATGGTATCGACCGTAGAGAAACAGTGAAGACAGCTTCTGGTAACGAGATGAAGTGTCTCTGGGCTACAGTGATGAATGACGTTAACTGGGTCAAAGAGCCAATTAGTCCAGATAACGGAAATTGCCGACCAGTATTCAACTACCCAGAAATGGACGTTGTATATGACCGTGTAACGCAAAACATCGCTCCATCACTTGACGGCGGAAAAGAGTGGCACCCACTCTCAGTTAGCCTTCGAACAAAGATGGCTTATGTACCAATCTACAACTTCACGATGGACCTCCAAGCTAAGAAAATGGAGTGGAAGCGTGGTGAGTGGTATCTAGGTGCTAAAGTCATTACGTTCAACGCTGGCGCTGGCTTGATCAAGGCGTTTGATGTTGCTACCGGTAAACTCGCATGGACCAAGTCACAGAGCTGGCCAGCAACTAGTGGTCTCTTGAGCACCGCTGGTGGACTAGCATTCTATGGCGATCCAGACGGACGATTCAACGCTGTTAATGACGAGACTGGTGAACACCTATGGTCATTCAACGTTGGTACTGGTATCCACGGTAACCCAACCACATACACCGCTGAAGGTACGCAGTACGTTGCTATCGTCTACGGTGCTGGTGGTGGTGGTATCTGGCCTCTGTACTATGCAAACTTCCTTAAGACACACACCAAAGGTGGTGGCTTAATGGTCTTCACAGTTAACTAATATTAACTGCGTAGACGCTACTGAGAAGTAGTTGTAAGAGCTAAATAGGGGAGGGCTTTTTAGTCCTCCCTTGTTTTTATGGGTTTACTCATAAAGAGCAATATATTGATTGTTAATTGTTGATAGAAAATTAAGCGGAATTACCCGTAAATATTAATTAAGTGGAAGTGGTGCTAGCAGCAGAGGAAGGAACTTATCCTCTTCAACGTTTATATCGTTTCCGGGAGATAGCTTTGTTAAATAAATGGTTGCATGTTTTTGTAGGAATTATATTCGGTGCTCTAGCGTTGACGGGTTCAGCGAACGAGGCACAAAACACTCTAGATAAAATTAAAGAGCGTGGGAAGATGACTGTCTGCGCGGACCCTTACTCATACCCGTACTCGGTTAAAAATGTGACCCCCCCCGGGTTTGATGTGGAAATAATGGGTGAGTTAGCTCGTCTCGGTGGATTCGAACTGGAAATGTATTGGGCTGACACAGGCACCAGAGGCGGGATGTCACGAGCACTTCGAAACTCGATGCTTAAAGGGCGCTGCCATTTGTTTGCTGGCGTTGGTGACAACGGGGAAGATGATGTCTTGATGGGACAAATGAAATTCACTCAAGCTTACATGTCCGTTGGGTATGTGATGGTTACTCAAAATCAGGCTTCTGACATGAGCATTAAAGAGATTATTGATGCAGGAATGCCTATCGGCGTGCAGATGTCAACGCCAATGGATGACTGGTTGCATACTCGTGGCATTAAACGAGCTTTACAAGCGGACAATGCGAGAGTTATGAGGGACATGGTCAGGGGTGATACCGATGTCGCTATCGTATTCTCGCATGCTCCTTCCCAGGCAAAACGCGTTCATCCAGAAGCAACCTTCAAGCTATCCGAGAACTATAGTGCAGCTGCGCTGTACGCGGCGATAGATGAAGAGTATGTTTCTGAAGGGTTGGGCCAACAGTTATGGGACCTGAAGTTTGTTGTTCGAAAACAAGACCGATCATTTCTTGATTTCATCAATGAGGGTATTGAGACATTAACCGAAAACGGTACAATAGCTAAGTTGGTTCGAAAGTATGATGTTCCGTATTTTCCACCATTGGAAGACTAGGAATACAAGTAGTAAATCATTTATGCGGGGAGGCAATTAGTAATGTTTAGTATTTCATTTTTATCACTCTTTCGGCGCATTGGAGCCGCAACTGTTGCGTTAGTCACAGTGGGACTTCTAACTAGCATGAATATAGGAAACGTACATGCACAAGAAGAGTCAACCTTGGCAGAGCAAACGTTAACGCAGGAGTGCATCGAGCAAGCTTACTCAGGTACTATGCACCAAAGTAATGATGCTGATTTAGCTTTGGAGGTTGAGAAAGACTGCATGGTGCAAAATGGTAAACAGTGGTATGACCGTAGGTGTTCCTTTTGTCACGGTGGAGCCGGTAAAGGTGGTAAAGGGCCTTGCTTGACGTGTGGAAAATTTGCTTATTCTGCAAATAGTAATATGGCGATATTGACGACGATTTCAGTTGGCATTACAAACAAAAGTCTCGGCGGTGCTATGGGCGCATTTGGAACGACAATCTCTGGCATGGATATTCTCTCGATTGTGGCTTATATGCGATCAGAGGAATTACGTCGGATAGCGTTAGGGGAAATCAAAGATTCTTCTATCAAAGAAGAGGCGATGGTTTTTCCAGATTAGGTGGAAAATAGTACTCTAAAAAAACCGGCTAAAAGCCGGTTTTTTTATTGCTGGCCGGTGCTACCAAATCCGCCAGAACCTCGGGAGCTCTGATCGAAGTCGTCTACGAGGTTAAATGTGACTTGGGCCACCGGTAATATAACTAGTTGTGCAATACGATCCATCGGGATAATGGTGAACGGCTCGTTGCCTCTATTCCAAACGGAAACCATAAGTTGACCTTGGTAATCGGAGTCTATTAGCCCTACCAAATTACCTAAGACGATGCCATGTTTATGTCCAAGACCTGAGCGAGGAAGAATCACGGCGGCATACCTCGGATCTTTTATATTAATAGCTATGCCGGTCGGAACTAAAATTGTTTGTCCGGGGATAACAGTTGTGTCCTTATCAAGGCAAGCACGCAGATCTAGCCCGGCGGAACCGGGTGTGGAGTATTCGGGTAGATGGTTTTTTATTTTTTCGTCAATGATTTTAATATCTAAGCGATTCATTTTGATAATTATTTAAGGCTATTGAGTGAGACTGCTGATGTGTTCAATTAGCATTCTAGCTTGACTGAGCTTGCTGCTCGGCGGAAGAGTTTTTGATCCATCATCATCAATCAAAATTAAAGAATTAGTATCACTATTCAGCGCCTCTGTAACGAGATTAGCAGCGATTAATGGGATGCCTTTTTCAAATCGTTTTTTACGAGCGTAGTTCTCAACATCTTTGCTCTCCGCAGCGAATCCAACACAAAATGGAGCGTTAATGAGCTCCGCCACTGTTTTTAGAATGTCTGGTGTCTCATTAAATTCAATATTCAGTTTCTGTTCAGTTTTTTTGATTTTATGCATACTTGGATTTTTTACACTGAAGTCGGCTACCGCAGCCACTGAGATAAAAATGTCAGCATGGTCTACCTCGTTTAGTACTGCATCCATCATGTTTTGAGCTGAGATTGCCGAAATCAAGCGGACTCCGGGTGGAGCAATTAAGTTTGTTTTACCGGAAATTAATGACACATTTGCCCCTGCGTCCTGAGCGGCTTGGGCCACTGCGTAGCCCATCTTACCCGAGCTGGCATTCGTTATCCCGCGGACGGCATCAATTGCTTCATAAGTCGGTCCTGCTGTTATAACGACATTCTTTCCCTGTAGTATTTTCGGTTGAAACCATGACTGAAGCTCATTCACAATGACATCTGGCTCACGCATGCGACCCAGCCCTTGCTCACCACACGCTTGCTCACCACTATCAGGTCCGATTAAATCGATCCCATCTTCTTGTAAGGCACGTATGTTCCTCTGAGTTGGCGGGTTTTCCCACATTTGCTTATTCATTGCTGGAGCGACGATGAGTGAGCAGTCCCTTGCAAGGCACAGGGTACTTAGAAGATCGTCTGCGCGACCTATTGAGATCTTAGCTATAAAATCAGCTGTGGCTGGTGCTATAAGAATTAAGTCGCAGTCTCTGGACAGCTCTATATGAGGCATGCCATTCGAAATGGTTTGATCCCACATTGAAGTGTAAACGGGATTGCCGCTCAGTGCCTGTAACGTGAGAGGTGAAATAAATTCTTCCGCTGAGCTGGTCATGACGACTCTGATGTCAGCCCCCTGTTTTTTTAGAAGTCTGACTAGTTCCGCAGCTTTGTATGCCGCTATCCCACCTGTAATTCCTAAGAGAATACGTTTGCCGTTCAGCTCGTTCATTTCAGTTTGTACTAAGCAAGCACCATAAAATCAAAGACATTGCTGAGTTTACACGAATCACTAAGCGTTCTTCGTTAAATTTTAGATTCGGAAATTTCTTGGGTAGCTTCAGAGTTTATCGTTTTAATTTTTTCAACTAAATTAATGAGATTTTCATATTGATAGTCAGCTATCGTGGCAACTTGGTCTGATCCGATGAGATGAATATATCGGCTTAGGCGATCTGTAGCGAGATCTCCAAATGCAAATTGACTGAGTGGTCTGATCTTATCTTGCCCATACAATAACGAAATGAGCGTTGGTTTTGTAACACCGTAAGCATCTTTTTCTTTTGTCTTTAATCGCCTTTCTACCCGAGCATTTTCCAGCCCAATTAGTGAGATAGAGATCGTTTCATTTTCATTAGGTGTAGCTTGGTGCTCGTGTGATTCTAAAACCCCATTTGTCGCTCCATGTGCATGATAGAACCAATGCCCGGCCTCATCTTTTTCAATTAAGAATAAATCGCCCTGGTACACGAGCTCTACGGCATAGATATCTGAAAGTTTGACTGGTAGCAATGCACCACTCTCGAATACATTGTCATGCCCACCGTGCCCAGCATGGCTAACATCCCCAGCGGTTTCTAGGTTGATAACAGTGATTAGGGTAACCAGCGTTATCAAAACTAACCACACTACCTTTAGACTTTTATTCGAGTTCATTAACGTCTTCTCCACCACACTGCGATACCGATAATAGCCATCAATGCAGGAATAAGTATTATTGAAAGTACAAACGTACCCTTCATCTGGGTATTAGTTAAGTTAACTCTGGGTATATCAAGTGACTTTGGTTCTAAGCCAATGAGGTTCTCCTGAGCAGCGAGGTAGTTGATTGTACTGAGCAAGAGTTTTCCATTACCCATGACGTGGAAAAAAGAGTTTGTCGCAAAATCTGAGTCCCCAATGATTGCAATCCTAGAGGTGGCCGCCGCCGTTTCATCTGAGTCGTTATTTTGGGCACTGCTACCGCCTGTCCCTTCTTGTAGCTCTTTGATGGCAGCTTCTGCATTTTTTCCGTAATAGGGGTTACGTTTCACAAGTGCCATTAAAGTAAGCGGTCCCTTGAGATCAACCCCTTCTTTGAAGCCGGGATCGCCGATGTCTCTTTTACCGTAACTTTTACGTGATGTATTGATCAGTGGACGTACTTTTGTGTTCGCAACTGGTATTTTGGTGGGCGAGAGTGAGCGAGCGCCTGGAAAAAAGGTAAGTGTCAGATTATCTGTAATAGAGTGCCGATTATATTTTGTAACGGCTGGTGACGAAATATCCGCCCAAAAGTGACTTTCTTCATCAAGAGCGAGGTTGTCATCTAAGATAACGCCGAGCTTTTCTATAACAGGCTCGAGTCCTGTTTCTACGAATGGGTCCAACATGAATAGCGCGTTATTACCATCCTCGATGTACTGATCAATCCATTGAATCTCAGATTTTAAAAGAGGTGTTTGAGGTCCTGCAACGACAAACACGGCACATGTTTCGTCAATATCACCGCCTTGCGCAAGAGTGATTTTACTGACGACATAGTTCATTGATTCAAGACTATTCCGTAATTTAGCCATTCCATGGCGCTCATGCAGCACGTACTGCGTTCCTAGTCCGTGGGCATGTCCACTGTCGCCCTCCACATGATCATGCTGTTCTATGCTGAAAGGGTCTGGCTCTCCATGCCCATCCAAGAAGCAAATTGTTTGTTGTATGCCTCTTGAAATTTTTAAAATACCGTTGGCAATATCACTCTCATGCGGCGTGTTGACTTGAAGACCTCTCCCCTCACTCTCGAAAATAGCGGTACCTGCAAACTCCACGCCCTTTAATCTGGCAATGGACGGATTGAGCATTGGATCGTGAAATTCGGCTGTCACTTTGTCAGATTTTGAAGCAATCAATTGATAAAACTCCACTGTATCCCTCATTAAAGGATCGTAGAAAAAAGTGATATGAACCGGAGCTTCAAGGGTTTCAAGCATTTTTAGAGTATCGGGGGACAATGAGTATAAGTCTCCCTCTGTCATATCTAGGCGGAATGGGAATTTAATTGATAGGTAGCATATTGCAACTACAATGCCAATCATGCCGACTGACCAAGCTATTGCCTCTCCTTTTTGTCGTTTAAAGAACAGTATCAAGTCTGCGCGAAGCAAGTAAGCGCCCAGGCCAGTTGAGACAAGGCCAAAAATAAGCAACGTATAAGCTACTACCTCGGTGTCGACTAATATCGCGTCCATTATGACGCTAAGGATTAGTAAGGAGACCCCCAGGATTAATATCAATAAGTTACGAAATGACTGATCCATGATTATCGTCTTCCTTGCATATAGGCTGTATTAAGAATCAGAGCAATGGAAATGACAGCTAAGAAAAAAATTACCCCTTCTGACCTTATAAGACCTCGGATAAAGTCACCGTAGTGGCCGCTAAATGAGAGGTAATCAGAGAGGCTTCGAAGCCACGCAGTCTGTTGAAATGACTTGAATTTGCCAACAAACCAAAATCCGAGTAAGACAGGCCATGTCATGAGCGCTGCAATGATTTGATTCTCTGTCAGCGACGAGAACAGTTGTCCTAGTGCGATACATGCCATACCGAGCAGGATGAAACCGACATAACCAGATATGATGTTGAGTGTGTCAGGGTTTCCATAGAGGATTAATGGGATCAGATTGATACACGTTGTAAGCGTCATTATGAGAAAAATAATAGCTGCGCCTAAATATTTACCTAAAACGATTTCCCACTTCCTTAGAGGCAAGGTCATTAAGAGTTCGATAGTTTTACCGCTATATTCTGCTGAAAATAAACGCATGGATATGGCAGGCACCACAGTGATAAGAAGTATTCCCATACTTTGAAGTGTGGTGTCCATTGAGGCAGTTCCCCTGAGGAACACGTGATCAATGAAAAAATAACCCGTTCCCAATAAAAATACCGCAACAATAAAGTAGGCAATTGGAGATCGAAAATAATTTGTTAGCTCTTTGCTGAGCACTGCGATTACGCCGTTCATGATTCCGTGTCCTTCTGCTTTGAGCCATCACTAACGTATTTTAAAAAAACATTCTCGAGCGTTGGTTTTTGTCGAGACAGACTATACAAAGCCGCATGTTTAGTTACGATTTTTGCTAATTTAGCTTCAATGCCTTCAAGCGCCTCAACATGGCAATTAACTTCAAAATAATTGTCTTTTCCGGTGGGACTTGAGAACTTTAGGTCCTTAACCCCGGGTACCTCTCTGAGTGCGGTGCCCACTATCTGGGTATCTCCGCTAAATTCTATGGCGACGTTGTTAGTTTGGTCGGAGGCTGTTTGCAATGCCTCTGGGGAGTCGACTGCCAGTACCTGGCCATCGTTGATGATTGCAATGCGCTGACAAATGAGCGTTACTTCGGGCAATATATGCGTGCTAAGTAAAACTGCGTGATTCTCACCAAAAGATCTAATGACTTCGCGGGTTTCTTGTATTTGTCCCGGATCTAGTCCTGCAGTTGGCTCATCAAGAAGAAGAACCTCAGGGTCGCCTAAGAGCGCTTGAGCTAGTCCTACACGCTGTCTATAGCCTTTCGATAATTTGTATATTTCTTTTTCCGTTACTGTTTCTAAACGACATGCGTTCATGACACGATCAAGCTCTGAGTTGACTCGAGATCGATGAATTCCTTTGACTTTTGAAACAAATTGTAGGTAACGCTTTACTTTTAGAACATCGTATAGTGGCGGTTGTTCTGGTAAATATCCTATTTTTTTCGCCCCCTCAAAGTTATCATGGGACATGTCGTGCCCGGCGACAACGACCTTACCGGTCGTGGGTGCGGTAAATCCGGATATCATTCTCATGGTTGTCGTTTTGCCTGCGCCGTTCGGGCCAAGAAAACCGACAATTTCTCCTTTCTTAACTTCGAAAGAGATGCCATGAATTATTTCTTTACTGCCATATCTCTTGGTTACAGATTCTAGAGAGATTACTGTTGGATGATTTGACACAATATTTGCACTCAGTTTGAGTTATTGATTCAGGAGCTAAAAAAAACCCCCCATGAGGGGGGCTTAAGCAAGTTTACGTTAAAGGTAAACTATTACTTGTACCAACGATCCCCACCAGCAGCCCACTGATTTTCATCGTGGCCCATCATGAGCGGAATGTCTTGTAGATCTTTCATGAATTTCAAACGAGCTACAGAGTTGGTGTAAGCCTGAACACTGAAGTTTAAGCCAGCAGCATGACCATCAAGATTCTCTTGCATCCAAACTGCATCCTGAGCGATCAGCATACGCTTTCCTGAATCCAAGGTCACTTGCATGGATTGATGTCCAATAGTGTGGCCAGGTGTGGCTAAAATTATCATGCTTCCGTCGCCAAATAGGTCATAGTCGCCGTCAAGCTCTAGGAAGTTGTACTCTCTTGTTCCTTCCAAGTCAGCTATTACGAATGGGCCAGTTCCATCACGACCTTGGAACTTCTCTGGCCACCAGCCTTGATAAAGCTCGGCTTTTTGGAATGCATGAATTGCATTTGGGAACATTTTTAAGTTTCCAGCATGGTCTAAGTGAGCGTGCGAAGTAACCACAACCTTTACATCGTCTGTTGTGTAGCCTAGCTTCTTTAGCCATCCGTCGATTGTGGTGTCAGCAGTCTGATTCGGCTTAAGGAAATCGCAGAGTCCTGCAGCCCAGTAGCCTTTACAGTTGTTGACAACCTCAATATTGTTACCCGTATCGAATACAACTAGGCCTTTGTCATGTTCAATAATCCACATGCTGACAGGAATGGTTACATCCCGTACTTCATCCGCAGGAATTGTTGGAATGAGGCCATTGATTGCGAAAGGACCAAACATGCCACTGGTTGCCCAGTAGGCTTTGGTAGCTCCCGCTGAGGCAGTTGCAGCTACTGCTAATGCTGCGACGCCCATCACTACACTAAGAATTTTCTTCATTTTATTACTCCTCTTTGCTTCTTGTTCGAACAAGAACACGC
>ERZ1048068.3184-NODE-3184-length-10922-cov-5.210270_pt1 | contig 10922 bp, 16 predicted proteins | sample MGYA00383098_ERZ1048068 | MGnify/ENA primary metagenome ERZ1048068 (study PRJEB29581, sample SAMEA5548368) | metagenome | biome: marine; feature: coastal; material: water | depth 1 m | study: Short-term variability in the microbial, nano- and picoplankton... | reverse complement strand
TAACAAAAGTAATACTAACAAAGGTTTAAGGATAGGTGTATCTATAGATATAGATATAACAATAAAGTAGCTATAAAGCTTTTACATACTTACACTAACTACAACAGCACCTGTAAAGATTTGTTATACTAAGACCAGATGTAAGCTGTTTTACCGCTAAAGCTTCTTTTGTGAAAGCTATCAGTAAAGGTATCTAACTCTTGTTGTAGTAGCTCCTGCTTACGGTCTATCATGTTTTGATTAACATCTGCTGCCATCTGTTGTACCCAATAAGCTACAGCTATAGACAAAGCATCTAATCGGTCATCATGGGTAAGGCTGTTCTTTTCTCTTGTTATCCTTGATAACTGGTAAAAGAGCATATACCTCGACTGTGACTCTATTGGATAAGCTTGTGCAGATTTAAAGTCTAAAGTTACAACAGAAGGATCAAACACAAGTCTGTGAGCATTCATAACAGGTTCAAGAACATCTACGATTCTAAGCTCCTTCTGTTTGTTATGTCTTACTTCTTCTATAGTACAAGGGTAAGTAGTACGAAACAGAGGTTTAATAAGTTCCATGAACATACCATCACCAAAGTTAGACTCTATAACAACTTGATTAACTTTGTTATGTTTAGCTATGCCTACTAATTGTTGTAAGGTTTGAGTATCGTAGCCTCCTTTTAAGCCTCCGGCATCTGGAACATACAGTGTACCGTTTAACATCTTTACTACAGCGTACCCTGTTTCATCTTTACCTCTACCGCTAGGGTCAATAGATAGAACAGAACCAGTATAAGGTATCATGTCTCCTATTGTTTTAAGGGGTCTGTGGTAGCGGTCAGAGCGTAATCCTACATTAGGTAGGTCTCTATCAGCAAAAGTAGGATCAGATGTCCACATCACCTTCTCAGGGGCTACATCTGTATCTACATCCATAACAATAAGGTCGTTAATCTTTAAGGGGTAGCGGTCAGCATCACTAAGCCTAGGGTTAAGCATGAACTGTAAAGCATACCCTGTCCTACCGTACGACATCTTTCGTTCTTCTAGGTCTAGGTCAGAGAACCTTAGAGGCTCTGTAGTTGTACCTTCTGTGTCTTCTGTGGTGTTATCGCTTATAAAGGGTGCTAGGTCGTCTCCGTAGTGATTAACGAGTGTAGACATCTGTGGATACTCAGAAGGCCATATACGAGCGTTGTAGCCTCTGTCACGCAGTTTGTTATAGATAGAGTCCTCACACTGCGGTGTACCTAGAAAGAGGATCCTAGAGCTGTCCAGTGGCTTTATAATAGCTTCAAACTCTTTTACTTGTTCATCTAGCTTGTCCCGCATACCTTGTGTAGCAGAGTTGTTAGGTACTTCTATGTCGTCTGCTACGATGATGTCAGCACGAGAACCGGTAAGCTGTGATGATATACCCAGTGATTTAACAGAGGGAGCGTGAGCAGCAGGAGCAGGGCCTACATCAAAAGCTATCTTAGAGAAGCGTTGGTTCTCAGTAGGTATAAGTCCTTGTAAGATAGGTATGTCATGTATGATCTTTAAAGTAAAGGTGGAGAAGTCATCCGCTCTGTTCTTACTGGCAGATACTACAAGTATGTTTAAAGCAGGATCTAGCAGTAGCTGATGTACTACATAGGCAGAACAGATCCAACTCTTACCTACACCACGAAACGCCATGATAACAGACCTCTTAGGGCCGTGTTGCATATAGTCAGCAAGGTCGTACTGTAAGGGTGTAGGATCAGGAAGGTTAAGATGCTTCCATATAATAAATAGAAAGTTCTTAAAGTTCCGTAGCTGTGGTGGTATCTCCTGTGGTTTTATAGGTGTCTTCTTCTTCATCGGTATGTAAAGTAAAAGAGCCGTCCCCGACTAATGCAGTGACGACTCCTTATTGGTGTATATGAAACAAAAGTTATTATTACTTGCGAATCTGCTGTTGTACTTCTGGTTCCTCTAAGAAAGGCAAAGCTTCCGATTTAAAATCATGCAGAGGAGTACCTTCTTCAGACATACACTCAACACGATTATCTTTAAGGAACTTAATCACACAGTTAATCAATGCCGGGTTGTATTCTTCAGTAGCCTTCATAAACTTCACAGCGTCCGTTAGCAGATCAGCTGTTTGTCCGTGCATCTTCCCAAGTTCTTTGAATGACTTCATATATACGTTATTGTTATTATTTATCTCTCAGTAGCTGGTCGTGGTCACCGAATCCGTTCATATTGTTTAAGATTCTAGTAATCCACGAATGTAAAAGAGCTGAGGTGCTGACACCCAAATCTGATGCGATGCCAGCGACCTCCCTCTTTTGTGAGCTAGTGAGACGAAAATTAATAGGTACTAATGTATCCTTTTTCTTTTTCGCACTCATTTGTATTAGCTATTATTTTATAAGTCTTACGCCATTGCAGCTGTAAAGTCTGCCAAAGCACCAAGATTGTTTCCGTCTCCAAGAACAACGTCGTTTGCTTTAACGTCGATCAAAGAAGCACTTCCGTCGTCTCCACTGATGTCAGTAGAAGTAGCAGAAGCTGAGGTTTTGTAGAAAGCAAACTTGTCTTCACCTTCGTCGTATACAGCAGCGATGTTTCCGTCGTCGGAAGATCCACGCTCAATGATAAACCCAGCGTCGTTACCGTTGTTAGCACTTGAACCAGCTCCGTCATTGAGAAGCATGATAGCATCTTTAACTTGGGAGTTTGTTGTTTCAAGTGATGTTGTTGTACCTTGAACAGTTAAGTTACCGCTAAGGACAAGGTTTGTACCACTTACGTCTCCTGTGAAGGAAGCACCACTAAGGTTAGCTTTAGCTGTGTCGAGAGCAGATTCAGCAGCACGAGCAGTCGAAGCTTCAGCAGTAATGTTGGACTGAAGAGTCGTGTCAGCAGAAGATCTAGCAGTAGCTTCACCACTAACAGCAGCGATGCGAGCAGTTTCTTCAGCGTCGATATTGGACTGTAAAGTCGTATCAGCGGATTCCCTAGCGGATTCTTCGTCGTCTATTTTTGTTTGAAGCGTAGAGTCAGCGGATTGACGTGCTGATTCTTCGGAATCAATGTTGCTTTGGAGGGTCGTATCAGCACTGGCTCTTGTGGAAGCTTCACTTGTAATGTTGCTTTGCAGAGTTGTGTCAGCAGATGTACGAGCGGATTCTTCGGAATCAATGTTCGACTGAAGGGTAGAGTCGGCAGATGCACGAGTACTTGCTTCAGAAGAGATAGCGTCAGCGTTAGTTTTGATTTGTCCGTCGAGAGCTTCGTCAGCTCCAACCAATGTAGTTACCGAAGTAATGTAGTTAGTGGAGGAGTTAGCGGAGTACGATCCACCAGCAGCGAGTCCAGCACCAGTTTGTGTGGCGTCAAGTTCGGACTGAATAGCGGAGTCAGCGGATGTTCTGCTGCTTGCTTCTGTGTCGATGTTACCTTGTAAGGTAGAGTCAGCAGATGCTCGGCTTGAAGCTTCGCTTGTGATGTTGGATTGCAACGTTGTATCAGCACTTGCACGACTGGAGGCTTCAGCAGTAATGTTTGACTGCAATGTAGCTTCAGCAGCTGTCGCACGTGTTGTCTCAGTGGCAATAGCACTCTTGGTCGACTGACCAATTTGATAGAATATAGATGATGTATCTGGCATATTATTAGTATTTAGTTAGTTAGTGATTATTATAATTCTTCCATAGGCTCCGTCCACTCTTCACCGGCTAAAACCTCAAGGATTTGAGAGTGGCTGTAAGTAGTCTTACCTAGTAAGAAAGGGGGCATAGCTCCTTCGTATTTAACGAATGTCTTATCACCTGCAACATTGTACCTAAGAGTAGATGCTGAGGTTTCAAGGACGTTATTAAAGTCAACGGATGAAACATCCGAAGCGTCAATGATTACATAGTTTCTGTTCATAATAGTATATGTTAGCTAGGGACTGAACTTGAGAAGGTAGGGCCATTTACAAGAGTACCGTCGTTACTTCCACTTCCTTGGTCAGTGATCGTTGTACCTGTTCCGCTATCGTCGTCTCCCATTCTCCACCAACCGACAGGACTTAGAGAGGAAATATCTGCTGGTGACCCACTATTATAGATAGCAGTTACATCTGACGCAGATAATGTAGAATTAAATATAGCTACTTCGTCTATTAAGGCGTTAAAGGTATAGGCACCATTTTGTCTCATTCCAATCGTAAATGCTGATGAAAGTGTGTATGGACTAGAAGGTGTTGATGTACCACCCGCATTTCCAACTTTTACTCCATCAAGGTAAATATCATATCCATCACCTCCTGTCGTTGCTGACGAAGTAGACCAAGCAGCGGCAATGTGATGCCAATTCGTATCTATTGTCGCACTTGCCGAAGTATATGCAAAACTATTTTGTGCACTCTGTCGTATAGTAATTAACTCATTTGTAAAATCACCTGTAGCATTACCTCCTAAAGCGAGGAAGTAAGCTGATCCACCTTGACCAAGTAAAGCTCCTTTGACTCCTGAAGTAGCTGAAATTACATTGTCTGATTTAAACCAAGCTGAAAAACCATATAGGTCGATACTTGAGCTTGGAGAAATACCCATGTAGTCATTACTACCGTCAAAATCTACACTGTAGTCATTAGATAAACCGCTAACATACTCATTAGCAAAAGTCTTCCACACTCCACTATCGTATACAACAATAGAACCAGCGTCTGTGCTTCCTGCTTTCTTTAGGTACAACTCACCATTCTTAGCAAGTCCGTTTGTAACTAGCGATGATTGCTCGCTGTCGTCAATTAATGTAATATCACTCATTCTTAGCTGTTGTTAAAGATTTGCCAGTTAGTTCCGTCAAACACATACAAGTCGTAGTTATCGCTACCGTACATGATAGTACCTGTGTCGTCGCTAGTTCTAGCCGTTATGTTTGCAGCAGTATCTACTGAAGGGGAGACGGTGTCTAGTGGGAATCCGAGTACTGACTTTAAGAAGTCTGAAACTGCATCCGATTTATCGACCTTGTCATCCAACTTCGTCTTAACTGTCTGCCCGATTTGTTGAAGTATGTTTGCCATAGTTGTTGTTAATGTTGTATGTTAGTGTTTAAAGTAAGTCAAAACTTATTGTGGGTTTACCCATCCTGACTCAGTAAATACGTAAAGCTTAGAGGTATCAGTAGCAAAAGCCATAGTACCTAAATCGTCTCCAGTTCTGGAAGTTATGTTACTCTCTGTGTCCAAGATAGCTTGGCTTGTTGAAGTAAGAGAAATTAAAAGGTTTCTTACGCTTTGTCCCATTTGATACCATACACTCATATTTTGTTTTCATTTTAGGTGTTTAAACCCAACACTTGTTAGTGACTTACGGATCACCTGTCAAGCCTTCTAGGAACTCGTCATGATCTCCTACTTCTTCTTCACGAGCATCTAGGAAGTAAGGCAGAGCATTCCAAGCAGTAACACCATCGCCGATCTTAATACGATTGCGGTTATTATTTAGCTCAATAGCAACTTCGCCCTCAAGCAGTACAGGGTTCTCAGTTGACCAGTTACTGGATGTCCCCCTTCTTAATTGTATACGTTTTGTAAAACTAGGCATCTATACTTCCTCCATCAAATATATCAGTATCTTCTAACACAGGGCCTCCTCCATCAATGGTAACAAAAAAGGGATCACTCTCTAAAGACTCTACTTGCTGCTCAAGTACTGTAGCCTTCTCTTGGCTCTGTTTAGCTTCCGCAGAAGCAGCCACAGCTAACGTTCTATTTTGGAACCTTAGAGGGTGTATGACTGGTCTAGGACGTAACGGCATCTGTTAGCATTTCCAACGTCTAAGGGCTAAAGCTTTTCTCGTCGGTCTGCCTTTACTGTCTTTCATAGGGCCTTTGTTTCCACCCATCCTAGCACAGAAGGAACGCTTACGAGGGCCACCGCCGGGCTGTGGAGCTTTTAACTTAGAGCCTGTAGCTTTGTTATACTTAGCTCTACCTTTAGCAGTGAGTCCGCCTTTCTTGCTCTTCTCACCTCTACCTATAGATAACGATACACCCATCTCTACTTCTTCTTCTTAGGGAATCCACGCTTCATGTTAGCGTATGCTTTAGGGGCGACAGTAGACTTCTTCTTGCTACGGCTGATGCCTAGCTTACGTCTTCTGTTAATGTTAGCGTATAGTCCTTGTTTCATTATCGTTTAATAAGTATCTCCATCATACGGTCTAGTTTAGTATTCATCTCTTTAACAGCCGACTCTACCCCACTCATACGGTTCTCTACTGCTATGTCTCGTTCGTTTTGAGCAGCAAGTTCCACCTCTATCCTAGTCAGGCGTTTCTCGTCGTTCTCTAAGCGATCTGATAACTTCTTTATAACCCAACCGATAACGCCAAGGATAACAGCCAAGGCAGTGTCGAGGAAATGTGAGATAGGTTCGGTCATTTTACATATTATCCTATTACTACTACTTTGATGTATTGAGACGCAAAGCTCTGTGCCGATATAGTTCCACTGCTACCCATTTTAAAAGTTCCGGCCGAACCTAATTGTAATTGCACAGAGTTGTTATTCAAACTTGTTACACAGATTCCGTAACCGGTAGAGGAACTGAAACCATTAAAATACTCTCCTATTGAGTGAGCACCACTATCCGATGCTGATGAATTAACGTAAACAGCAACTTGTACATCTGTAGTTCCTAAGTTGTGAGTAATAGTGTGAGTACTACCGTTTGCTATTGTTACACCGCCATGTGAGGTATTCCAAGCAGCTGTGTACTTAGAAATCGCACCTACAGTCGCACTCGCACTTGCTACTACTTTGATGTGTGTGTATGTAGTTCCCCAGATGGAGCCTGTAAACTGACCGTTACTATCCCAATTTATCCATCCGCTCGCTGCTAATTGAACTGTTAAGGCTGTAGTTGTAACGCCTTTGATTATAGCCCCGTATTCTAAACTAGAAACATCTAAGCGAATCTGTGCGTCAACTTTTACAGCGTTAGCACCTGCTGCACTAGTTGCCATGTAAACCTGCACAATCAAGTTTTCAGTTCCTAAGCTATGTGTAAAATCAAGAGTAGCTCCGTTAGCTACAGATGTAGTACCGTCAGTATTTACCCATCCACTGTTCCAATTAGGAGTACCAGCAGCACCGCCACCACTACCACTAGCAGCAGCAGTAATCCGTCCTTGTTGGTCTACTGTAATATCAGCACTAGTATAAGCACCCGGTGTAACAGCAGTGTGAGCTAGTTTACCAGCAGTAACAGCGTCGTCAGCTATCTTCCCCGTCTCAACAGCACCTGTAGCTAGTTGTAAAGTATCAACACCTCCGTCAGCTATACCAATAGTACCTGTTCCAGTAATACCAGCTACAGGACTTGTAACTAAACCAGTACCACTATCTACTTCAGTAACAGTACCGCCTCCACCTGCTCCACCTAGTTCACTGTGTTTTGCTAACCTTATACCGCCCGCTGTACTATTGTCGTGTACTCGTAGTGTGTCGTTTGTAGTATCTACTGTTACTTCCCCGACAGCTCCTGTAAAAGCGTTATGCTCGGTGTCTGTTCCTCTTCTAAGTTTTACTTCTATGTTTGGCATAATTAATTATAGGTTATGTGATTGATCCAAAGTCTAATGTTGTTGATAGTTTGTTGGAGTTTACTGTATTGTTGGCAATAGTAAGAGCAGTTGCTCCTGTTACATCCCCAGTGTGTGTAGCGTTTGTTACCTTTGCTGTATTTAAAGCTACGGCGGCTGAGTCTGTATAACTGATCTTTGCAGTGTTAGCTGTAACAGCAGAGTTGTTAGCTACTTCCGTATCGAAGTCTGTAATATTAGCAGCGGTGTGGTTGTGCGAGGCAGCAGCAAAATCTCCTGTATTAGAAGCAGCAGCCGTACCTGCATCGCTTATGGTCGCTAGTAGCTGTGTACCTGTGTGGTTAGTTCTGTTTCTATTGTTTGTATCTCTTGTGTTTAATTCAGTAGTAGTTTCAAAGTTAGCTATATCAGAAGTTTGTACAGGAGCAGCTGAAGAAGCAGCGGTATTGAAATCGCTTATCGTACTAGCTGTCTGTGTACCTGTGTGGTTACTCCTGTTCTTTAAGTTGGCGTCGCTATCATTAGCAGTAGCACCGTTAGCTACATTTAACAACGACTGAGTCTGTGCTACACTTAACTCTATTATATCAGAAGAACTACCAGTATTGTTACCAAGTATTGTATTAGCAGGTATCTCTTCTATCTTAGCAAATGTAACAGAGTCATCAGCAAGTGAGGATACCGCACCTATCTCTACCCCACCTACTGTAGTTCCGTCGTGTACAAATAATTTCTTAGTATCTGTAGTGTAAATTAACTCACCAACAGACCCAGTAAATGTACTGTTTTGAGCTGCTGTTCCTCTTCTTAATTGTACTGATAAACTCATGATATTAAACCGTAGTTATAAAACGCTGTTACTGGGTCACCTGATACGCTACCCCAATCATACTCTGTAGGAATATCTACTTTAGGTTTAAAACCTCTTTCAATAACAAGTATCTCGGATAAGTTTGCAGGTGGTGTTGTGAATTGTATTTGATCTGCTCCTCCTGAAATAGTGTAATCACTAGGGTCTATAACAGCCCCGTTGACCGCTACTAATATAACAGTTGAAGATACACCGTTTGTAGTAAAAGATAAAGAGAAATCTGTGTCGGTGCCGTTGCCTGTAAACTTATCAAAACCCGGTACTAATCCTGTACCTGTAGCAACCGAAGAAACCATATTGTCCACATAGATCTTATTAGCAGCGTCGTTGATAGAATCAGGACTGCCTAACCCTGTGATTTTATTGGAACCCATAGCTAAAGATCCTGTCATCGAATCTCCTGCTTTATCTACTTTAAGTGCATCCGCAGATATTCTAGATGCTTCTTCAGTCGTAATAACACCGTCTACATAGTTTTTAGTAGCTGCGTCTTGTGCTTCGGTAGGATCAGCTAAGTCTACAAGCTTATTATTCTTTGCAGAAAAATCGGTACTACCTTCTTTCTTCTGTAACGATGCATCATTTAACTCAGCTATCTCCTCGTTTAAGTAACGATTGTGGAGGTAAGCACGGTCTAGTTCAGATTCCGTTAACACAGAACCATTTACAAAGTCTACAAGGTTGGTGTCAGGCTGACTCTTACGACGTACTCGTACAACTTCTCCTGCTGTAGCTCCTACATTTAAAACAACTTTCTTAGCAGGAGATGTAACAATAGAGAACTCAGTCGTAGCTACTCCGTCTATCTCGACTATAATGTGCTCATCTTCAAGGTAGTCAAAGTTAAAAGCAAAGTCTGTTTGCAAAGCTGACGCTGGGTAGTCTACGTAAGTGGTGGCCATGATGTTATATTATTGTATATTATTGAAGGAGTTCAAGCACATCTTGTCGTCTGCCTGATCTCTTAGCACTTTTTAGTTCTCTTTGAAGCTGTTTAATTTCAGGGAACTCTTGTAGCATTTCTATTTTAGCTCTACTTCTGTACCTACTTAACACCCGACTTAAATATTCAACACGAGGACTAGGTAAGCCACTAAAAGACGCAGTATCTAAAGCTTGGTATTGTTTTGATTTTATAAGTTTAAGAAGCGTTTGTCTTAATGTTCTGTTGTTTATTTTAACCGTACCTTGCAACTCCAACCAACGGTCGTAAGCACTTCTTTTGTTAGAACCTTCAAAATCTGTTAGGTCTATAAGTCCATCTAACTTAGTATTAGGGGAAGAAAAACCGTGTCCTACCTCAGCTAACTCAAGAAGCACAGGATCATTCTTTTTACTTCCCCATATTATAGGGTTTAAAGGATTAACTATACCCGCAATGCCCTCAAAGTACTCTTGCACAACAGGCTCTCCTAAAGGATTACGCTTTAAATCAAGAGTTGTTCCGGGGAATCTTTTAGCTACAGCATCCCCTATATCTCTAATTTCTTTTATTTCTTGATCTCCTGTAATAGATTGACCTTTATTAAGTATGTTAGGAACAAATCCTCCAATCGTGCTTCCAAAAATCTTCCCTGAACTTGTTGTATCTGGGTCAAAAATTAATTTAAAGAAGCGATCAATACCTGCTAAATAAGATTTATTAGTAGCGTTTCGTGTAAGCGTTAAAGTCATCGCTGCTTGAATTTTTTCAAAGTCAGTTGCATCAATGCTGTGCATCTTACCATCTTCTAGTAAATCAGCCATATCAGCGTAAACTCCAATCATCGTAGCTACAGGGTCAAGCCTTTGGTAACTAATCCACTTATCTCCAATCTTTATACTATAAGGCATATTACCAGCAGCTTGCCACGCTTGACGCTGTTTGTAATCTTTAGGGCCGCCTCCATTAATTCTGTCTTTATGAAAGTAAACTACTGAAGCTAACCCTGCGTTTAACATTGTACCTGTCGCCAACCTGCCTCGTGCTTCCGCCCTAGTTATAACATCAGGAGAACCATCAGCCATTACAGCATTCATTTGTTCCAGTAAAGTTTTTCTAGATTCTTCTAAGCCGGGTTCGCCTTTGCGTAGCATCTCTATCTTCTTTTTATAAATAGGAGATAAAGCCATCAACGCTGCGTCTTTAGCAGCTGCTGCGGGAGCTAAAGTTCTAGCAAACGAAAACTTTAAAATGTTAGTAGGAGTACGTATAAACGGAGCTACTATAAAACCAAAAGGTACGGAGCTAACAACATCTTGAACCTTTTGCATCTTCGGCCCTAGTTGTTTTGAGAATGTTAAATCCTCTGCTGAATTTATGTTAGGATCAACCCAATCACGAGCAAGATGTTCTAAAGCCTTAAAGTTTTCTTGAACTTCTTTCCCTTGCACTAAACCTAACTCTCTAGCTTTTTGAGCGGCTTCGTTCTCAGCGTTCTCCACCTAATCATGTACAGCTTTTGATCTTTCAGCTGGAGTACCACCCGGTCAAGCTAAACTTTCTTCTTCTT
>ERZ1048068.3183-NODE-3183-length-10927-cov-8.633462_pt1 | contig 10927 bp, 18 predicted proteins | sample MGYA00383098_ERZ1048068 | MGnify/ENA primary metagenome ERZ1048068 (study PRJEB29581, sample SAMEA5548368) | metagenome | biome: marine; feature: coastal; material: water | depth 1 m | study: Short-term variability in the microbial, nano- and picoplankton... | reverse complement strand
TTTTTTTTGCCTGTTATATTATATAAGCCTATTTAAGCCTGTTTAAGCGTAACCAGTACCCTAGGTCATAATAAACCTTAAACGCGCTTATACGGCTATCCTGGAGCTTCTATGGCTATTGGTTGATATAACGGTGGTGATATAAGAGACGCTATAGTCCCTATGAGGATCGCAGAGAAAAATGTTTGCATTCCATATTGACAGACTGTAAGATAGTATTTTTAAACATCAATAGAGAGAGGTAACAATGAGAGTATTGAATTTATACGCGGGTTTAGGTGGTAACCGTAAACTCTGGGAGGGCTGCGAAGTGGTAGCAGTAGAGAGCCATGAGAAAATTGCAGAGGTTTACCAGAGACTGCACCCAAACGATGACGTTATTGTTGGAGATGCGCACGAATATTTAAGACAGAATTTCAGAGACTTTGATTTTATCTGGTCATCACCACCATGTCCAACGCATTCCAGGATGGCGAAGGCTACACGCCATAAAAACCGTAACTATCCTGATATGAGGCTGTATCAAGAAATATTGTTTTTACAGCATTTCTATAAGGGTAACTGGGTAGTCGAAAACGTTAAACCATTCTATGACTTTTTAGTGCCGCCAACGGTGACAGTAGGTAGGCATTGTTTCTGGTCTAATTACCAGTTTGAAGCTGAAGATGTTAAAAGACCTGAGAATTTTATCAATTTAGCCAATCTAGCAGGTAAAAAGGCCTTGATGGATTGGTTAGATATACATTATGATGAAAACATATATTACAAGGGTAATCACTGCCCCGCACAGATATTGCGTAATTGCGTACACCCTAAACTGGGGCTTCAAATTTTCAAACAACAATAGAGAGAGATAACAATGGCTATTAAAATCTGGGGTACTAGGCCTCATTCTGAAGATACATGTATAACTATTAAGGCTCAGGATATTAAAGAGCTGAGAACAGATATTAAATTAGAGCGTACATATGCAGATAGCTTGAGTTTTTCAACATATGCCTATTATGTCGAAATAAACGGTAACGCCCTACACGATATTTTCTTAGACAGTTTAAGAGATAATGTTAAATTTAGAAAAGCAGTAGCAGGATACATTAACGGATTGGAGGTAGATGACAATGATAATGCCATGCAGAGTAACTGATCAGTGGGATAAAGAGCCAGACGGAACAGAGAATGAACAACCTGTTTCCCGTAATAGAGTAATAGAGCATTGCGAAATGCTGTTGAACGATATTAGAATCAACTGGGAATATTGCAAACAAAAGCGAGACTTTGTACCAGACGAAGACGATATTGATCTCATAGAAGCGCTGCACGGTGAAATGGAGTTTTACTTAAATAAACACTATAGAGACTCTAAAGATGCTTTAGAGAGTAAGAAAGCTAACAATTAATGGTTATAAGAAAGGGCGCTGAAGGGCGCTAAAGAACTATAAAGTCTAAATTATCATAAAAAAGGTGATAAAACAATGTCGAATAAGATAAAAATGTATATTAATAATAGTAATCATGTTAAATTAGTGCCAAATGCGCGTTATTCCATTAAAGAATTGCATTTGATTACTGAAATAGCACTAAGTACACCGCACAATAGAATGGGCTATAAAGATAGCTTCGGAGATAGAGAGCTGCCCCAGCCTGAGAAGCCTATTGTCTGGCCTATATTGGAGACAAACAGCGACAAACTCTCTGCTAAATGGTTAAAAAGGAGTATAGCTAATGTTTAAAGAGTATATGACCAACGGCGGTGAACTATCGCCAGAGGTGCAAGCAGTGATGAAAGCGTCAGCAGATATAGCTAGGGGCGTGTTTAGCTTGCAAGAAGCTGCAAAGTTCTATAGAGTCAGTGCCAATGAGGTGATGCGCTTTATAGCAGAGTCCACAGAATACGATATGATTTTTAACAAAGGCGAAAGAAAATGAGAATATTTAACAGAACATTATCAGTAGAGATAGTAAACGGATGCGGCATATTCCTTGAGATTGCCGACAGTAGAGCAGTGTGGGTTTATAACGTAGAGACTGACAGAGTCTTTGCTCTGCCCTTTGAAGGCGTGTTACTGCACTTGCCATTCCTGCTAATCAGCTATGGCAGAGTATATGAGGAAATTGAACAATGAGTTTATTAACGCACCAACCATGCCCTGATTGTGGTAGTTCAGATGCACTACAGGTTAACGAGAACAGCACTTACTGCCATTCCTGTCGTGAATACACCAGAACAGACGATGCAGAGTTTAGTATTGAAGTGCCAAAGAGTTACGAGCCTAAAGCAAAACCTAGCTTTAATGCTGTGGAGAATCTACTTACTACTGGGCGTTATTCTGCTATACCCGCTAGGGGGCTTACAACGTCCACCTGCAAAACCTATGGCATATTAGACACACCAGAGAAAACCTACTTCAGTTATTACGGTGCAGAGAGCGACACAATCCCCGTAGCTGCAAAGGTTAGACTACCAGATAAGCAGTTCTCTACCGTGGGTGATTGGAAAGATGCTACGCTGTTTGGTCAAAACCTGTTCAACGGTGGTGGTAGGTATGTCACTGTCTTTGAAGGCGAGTATGACGCTGCCGCAGGCTATCAGATGCAAGGTAGTAAGTACCCTTGTGTTAGTGTGCGTAATGGCGCTAGCGCAGCCCTAAAGGACTGTAAAGCAGCCTACGAGTTCCTAGACAGCTTTGACGCTATTGTTATATGTTTTGATAGTGACGATGTAGGACAGAAAGCAGCTAGAGAGGTTGCAGAGCTGTTTGGTGGTAAGTCATCTATAATGAAGCATCCCTCAGACTATAAAGATGCTAATGACTATTTGATGGATAACAATATCAAAGACTTCACAGCAGCATTCTGGGCAGCAGAGAAGTTTGTACCAGACGGTATCATCAACGGCGCAGCACTCTGGGAAGAGGTTAACAAGCCTCTAGAGAAGTCAGCAGTGATGTACCCGTGGGACAGCCTTAACAAGCTAACCTACGGCATTAGAGAAGCAGAGTTGATAACAATCACAGCAGGTTCAGGACTAGGTAAGTCACAGTTTGTTCGTGAGATAGTTTGGCATATACTCAATAACTCTGATCAGAACATAGGCTTATTGTTCCTAGAAGAGAACGCCAGAAAGACTGCACTGTCGCTTATGTCACTAGCGGCTAATAAACCACTGCACCTACCAGACACAGAAAGTACTGAAGACGAACGCTGGGAAGCATTTGAAAACACTATGGGCACTCAGAGAATGTTTCTGTTTGACCACTTCGGCAGCACCAGTGTTGATAACATTGTCGCCCGCTGTCGCTACATGGCTAAAGCGTTAGACACAAAGTATGTCTTTCTTGACCACGTTAGTATTGTTGTATCTGCTCAGAGCAACGGTGATGAACGTAAGGCGCTGGACGAGATATGTACCAAGCTACGTATGTTAGTGCAAGAGACTGGTATCACATTGTTTATGGTCAGTCACCTAAAGCGTCCAGACGGCAAAGGCCATGAGGAAGGCGCAGCTAGTTCACTGTCGCAGCTAAGAGGCTCTGCATCCATTGCACAGCTATCAGATATGGTGATAGGACTAGAACGTAACGGACAGGCTGACGATCCTACAGAGCGTAACACCACCTATGTGAGAGTGCTAAAGAATCGCTTCTGTGGCACTACAGGCAAGGCAGGTGGGTTGCTATTTCACCAGGACACTGGTAGAATGAACGAAATCAAAGAGGAAGCACTGTGATGAGATGTGTAGCGTGTAACAAGGCATTAACGGATTTTGAATCTACTAGAAAGTCAGTACAGAGTGGCGATTATTTAGATATGTGCAATGATTGCTACTTTTATACCGACAACGACATTAACACGATTGACAGAGAAGACCTGCGATCAGAATCAGACAACATTGTGGAGAGTCAAGAATATGAGCAAGATTGGAAGCTGGGTAGTTGACCTACAGCAGCGTAAAGCTGATATAAAGTATACTAACCCCTACGACAGACACAGCAGCAAAGAAAGTAAAGCGAGTCAGTATTATGTTGATTACACTAGATATAGAAACCAACACTAAGCACGACATTATATGGGTGGCAGTAACTCAGGACGTAGACACTGGCGAGATGCTAGAACACTACAGTGCTGATACACTAGAACCTGTATTGCGTGACTCAATTGGTGTTATTGGTCACAACATCATAGGCTTTGACGCACCAGTGCTGGAGAAGCAGTGGGGATTGACTATAGACCCTAGCAAACTCAAAGACACACTAGCACGTAGCAGGCTGTGGAATCCGTCACTAGAAGGTGGACACAGTTTAGACTCGTGGGGTAAACGCTTTGGCGATCATAAGATAGACTTTCACGACTACGATGGTGGTCTGTCCGATGAGATGGTGAAGTATTGCAGACAAGACGTAGCACTCACCACTAGGCTCTATAAGCATTTAAACAAACAACTTAAAGACGAAGGGTTCAGCGATCAATGCGTAGATTTAGAAGAGAAGGTGTACATCATTACGGCTCAACAGGAGCGCAACGGCTTCGCTCTCAACGTAGAACAAGCCAGCTCTCTCTGGGTAGAGTTAACACACAAGATGAACCAGATAACACAGGAACTACAGAAGGTGTTTCCACCAATAGTGGAGGAACGTTGGAGCGAGAAGACAGGGAAGCGCCTGAAGGACAAGGTGACAGAGTTTAACGTAGGCTCGCGTAAACAGATAGCTGAGAGGCTACAAAGCGTAGGTGTTAAGTTTAAACAGAAGACAGAGAAAGGCGCTATCATTGTTAACGAGAAAGTGCTGGAAGGTATCGACATACCAGAAGCTAAGATGATATACGAGTATCTAATGCTACAGAAGAGAACAGCGCAGATAGACTCCTGGTTATCATTTGAGAAGGACGGTAGGGTACACGGCAGAGTTATCACTAACGGTGCTGTAACAGGCCGTATGACGCACCACAGCCCTAACATGGCTCAAATCCCGTCAGTGTCTGCACCGTATGGTAAAGAGTGTAGGTCATTCTGGACTGTTCCTGATCATCACAAGCTAGTTGGTATTGATGCTAGTGGTCTAGAGCTACGTATGCTTGCACACTACATGCGTGATGAGAACTACACCAACGAGATACTAAGCGGTGACATTCACACAGCTAACATGAAAGCAGCAGGACTTACTGACCGAAACCAAGCAAAGACGTTTATATATGCTTTCTTGTACGGCGCTGGCGCAGCTAAGATAGGTCAGATAGTTGGTGGTGGTTACAAAGAAGGTGAGAAGCTAATCAACTCTTTCCTACGCAACACACCAGCACTAGACAGTCTTAAAAAGCGTGTAGCGAAGTTCGCCAGTAGCGGTACACTGCCCTCACTAGACGGCAGACGCTTACGTGTAAGAAGTGAACACGCAGCACTAAACACATTGTTACAAGGCGCTGGCGCTGTTGTAATGAAACAGGCGCTGGTGTTACTAGATGATCGTTTATCGACATACAACATACCACACAAGCTAGTCGCTAACGTGCATGACGAGTTCCAAATAGAAGTACCAGAGTTCTTTGCAAACAATGTAGGCAAAGCAGCAGTAAGCGCCATCAGAGAAGCAGGAGATGTTCTAGGACTACGCTGCCCTCTAGATGGTGAGTATAACGTAGGAAACAATTGGGCTGAAACCCATTGACAAAAGCATACCAGAAATGGTATAATATACATAGATCAGTTGTGATCTAAAACAGCAACTTTAACAAAGGTGATATTATGAACGAAGCAAAACCAGTAACAATCAACGCAGAGATGATGTGGTCTAACCTACAAGAAGTAAACCGTATGTCAGGTAAGTTTCAAGTAGACTTGGCTCAGTTGTCTAAACCAGCAGTAGAAGCTCTTGAACGACAAGGCTTGAACGTGCGCCGTAAAGACGGTCAAGGTGACTTCATTACCTGTAAGTCTAGCCACCCTATCCGCATCTACGACACAGACGGCTCTGAGATCAAAGGCATTCTAGTAGGCAACGGCTCTAAAGCTAAAGCAGTAATCAGCCATTACGACTGGAAGTCACCAGCAGGCCAAGCAGGACGCAGCCCTACACTGCTCAAGCTAGTAGTCACAGACTTGATTCCATACAGCGGCGGTGAAGCTGTTGTTGCAGAAGTCAACATGGACGAAGCCTTGTGATTTTAATTGATGCAGACATACTGGTCTACCGTGTAGGCTGGTCGTGTAATGAAAAGTCTGAGAGCGATGCTGTCAACAAGATGGATGATTTAATCGAAGACATTTTAGGTCAGCTTAGTGCCGACAAGGAAACATCACACTATGTTCTGTATCTCACTGGTAAAGGCAATTTCAGGACAGAATATGCCTCTACCGCTGTTTACAAAGGCAACAGGAAAGACAAGGCAAAGCCAGTACACATACAAGCACTGAGGCAACACCTTATCGACAACTGGGCTGCTGTTGTCACCGAAGGCGAAGAAGCAGATGATGCTATCGCCATTGCAGGAACAACGCACGGTGACAAAGCTATTATGGTGTCCTTGGATAAAGATTTTGATCAGATTCCAGGATGGCACTTTAACTTTGTAAAGAATAAGCGTTACTACGTTACACCAGAAGAAGGTATGCTGTTCTTCTATCGCCAGATACTGATGGGTGACCGTATAGACAACATCATAGGCATTTACGGTATTGGTGAGAAGAAGTCAGCTAAGTTGTTAGAGGACTGTGTTACTGAACAGGACTACTACAACAAGTGCGTAGAGCTTTATGACGGTGACGAAGACAGAGTGATAGAGAATGGTAGGATGCTCTGGCTACGTAGACACGAAGGCGAGATATGGAGTTTCAAAGGTGAGGAATAACGGACGATGGACAGAAGCGCGTTTTCGTTCCTTCATTGTTTCAGCACTGCGTGGCGCTCACAGTAAATGGGGTGTCAAGCACGATGCTAAAAAGGCAGCATGGGTGCGTAGAGGAGTGTATAAGTGTGCAGGATGCGGTGCAGAAGGAGCTGCAACTCTACCACCACTGGAAGGACGTAAACGTAAACGAAACAACGCAGCAGTAGATCATATAGACCCAGTTGTAGAACCAGAAGTCGGCTTCGTAGATTGGAACACCTACATAGACAGAATGTTCCTAGAAGCGCCAGGCTATCAAGTGCTGTGTTATAAATGCCATGCTGATAAGACAGCGGCAGAACGACTAAGAAGGAAAAAGAAATGACTCAGATGAGAGAAACACCGCAAGACAGGGCTAGAGAAGAAAAACTTTTGCGTATAATGTCTGAACATTTAGGCTGTCATTACTGGCAAAACCCTAACACTGTTAAGTACAGACTAGACGGATGGTTTTTTAAACCTAGTTTTGAAGGTTCTAACAAAGGAGATATGTTAGGTTGGGCTGAGTGTAAGTGGTATGGAGACGGGAAGTCTGCTTTCTGTGCGTTAAACGTTCCTAAGTATATGGAGATTATAAACCTTAGCGAATTAACAGGACTACCTAGTTACTTTATATTCAGAGAGCAAGGCAAGTGGGGATACATTGTCTTACATGACGGTTCTAACAAATCAGCTACGTTTTCTGTTGTTCAGACGGGAGGAACACCAAAAGGCAGAACACCTAATCCCGACGATATTGAACCGTTGATTAAGTTTGATAAAGCCTGCATACAGTGGCAAGAAGCTGGAGATCAATAATGACTAAGCATCTAGTAATACCCGACACACAGGTAAAGCCAGAGCATTCTGTTAAGCACTTACGCTGGGCTGGTAAGTACGCAGCAGAGAAGAAGCCAGACGTTATCATCCACATAGGCGACCACTGGGACATGCCTAGTCTAAGCAGCTATGACGTAGGCAAGAAGTCCTTTGAAGGTAGACGCTATACCAAGGACATTGACGCTGGTATTGAAGGCATGGAAGCCTTCCTAGAGCCTATCGTGGCAGAGCAGAACCGCCTGAAGCGTAACAAGGATAAGCAGTGGAAACCACGTATGGTGTTTACTCTAGGCAACCACGAGAACCGTATAGAACGTGCTATAGAGTCTGATCCAAAGATAGACGGTTTAATCAGCTACAAGGACTTTCAGTTAGAAGAGATGGGCTGGGAAGTGTATCCATTCCTACAACCTGTTATCATTGATGACATCGCCTACTGTCACTACTTCACCAGTGGTGTTATGGGCAGACCTGTCAGCAGTGCTAAACTCATGCTTGCTAAGAAGTACATGAGCTGTATAATGGGTCACGTACAAGACAGAGACATTGCCTATGCACGTAAAGCAGACGGTACAAACATCATAGGCTTGTTCTCAGGAATCTACTACCAGCACGATGAAGACTACCTAACACCACAGACTAACGGAAGCTGGTCAGGTATCTGGTTGCTTAACGAAGTTGCTAACGGCGGTTGCGATGAACTACCAGTTAGTATAAACTACTTGAGAGAAAAGTACGGAGACTGACATGGCTCTCACCTATTACGATTTATTAGAAAAGATGATGATGCTGGACGAACTAACAATCATAGAGATATTAGACATAGACTCAGAAGATTTAGTAAACAAGTTCAGTGACCGCATCAACGATAAGCTAGAAGAATTATCAGAGGATTTTAAACATGAGCATCAATGACGCAACACGGTTTGATTGGGACAGAGTTAGAGATAGGAAGACAGGACTAGAGGCATGGATGCAGGCAGCACACGATGAAGACTCAGAGCTTTGGGAAGACGAGTCTCTGGAAGACATCATTGCTAGACAAGATGAAGAAGATATGGTTGGTGCGCCTAGACACTATAACACAGGCAACATAGAGTGTATTGATGCAATAGAGGAATCCATGTCCAGTGTTGCATTCAAAGGCTACCTCAAGGGCAACTGCATGAAGTATCTGTGGCGCTATGACTACAAAGGTAAGCAGGTAGAAGACCTACAGAAAGCTGGTTGGTACTTAAACAAACTAACAGAGATGGTAACAGAGGAGAATAACTAATGGATCAGTACCAACAGTTTATACACAAGAGCCGCTATGCACGTTGGTTGCCAGAGGAAGGCAGACGCGAGCGTTGGGACGAGACAGTCAACAGGTATGTAGACTTCTGGAAAGACCGTGGACAGATAGACGACAAGGTAGCTCTAAAGCTCTTTAACGCCATACACAACCTGGAAGTAATGCCTAGCATGCGTTGCATGATGACAGCAGGTGAAGCCTTAGACAAGGACAACGTAGCAGGCTTTAACTGTAGCTACCTAGCCATTGACTCACCACGTAGCTTTGACGAGCTGATGTATGTCTTGATGTGTGGTACAGGTGTAGGCTTCAGTGTAGAGCGTAACTTCATTAACAAGCTACCTCTTGTTGCTGAGTCCTTCCACAAGACAGACAGTGTTATTGTTGTTAGTGACAGCAAGATAGGCTGGGCTTCAGCATTCCGTGAGCTGATAGCTATGCTGTACGCTGGTAAGATACCTACGTGGGACATGAGCAGGGTACGTCCAGCAGGTGCTAGACTGAAGACCTTTGGCGGACGTGCAAGCGGACATGAACCACTGCTAGACCTGTTCAACTTCTGTGTAGAGATATTCCAGAAGGCCGCAGGACGTAAGCTAACGAGCATTGAGTGTCACGATGTTGTGTGTAAGATAGCGGACATTGTAGTGGTAGGCGGTGTGCGTAGGTCTGCACTGATTAGCCTCTCTAACCTCTCTGATCCACGTATGGCGAAGGCTAAGTCAGGTGACTGGTGGAGACATGAAGGACACCGTAGGCTTGCTAACAACAGCGTAGCGTACACTGAGAAGCCAGACTTTGAGTCATTCCTGTCAGAGATGCAGACGATGTACGAGAGTAAGGCAGGTGAGCGTGGTATCTTCAGCCGTGTAGCAGCACAGAAGATTGCAGCACGTAACGGTAGGCGTGACCATGAGCAGGACTTCGGTACTAACCCATGCTCTGAAATCATCCTACGCAGTAATCAGTTCTGTAACTTGTCAGAGATTGTTGTACGTGAAGACGACACACTAGATAGTCTCAAGAAGAAGGCAGAGATTGCAGCGATCATTGGTACGCTACAGGCTACGTTGACAGACTTCCGTTACCTACGTAGCTGTTGGAAGAAGAACACAGAGGAAGAGGCGCTGCTAGGCGTTAGCATGACAGGTATTATGGATCACTACCTGTTGAGTAAAGGAGAGTCTAAAGACCTGGAGAAGTGGCTTGAGGAAGTACGTGACGTTACTATTAAGACTAACAAGAAATGGTCTGAGAAACTTGGCATTAATCAGTCTGCTGCTATTACGTGTGTTAAGCCGTCTGGTACTGTGTCTCAGCTTGTTGACTCTGCTTCTGGTATCCATCCTCGCTTCTCTAAGCATTACATTAGACGGGTACGTAGCGACAAGAAAGACCCGCTTGCAGTCTTCATGGAGCAAAGCGGATTCCCAGTAGAGCAGGATGTTATGTCACCATCCTCTGCTGTCTTTAGCTTCCCTATCAAAGCACCTGATACGTCAGTGACAGTAAAGCAGGTAGGAGCTATGCAGCAGCTAGAACTATGGAAGGCTTACCAGAACCACTGGTGTGAACATAAGCCAAGCATCACTGTTTATTATACAGACGATGAGTTCTTGGAAGTAGCACAGTGGATATGGAATAACTTTGACTTGTGTAGTGGAATTAGTTTGTTGCCGTATAGTGACCATGTATATCAACAAGCTCCGTATGAAGACATTGACGCTGACAAGTATGATGAGTTAGTAGCAGCAATGCCTGAAGGGGTGGATTGGGAAGACCTTGGGAAGTATGAGCAAGAAGATAATACTACAGGTTCTCAAGAGCTAGCGTGTGTAGGAGGCGCGTGTGAGATAGTTTAGAAAGTTGTAGATGTAAGGTGTGACAATACTAAAAAGCCCTATGTAATAAACTACATAGGGCTTTTTTGTT
>ERZ1048068.3181-NODE-3181-length-10931-cov-4.585601_pt1 | contig 10931 bp, 8 predicted proteins | sample MGYA00383098_ERZ1048068 | MGnify/ENA primary metagenome ERZ1048068 (study PRJEB29581, sample SAMEA5548368) | metagenome | biome: marine; feature: coastal; material: water | depth 1 m | study: Short-term variability in the microbial, nano- and picoplankton... | reverse complement strand
TGGGGACCGCACCCGGGCCGACATCGGTAAAGGAGCTGTTGAATGACAGTCCGGAAATGGTCGCACCCTCGACGACATCACTGGGCGCAAGAAGTTCAACGGAGGTGGCACCCGAATTGAAAGTCCACTCGGCCAGAGGAGGACGCTCCTCCCGCTCCACGCTCCCATTAAGTAAAATACCATCGATGTTGTGTAATGAATTCAGCGCGCCACTGTTGATGTTAATGGTGAACGTCTTGGTTTCACCCGGCCCAACAACCACCGGGGCATCCAGGGGAACATCGAGGAGTGGGTTGGCACCATTTAAGGTGACTGTACCACCGCTCGTGCTTCCGGCTTCCTGAAACCCGAAAATGATTCCGCCACCACTGGTGAAATCTACGGTGATGCTTTCGATCGTAACGGTCGAGATGGCATCACATGTTACCGTGAACGCGATCGGAGCATTGCCGTTTGTACCCACATCGGCACCAGTGCCTTGGGAAGATCCGAGCCCCCATGAGGTGTAATCATCCAAGGTCGGCCGGGGCGCGGGAACTTCAGAGGCATCGAAATATTCCGCCCGATGAAGGAAGATTACCTGATCACCCCGATTTCCTCCAAAGCCAAAGCCATCGTGGACATCGTTGGGAACCGCTCCGGGACCGAAATCAGTAAAGGACTGGTTCAACATCAGCCCGGAAACCAAGGCTCCGGCGGCAACGCCGCCCGATGCGAGTCGGTCAACCGAAGTCGGGCCAGTATCAAAGGTCCACTCAGCAAGGACCTCGGCATTTGTCGAGGGGATCGGCAAAATGGTCAAAAGACCCGCCATCAAAAATTTTGTCGGTTTCATCGTTTTAATCAAGAAGGTATCCCTTGGGTTTCCAATACCTGGTCATCTTGAGTCGGGCGCGCCAGCCTGTCACCTCGGCCAATTGGCCGACTCCGGCGTTAAAAACTCCACTGCGAAATGTTGATAAAAAGAGAACAAAGACGAACCGCTCTTGTCTTCACCTAATGACCTCGGACCAGCAGGAAAACGTGTCGAATCTTGTCTCGAATTCGCGAAGGTCCGTCCTTAAACCGTAATTTGAAATTGTTCCAGGAAACCTTTAGGAACGGGTGCCAGTCATTCTAACGGTTCACTTCGAAGAACAAAATCGAAGCGGTCGTTCCTTTGCTTTTGGCGTTCTTTTCCTTCGAGAGACGCAATTTCAATTCATGCTTTCCCGCTTTCAAATCGGTGGCGAAGATCACGCTTCGTGGATAATTCAAACCGCCACTGAAACGATGGAAGAGGTCATGCTTCGTGAACTCGCCGCCATCAATGCTGGCCTCAACAATACCGGCATCCGGTCCCGCGAGAATGAAGGCGCCAACGGTGCGGCCTTCGAAATCGAGTTTCAATTCGGCACCCGGCTTGTCACCACGAAGGAGTTGATAAGATTCATACTGGCCTCTGATTCCGCCGAGCGGAAGAAGTTCCCGCCCCACTCTTCCAAGTCGCCAGCCCTTGTCAGAGAGCTTGGCCTGCTTGAGTGCGACAAAGCCACCTTGATCATAACTTCCGGCGTCCAGCGCCGCTTGTAATTTGCGCGGCTTGTCATCTTGCTTCGCCAGTCCGCCTTCGATCGCAGCGATGATCATATTCGAAGCGACCCGATAACCAAACTTCCCCGGATGGGTTCCGCCATAGTCTTTCCAGGTATAGCGTTTTGCATTCGCGGCATCGGCCACCTCTGCAGCGACATTTACCGAGATCACCCCGTGGTGTTTGGCGACTTTCTCATGCGCGGCGATTGACGTCGGCACCTCGCCTTTTTGAAGTCTCGCCAACATCCCCGGATTGACATATTGCACCATCACGACATCGCACTTCGGATGATTGGCGTGAACCTGCCGGATGATCCCTTCCATCCCACGAAGGCATTCGCGCGCGGGATGAGACGCATCCTGATCATCATTGACCGCGAACTCGACGATGAGGAGATCGACCTCGCCCTTGCCAAAGATGTGGGATTCGACGCGAAAGGCTCCGCTCGTCGAACAGGTCGAGCCGAGCCCGACATTGGTCAGGCTAAATTTCACTTTGGGGTATTTCTCCTTCAACCACGCCGGCACCATCTTGGTATGCCCGCCGGTATTCTGGGTAATCGATCCACCGAGAAAGGCCACGTGACACTCTTTACCATCTTCGAGCCGCTGTTTCAAATTGGGCAGTCCCGCCCTAATATGAAGATTCGGATTGTCTGAAGCGATGGCGGCGCTTGGGTCGGCCGCCAGAGTCATCTGCATGACCATGAGGAAAGCGAGCATTGAGGGAGCGAGTGCAGGTTTCATGAGAACCAAGATTTCGCCATTTCGAGAACCGATGCAAGCCCACTCGCCACAGCTTCCTAGCAATATTCGTTTCCTATGACAGAATCTCCGTTGTGAGGAAAGTATGCTAAAATCCTCACACAAATTCCCTCGGGAAACCGCTCTACGAGGGAAAACGACATTTCGTATGAAAAAAACAACCAATCTATTGTTCGCCTTCTTTGCGTCACTCTCATTGACCGGAGGTCCTCTTTGGGCTCAATCACCGGACAAAGCGAACAAGCAGCCCAAAATCGAGGCCGCTCCCCATGTGAAAAACTTCAAGGCGCTCCAGAAGCTCAACCAGCAAATCGTCGGCCTTTCCAAAAAGGCCCAACCCGCCACAGTTTGTCTTGTGGCCAAGAATGGACGGGGCTCGGGAAGCGGGGTAGTTGTCAGCCAAGATGGGCTCATCCTTACGGCCGCTCATGTGACCTCCAGCATGCCAGAGGAAATCATCGTGATCTTCCCGGACGGAACCCGCAAAGAAGCAGTGTCCCTCGGAGCCGACTATGATCGCGACGCCGCGATGGTGCAGATCAAGGAGCCCGGAAAATATCCCTTCGTGGAAGTTGGGCAAAGCAAAGACCTCAAACGCAACCAATGGACCGTCGCCCTCGGGCATTCAGGTGGATTTGACCCAATGCGCAAACCTCCGGTTCGTCTGGGCAGGGTTCTAAGGAACGAGAAATTCGTCGTGACCGACACCGCAGTGGTCGGTGGAGATTCCGGCGGACCTCTCTTTGATGCTGAGGGCCGGGTAATTGGGATTCATTCCAACATCGGAGTGAGCTTGATGGAAAACCGTCACGTGCCCATCGGTGTTTACCACCAGCAATGGAAGAGCCTCAAGGAAGGGGAAAAATCCGGAGAAAGATTTAACAACGCTCCAAAAAATGTCCCTTCACCAGACCAGCCGGTTCTTGGAGTTCAACTTGCTGATAGCGACGACGGAGTCCGGGTCACCGGGGTCGTTCCAAAGTCTCCTGCCGAGAGGGCCGGTCTTGAGCCGGACGATGTCATTAAGAAAATTAATGGCAAGCTGATGAAGTCCACCGACGAGCTCATCGCTCTGGTCAAGAAGATGAAAGCTGGCGACGAAGTACAACTAAACTATTACCGCGACGGAAATCCCTGGTCAGTGAAAGTGAAGCTCACCACTTACAAGGAACTCTCCGGCGAAAGAAAGGCTCCTGCAAAAAAGAAGGAACCCAAAAAAGAGGAGAAGAAAAAACAGGAACCCAAAGAAGACCCGGCCCCCAAGAAAGAGGAGCCCAAAAAGGAAAAAACCAATGACCAGAAAGAGGCCGGAGATGTCATCGATGAGCTCATGAAGAAAGCGGCCAAAAATGGCGGTCGCCTTGAAGTGACTCCGGAACTCGTTGAGAAAATGGGCGGCATGGAAAAACTCATGGAAGAACTCGAAAAACGAGGAGGGATGACCCGGCTTCCAAATCCCGGACCCGACAAATTTTTTGAGTCCTCCATGAAAGCCTTGGCACCTGTTTCTAAAAAGAATGAAGGCCGCACCGCTCTGGTATTAATCGATGACAAGCTTGCCGCTCTTGGCACCGTCATTTCCGCCAATGGCCGGATCCTGACCAAAAATACCGAAACCCAAAAAGGGAAACTCTCGATCCGCCTGGGAGATAAAAAGTATGACGCCAAGGTTCTGAAACGATTCCCCGAGCGCGATCTCGCGCTGTTGAAGATTGATGCGGAGGAACTTCACCCTGTTCGGTTTCAGACGGCGGAACCTCCCCTCGGTTCTATTTTGACCGCGACCGGAGCAAAAGACGAACCACTGGGCATTGGACTCCTGAGTGTGCCGGGAAGAGCGATGGCCAAAGTTGGATTTATTGGAATTCAAGCAGGCGAGTCAGACAAGGGAGTCCTCATTCAAAAAGCGCTTCCCAAAGGCGCCGCTTCCGAAGCCGGCCTCAAGGACAATGATGTGATCACTCATATCGACGGCAAAAAAGTCGACGACCCTGTCGAATTCGGTCATCTCATCCGTGGTCGAAAAGCGGGCGAGGAGGTTAAGGTGCAATACCTTCGTGATGGTAAATCCGGAAAGGCCACCGCCACTCTCAAGGAGCGAGCGATGCGGGATAACGCCAGAAACGATCCCCGCATGAAAATGTCCCACGGCGAGCTTTCAGAAAAGACCAGTGGATATCCCGACGCCATTCAGCATGACATTCCGCTCCCACCCCAACTGTGCGGAGGACCGCTTTTTGATCTTAAAGGAAGATGCATCGGCATCAACGTTTCCCGCGCCGGGCGGACCAAGACTTACGCCATTCCGGCGGATGAAATCCAAGCAATGCTTAAGTCTGCCAAGGGACCAAAGAAGCCCGTCAAACCAAAGAAGCCCGTCGCGAAAAATGAAAACCTCGAAGCGATCAAGGCCATCCGCCAAAGCCTCAAGGAAATCGAGAAGCGTCTCGAAGAACTCGAGAAGGCCGGGCGGTAAATCATCTTCGCCCTCCAATCCTCGTTTGACCTTGTGAGGCAATCAATCGCACTCTAGTTTGCGAAAATGAAGATCCTCGAAAACCGTGCGATTGAGCTGTTGGCGATCGGGTCAATCCTAGCTCCCAATATGATGGCTGATGAAGAGAAGCTAAGCCTCACTCTGCGCTCCCGGACGAAGAGTGCCCCGGAGAATTTTGTCGAGAAGAAGGTCAACTGGGAAGCCGGGAAGACCGCCCTGATCATCTGCGACATGTGGGATGACCATTGGTGTAAATCAGCCGCGCGACGCGTAGGCGAAATGGCCGGACCCATGAATGAAATGGTTAAAGCTGCGCGAGAAAAAGGAATCTTCATCATTCACGCACCCAGCAGCGTGGTGTCATTCTATGATAAAACCCCGCAACGCAAATTGGCCAAGGCCGCGCCATTTTCGAAATCACCCGTCCCGCTCAGCGTGAAGGAACGCTGGGGCACCAACTGGTGTTGGCCGGATCCGAAATATGAAGGTGTTCTCCCCATCGATGACTCCGACATGGGCTGTAGTTGCAAAGGGGAAAAATGCGAAATCCGGGAAGCGTGGACGCGGCAGATCAAGACCATCGACATGCTCGAAGGTGATGCCCTCACTGACAACGGGCAGGAAACCTGGAATCTTTTGACGGAACGAAAAATCGACAACGTCATTTTATGCGGCGTGCATCTCAACATGTGTGTTCTTGGACGACCCTTCGGCATCCGGCAGATGGTAAAAGTCGGCAAAAACGTGGCCCTCATGCGCGACATGACAGACACGATGTACAATCCCGAACGCCCTCCGGGAGTGGATCACTTCACCGGAACGGACTTGGTCATCAACCACGTCGAACAATACTGGTGCCCCTCATTTACCAGCGCTGATCTGGTCGGCGGAAAGCCATTCCGCTTCAAAGAGGACAAAAGGAAATAGGGCCGGGAAATTACTTTGCGCAGAGTTTCTTCATTGCTTCACCCATCGCTTCACCAATCAGATAATAAGTCTCGGCATTGCCATTCCAATGGTAACCTTGACGGGACGGCGATTCTTCGGCCGGACGAAAAAACCCGGCGGTCTGGACGCAGTCGACATTGCCTTTGAATTCGGGGTAGGTCTCTGGAGCGGCCTGAGCTTTGCGAATCAGAAGACGACGGTCAACTTTCTGCTTCACTCCGCCAAACCCGCTGTCCGCAATCACGAAAGGAAGGTTTTTGACACCGAGATCCTTTCTCACGTCCCGAACAAAATTGGCGAGATTCTTCTCGTATTCGAGTGTCGCAGGCATTCCGCAACCGTCGTTCCACCCCTGATGCCAGCCAAAGCCTACCACCTCATGGCCCCGCCCCTCTAATTCGGGAAAATTTTCTCCAAGCTTACCTAAAACGTCTTTCACATGCCCGATCATCTCCTTGTAATAGGGTCCGGGATCCCCACCTGAACTCGGTGGACGAAAATCTTTTTGAAGGCTCTTTCCGCCCCAGGCAGTCTTAATGAGGAGAACCGGTTCTTTGATCGCGTCACCCATGACATGCCCAAAGGCATACTCGGGACCGATCGCACTTGGTCTTGCTCCAAAACCTGGCGCCAGCTTTCCCTTACGCCCAAGGTACCAAATAAACACGTCATCCCGGGCGCTCCATTTTCCATCCTTATCCTTTAGGTGTTTGTGCTTTTGCGAATTCTCCACCAAATGACTGAGGCTTCCCTTTCCTCCGTTGCGCTTGGGATCACCTTCGATCTTTCCCGCACCCTCCATGTTTGATTGTCCGGCAAGAATAAATACCTTCACGGAGCCCTGCGGAGGACATGCAAAAAGACCGGGAATTCCGACAAGAAATACAAAAAGAATGCAGAGAGTGTGCTTCATGATAAATTCTTTACGCTTACTCATGGGGAAAGCTTCCATGGAGCATGTTTGCTTTGGCGTTTCCCTGTCCCGCTCTGATTAGCAGGTAAATCACTCACCATTTTTCAAGAGGAGATCCTTGTACTCCACCACCATCCCTTTGTCGTGGAGCTGCAGCCCGATGAATCCTTGGCGGAGTTGCTTTCCCTCCAACTTGTCAATGAACTCCGATGAGAGTTTTCCATTGATGAAAAACTGAAAGTGATTCCCCTTCGCCACAATCCGACAGGCATTCCAGTCGCCCTTGTTGATCTCCTTCACCTGCACCGGATTCTCGATCTTGCGGTGATTCCCCTTGCCTTTCTCATCAATCACGAGGCTCGTGCCCCTCGGACATGGAAACTCTTTTCGCGTCCCTTTCCCAAAGTGAAAGTCCCACGCGCCCAAGATGGCTTCGCCAATTCCAACATGCCCGAGGTCGGCATGGTATCCTTCAAAATCCCTCTTCCCGGTCTTGTCTACCCGGGCCCGCGTTTCCACGCCGGTATTCCCCTTCGTCAGTAAGCGATAGCTGAACTTCAATTCGAAATCTGCCAACTCCTCGTCCCCTGAATAAATCAAATAGACCTGGCGATTCTCTTTTCCTTCTCCCCGAATCACCCCATTCTTCACCGACCACGCCGACTCCTTCCCCTTCGGCGCTTCCCGCCATCCGTCGAGTGATTTTCCATCGAACAAGGAAACAAACCCGTCACGCGATTCTTCCGCGTTCGTCAATCCACACAGATAAAGAGCTACCAACAAGAGCCACAACATTTCAGTTTTCATTAACAACAACCTTAATGAAGGCTTCATCCCCACGAAAGTAATTTCAGCGCCCAACTTTCAGGATAAACAGCACTTGATTGGACGAACTTATCACCAGACTCTCAAGGAAATGAAAAAGAGCATCCATTCAAGCAAGGGATACGCTATTTTTTGTAATGCCCGCCGAGCGGCTCTTGGCATCATCACCTACATTATCTGAAAATTCCGAGTAATGAACACCATCGACAAAAAACAAAGCCTGGGTGGGTTTGAGAAATATCTCCCCCTCTGGATTCCTCTCTGCATGGCCATTGGGGTTCTCCTCTCTCTCTATACGACCCTGGGTGAACGGATTGAAGCGCTCGCCATCGGGGGCATCTCTATCCCAATCGGAATCTGCCTTTTCTTCATGATGTATCCGGCTGTTCTGAACCTCAAGGGCTCGGAACTGAGAAAACTGAAGGATAACCCCCAGCCAATCCTACTCACTCTCTTCTCCAATTGGATTATCGCGCCCTTGGTAGGATTTGTTTTGGCCAAGATGTTTCTCTCCGATCACGATGAACTCTTTGTGGCCGTGATTTTACTCAGCGCGAGCCCCTGCACCGCGATGGTTCTGGTCTGGGGATCGATGGCCGATGGGAATCAGGAACAAAACGTGGTGAATACCAGCCTCAACACGATCACCATCATGATTTTTTATGCCCCGCTCGTCGCACTTCTTACGGGGATTCAGAATATTGAAATCGACCGATGGGGATTGGCGATCTCTGTTCTGGTCTTTATTGGACTGCCCATTTTGGCGGGATTGCTTACCCGCAAAATTGTAATCCCAATGAAAGGGGAAACTTGGTTCGATGAAACCTATCGCCCCGCCCTCGGCAAAATTTCGATCGGCTCTCTCCTGACAACGCTGATCGTGCTTTTCGCACTGAATGGAAACACCATCCTGGGGAGCCCCGAATACCTGCTCTTGATTTCCATCCCTCTGCTATTGGGATTCGTGATTGTGGTGGGCATCAATATCGCCATGACCAAACTCTTCCGTCTGAAATACCGGGAAGCCGCGGTCACGGTGATCATCGGCTCATCGAGCCATTTTGAAATCGCCATCGCCACGGCCATCGCCGCCTACGGAGTCGGATCAGTGGCTGCCTTGGGCACAACGATGGGACTCTTTTGGGAAATCCCAATCATGTTGGGCCTGGTCTATCTCGCGCGATACTTGGGAAGGAAAAATTTCTGGTAACCCAACAAGCCAAAGTCGCAAATCGTTCAAACCATTCCCCGCTGATGCCTTTCGGAACTCCAACTCCAGCTACCCCCGGTGGATGCCTTCTCAGTTTATTCGGACTGGCAGCCATGGTCTTTGGTAGCGTGTGCACCTGGGAATTGTTCGTCGCAATTGATGTTCCTCCATCGAAATCCGACCCCGAGCTCATCATGAAACTTGGTTTTGGTTCAGCGATCGGCGTCAGCCTTGGGCTCTTTCTAATTCGATGGGCTTGGCGGCTTGCCATCCGGTCCGACATGAAAAATCCGTAGGACCCCCGACAAATCAAACGTGCGATTCTAAACGCATCCTACTGTTTTTTCAGGAATCCCATCTCTTTCATCCACCCTGCGGCGCGATCCGGCCAGCCACCGACTCGTTGCGGAATATCCTTCATTCCGAACCCATGGCCACCTTTGCCATAGATATGTAGTTCGCATTCCGCACCGGCCCGCTGCATCGCGAGGTAATAGAGAGCGGATCCTTCAACGAATCGCTTATCCCCATGCGCTACCACCACGAAAGACGGCGGCGTTGATTTCGTCACCTTCACCTCGGGCACGAGCGCGTTGGGATCTTTTTCGTTTTTGAGATAGGCCGGATAAATCAACACCCCGAAGTTCGGAATGGGCGAATGCTTATCGACCGGGTCCTTGGAATAAGAAACCGAGCCATCGGAAGTCAACACCGTCGCAGTCAAATGCCCTCCCGCCGAAAAACCTAAAAAGCCTACCCGCTTCGGATCAATCTTCCACTCCGCGGCTCTGGAACGAACCAGGCTCACTGCACGTTGCGCGTCTTGCAGCGGAGCATGATGCTTTTCGAGATTCTTACGACGCGGCACGCGGTATTTCAAAAGCACCGCATTCACCCCAATCCCATTGAGCCAGGTGCAAACATCCGAACCCTCATGCTTCGAGGCTAAGATCCCATAACCACCGCCCGGAGCCACGACAACGACCGCGCCGGTATTCTTGTCAGCCGGGGCCGGATAGAAAGCGATCGTCGGCTTGCTGACATTGGAAGTCCGCGTAATCCCGTCGTTATTGCGGTCCGCCACCTTTTCCTCCCCAATGATCTGACTTTCTTCGCCAGGCACCGCCCCGGTCCACAGAGGAATTGGGGTATCCGGATCAGCTAGAACCAAAGAAGACATTGCCATAAAAAATGAGAGAGAAAGTGATTTCATAAATTGCGCAGACAACTACTCATCGAAAATGATCAACCTTTCTCTAAGAATCCCTTCCCGATTTCGAAAGAGTCGCAACTCTGGCCCGTAGAATAATTCCCCATTCCCTCTACCTCAACTATTTAAGGTGAATTAGATAGCTGGAAAACTCTCTCTTAATGAAGACCTTGTCCTCAACTCTCGTTTGCTTCGTTTCACTCAGCCTCGCCACAATCGGTCTGGCCCAGGATAAGAAGAAGCCTAACGTCGCGCGCGCCAGCGAGCATCCCTACGCCGACTCGTCGAAAGGCCGCGAAAACTACCAGCTCGCTTCCAATCCGGTCAACAGCAAGCGACTTTACGATTTCTTCCAACGCCAGGCCGACTTCTACATGGCGAACCCCGACAAGATCCCCACGATCATTCCAGCCTACCCCGGACTCGACGCCGGAGAGCACGGGCACTGGGGAAAACACAATCAGAACAACCACAGCGACACCCGCTGGAACCAGGCCGAGATGGGCGAAGTCATCACCCAGGTTTTCCGCCATCAAAAACTCGCCGTCCTTAAAGGCATCTGCGTTCGCCTCGGCTCCCATCGCGAACTCGCCACCTGCTTCGATCCCCAGTCACTCAGCTATCGCGCGATCTGGAATGGCGGCTTCGTCAAATTCGACGGCTTCCGCTGGGGCACCTCCCGCAACGCCCAACTTCAAGGCACTCCCTGGTGCATTATTTCCGAGGCAAAGATGCCCGAAGGCGGCGTCTACCTCGGTTACCATCGCTACGGAAAACGCGTCGTCTTCGACTACCGCATCAAGGACACCATCATCAGCGACGAAGCCTGGGCCAACTCCAGCGCCTTCTTCCGTCGACTCGATTTCAAGGGGAGCAAGGCCCCCCTTTCCATCACCCTCCCCGTTGCCGACGGACTCCTCTCAGAGGTAATTTCCCGAACCAAAATCGACTCCGCGGTGATCGAAGGAAAGCAACTCAAGATTCAGGG
>ERZ1048068.3180-NODE-3180-length-10933-cov-5.211620_pt1 | contig 10933 bp, 9 predicted proteins | sample MGYA00383098_ERZ1048068 | MGnify/ENA primary metagenome ERZ1048068 (study PRJEB29581, sample SAMEA5548368) | metagenome | biome: marine; feature: coastal; material: water | depth 1 m | study: Short-term variability in the microbial, nano- and picoplankton... | reverse complement strand
GCTGGATCAAATTTATCGAGATTTCCCACACTCTCGGCAAGCCGCTGGTGATGCGGATGAATCTCAATCAGCAGTCGAGTGGCCCTAATTGGGAGACTCACAAGAATCTTATGTCCTCGATCTCCCCGATCGTTGATTGCGGTGTTCACTACGTGGATGTGATGTGCCAAATGACACGGAGCAAGCCGGTGCGCGTGAGTGGAATCGGAGCGCGTCTTACTGACGAGCTCCCGGAAGGAAAAATCAACTACGGTCACCTGCAGGTAACTTTCGAGGATGGCAGTGTCGGTTGGTATGAAGCTGGCTGGGGTCCGATGATGAGCGAGACCGCCTTCTTCGTGAAGGACGTTGTAGGGCCGCAAGGTTGCGTCACGATTTGCGCCAAGGATGCCGCCGGAGAAGGAGCATCTGCGGACGTTGATTCGCACTCGAAGACGGAGTCGCTTCGCCTTCACCACAGCGAATTGAATGAAGAAGGGAAGTTTGTCAAAACCGACGATTGGATCGAAACATCGGACGAGCCGGATCACGATGGCTTGTGTCATCGCGAGCAGGAATACTTTCTGAAAGCGATTCGCGAGGATATGGATCTGGGCGATCACATGGATGATGCCATCAATTCGATGCGCATTGTTGCCGCGGCCGATGAAAGTTTCCGGACTGGAAAAACAGTAGAACTATCCTGATGAAAAAATTATTAGTAGCGATTGCTTGTGTTGGCTCGGTGTATGCCGGGGAATTTGTGTCCTTGTTTAACGGAAAAGATTTCACCGGTTGGGGTGGAGCCGGGAAACCAGAGCAATCCGGTTATGTCATTAAAGAGGGAGGGATTATCGAATCGACGAAGAAGTGTCGTTTCCTGATCACTGAGAAGGAATATTCGAACTATGTCTTTGAATTTGAATTCAAACTGACTGCCGGAGCAAACAACGGACTGGGGATTCATTATCCGGGAAAGGGAGATCCTGCGTATACCGGCATGGAGATTCAGATTCTCGATAACACCCACCCGAAGTATGCCAAGCTCAAGGACTACCAGTTCCATGGCGGACTCTACACACTGGTGGCAGCCAAAAAGGGTCATCTCAAACCTGTAGGAGAGTGGAATAAAGAGATTGTCACAGTCAATGGGCCCAATGTGAAAGTGGAGCTTAATGGTGTGGTGATCATGGAGGCCAATCTTGATGAGGTGAACAAATCAAAACCAAAGCACAACGGAGCAAAACGCCGGAAGGGGCACCTGTGCTTCTGTGGCCACGGAGCGATCATCAGTCTGAAAAATCTGCGCATTAAGGAGCTGTAGAATTTTTAAGGAGAGGCTTTTTGAGCCCAGAGATTTAATGGTCGTGGCCAGCTCGTGGAGGTTCACCTCACGGCGGGCGGGGAGGTAGAGATGTTTTCCAGGTTCCGCCAGGGTGATTACCAGAGCACGTCCGATACCAGAACTGGCACCGGTAATGGCGATGGCTTGATGGATGGAGCTAATTAGAGTTGTCGTTGCCAGAAAGAATTGTTGGCGACGAGGTCGAGGGCAAGGTTTTGCCAGGGATCGTTTTGGGCGCTTGGTTTGGAGTATCCGGCAAGGAGACTGAGTGATTGTTGATCCTGGTCATTGGTGACCTCGAGGGTGCCACCGTGGTGGTGCCATTTCAGGAGGTGTTTTAAGACTTCGAGGCAGGCTTGGGATTTCTGAATGCTGGTTTGCGTGCTGTCGAAAATGGCCTGAAAAGCTTGTTTTACCGGGGCGGCGGGAAGTTTGAGTTCGAGTCCCCGGGAGGTTTCACGGAGAACGGCGTTGCTTGGTTTATCTGATAAACCAAGTAGTGAGTTGGTCAGATTAATGAAGAGTGATCCCAGGTTTTCAAGTGGTCCGGGAAGTCGATGGGATGAATCCTTGGGAGGGGCCACAGTGAGCTCGGGAAGATGCTGGCTGGTAAGGTCGATGAGTTCGGAAACGGGGATGAGTTGGTTCGGGTCGAGCGGAGGACTGTCAGCCAGATTGTCGGGGAGAGCGGCGTGAGCAAGATTGAGGAAATTCCGGTGCTTTTCATAAGCATCCTTCCATTGCTGGTTCTTGTTGAAGTCGTCAAAGTTGATTTGGCCAAGATCGATGAGAACACCGGTGGCGGCGGCGACATTGCGGAGGCTGCTTTCCTTGAAAACCGAGAGAGCGGCCAAGCTATGCACCCGCTCAATGGCGGCGAGGGCTTCCACGTTCGAGGATGTTTGCGAGCGGAGGGATTCGTGTTCGGTTTCCACGAGATAGAGTTCCATTGCGCGGAGCAAAGTGACCTCGAGTTCCGAGACCTCCCAGGGCTTGGTGATGTAGCGATAGATGCCGCCGCTGTTCACGGCTTCAATGGCAGATTCGACGTTGGCGTAGGCTGTGGAGAGAATGCGTTTGACCGATGGTTTCAGGGCGGCAGCTTTGTTGAGGAACTCTGTGCCCGATTCGTTGGGCATCCGCTGATCGGTCATGATGAGGCCAATATCGTCGTGATGTTCGCGGAAAAGATCCATGGCCTCCAGCCCGTCGTGAGCGATGAGAATACGGAATCGACTGGAAAATAGTCGTTCGAAATGTCGGCAGATTTTCTTTTCGTCGTCGACAAAAAGCAGGGCCGGGAGTTCTTCAGGGGGCTTGGATAGCATGAATGAAAGCGTGAGTGATTAGGGTGACTCTGAACGAAAATTAGTCGTGAGAAAATGACATTCTCATTGAGATTCAGTGAAGTTGTCTCGGGGTCCAGGAAGGGTGATGGTAAAAATGGTCCCTCCTTTAGGAGCGTTTTTGGCATTGATGAGTCCGCCGTGGCTTTTGATTATCTTCAAGGTAAGACTGAGCCCTAGTCCCATTCCGATGCCAACCTCCTTAGTGCTAAAGAAGGGGTCGAAAATTCTCCTCCGAATTTCCTCGGGAATTCCATGACCGTTATCGGTAATGGTAATGATGACATTTTCATCAACGGGTTTTGCTTCGATGGTAACTTTGGGATTATCCTGCTCCCTGGTGGCATGGATGGCATTTTGAACCAGATTGACGAAGACCTGACAGAGCTGGTTGTCATTGCCGAAGACTTTGCTGGAATCGGGGATATTGACCAGAAGCTCGATGGAGCCCAATTCGTGGGAAAGAAGGTGGGTGGAGTTTTCGATGATGCGACGGAAGGGTGTGGCAGTTTTGGTGAGTTCATCACCCCGCGAGAGAGTACGAAGGTCGGTGATAATGCGGATAACCCGGCTAATGGCATCACCGAGGTCTGCCACGGTTTCGTCGTAGTCTTCGATTTCGTCTTCGGGGATGTGGGTGCGATAGGTTTTGAGAAGGTGGATTGCGGTATTGGCGTAGTTCAGCGGGTTGTTGATTTCGTGGACAATACCGGCGCTCATTTGTCCCAGAGAGGATAATTTCTCCGACCGGATGAGTTCTTCACCTTGGTTCTGAAGTTGTTCCAGGGCTTCGCTGAGGTTGAGGTTTAAGTTAAGGAGGTCAGCGTAATATTTCTGGTTGAGAAGTAAGTTGGAAACCCGCGCGACCAATTCACTGGAGTAAAATGGTTTGGTGATGAAGTCATTGACGCCGGCTTCGAGAGCGGCGAGCCGGGGGGCATCGCCACCGTGGGCGGTGATGAGAATGATGGGAATATTGGCGGTTGCAGGTTGGTTGCGGAGGAGTCGGGAGACTTCGATGCCGTCCATCTCCGGCATCATGTAGTCGAGAATGATGAGGTTTGGGAGATATTCTTGTGCCATCTGGAAGCCTTGTTCTCCATTGGCGGCCTGAATGATTTGGTGGTTGTCGAGGAAGGAGCCGATGTACGATCGCATCCGCGGTTCGTCATCAATAATGAGGATGCGGGATGACTTTGTCTCCGGTTCAGACGGCTGAGATTCTTCGTCAAAATATGGTTCTTCGAGGGCGGCGGAAAGGATGCGATTTTGAAGAAGATCGAAACTGTCTTCCTTCCGGGCGTTGGGGCGTGATTTTGGTAGGTCTCTCTGTGGAGGAGAGACCGGCATTACGAGAGTGAAAGTAGTTCCGACATTTGGGGCGGAGTTGACCAAGAGATAGCCGCCCATGCTTTCGGCGAGGTTTTTGGAGAGAGCCAGCCCAATACCGGCGCCGCGGGACTTACGGTGTGAAGAAGAATCAGCCTGCCAGAATCGTTCAAAAATGTGAGGGAGCTCTTCCGGTGTGAGACCGATGCCGTTATCGGATACGACGAAGTGGGTCGCATCGTCCTTTTCCTCCATGGTGACCTCGACGTGGCCTCCGTCGGGGGTAAATTTCAGGGCGTTGATACAGAGGTTGAGGAGGATTTTTTCGAGTCGATCGTGATCGAAGACCTGAATGGGGTTTTTGGGAAAGTCTGCTTCGACCTTGAAGCTGATATATTTGCTTTTCGCCATGGCGGAGAGATTTCGGTGTAGGCTGAGAGCGAAATCTTTGAGGTTGATATTTTCGAGCCGCTCGGGAAGGTCTCCGGTATCTAGTTTAGCGATGTTGAGGAGGTCATTGATCATTCGCATGAGGCGGAAACCGTTCTCTGAAAGAGTATCGATGTAGGTCAGGGCGCGGGGATCGTTTTGAAGGGAGGGCAGGGTGGTAAGTTGCTCAATCGGACCGAGAATGAGAGTGAGCGGTGTGCGGAGCTCGTGGCTGACGTTGGCAAAGAATCGGTTTTTGGCCTCGCTGAGCGCTTGAAGCTGTTCGTTGTTTGCCTTCAGGGTATGTCGGTTTTTTTCGACCTCTTCTCTCAGGTAGAATTCGCGGAAGCGGTAGCTTTCATAATAGAAGATTCCGAGGCAGGAGAGAACGGCTGTTGCGATGAGAAAGAAGAGCTGCGTTGCCAGTTCAATGAGAGGCCCTTGGAGGTAAAAGTAGACTGCAGAGTAGGAGAGAATTGAAATAATACTGTGGAAGAAGCAATCGATGAATCGCCATCTCATCACCATGGCGGTGCCAACGATAAGCAAGGCGAGTGCCTGGTAGAGGGGAGAATCAGGATCGCGGAGATGAAAGATCATCCAGAGGGTCATCGCCAGGGGGAGGAGGGCGGCAAGGTGGCTGATCGTAGTAACATTGCGGCTGGAATTGGAACGAAGAAAGCCGGTGAGGACGATCAGGAGAGAGGCGACTCCCATCCGAACGATTAGGAAGAGGATTGAATTTTCTGGGTAGTGGGCGTAGTCGATGACCGATCCGATGAGGATGAGCGCTGCAGCCAGGAGCATACTGCGGCTACAATGTTCGGCTCTGGTCTGGAGTTCAGATCGCTCAAAGCCTTTACTTGATGAGCTCAATGTTTTTGGCCGAGATTCGACGAAGGAATCTTCTGGAGGGGAGGCTGGCAAGATAATCAGTCTAATGGCTGGTCATTTTAATAAAAGTTCCGGTTTTGGTAAAAATTTGTCAAACCCGCCCGTAAGACTCTGTTAGCCCCCCAGCTAATATGTCCCAAAGCGCCAGCCTATCGAATAATCCCCTCTTCCGGAAAGGGGAACGAATTTATGACAAAAGTGGTCGAGATATCATCGAACTCGCTGAAAAAAAGGGCTATATGGTGTCCACTGTTGCGGAAATTTTAGGGATGACAGTCCGTGAATTTGAGGGTGCCTTGGAGCGCAGCGTCGGAATCCGCCCGAAGGAACTTTTTCGAAATCATCGGGCCGTGATGGCGCGTCGGATGATTCAGGAAGGGCAGGATCTGCATGAAATTTCCAAGAAATTGGGATTTCGTCACTATTCTCATTTTGCCACGGAAATGAAGAAGTACTACGGGATTCCTCCCCTCCAACTACAGGCAATGATCCGGGATCGCTGCGATGCTGCGAATCAGGGTTTGGCCGGCGATGAGTAAGGATCGGGTGGCGCGGTCCTTTGGATTTTTTGAAGGATCGCCTTTTCAGAAAATATGGGCCCGGCCGTAGTTGATGATTTGGATTTGATCCCACGATGGACTTGGTTTTATGGGAAGCAAAGAACGCGCCATAAACTCCGGGAGGAAGCATCTTGAGACGCTAATTTTCACATCTCAGTGGGTTAAGTATACTTGGAATTCTAAAATGGGCGGGAAGTGATCGTTCAGTTGATTCTGTGCAAAGAGGCTAGATTGTCCCGGTTTTGAGTTCAAATAGATTTGAACAAAGAGCTTTTTTGTGAAAAGTTGTGCCTATGGCAGATGGGGATCGGAGTGAAAAGGCTCTTAGTGATTTCGAGTCGCAGGTGATTGAGTTCTTTTGCGATGGGGTGAAAATTTTGGGCCTTCCGAAATCGATTGGGGAAATCTATGGCCTGCTTTTCATCTCTCCGGATCCAATTTCCCTCGATGATTTGGTATGTCGCTTGGGGATTAGCAAAGGATCAGCGAGTCAGGGTTTACGGACCCTAAGGGAACTTGGAGCGGTAAGGGAAGCCGAAGTAACTTCTGGCAGGAGGGTTTATTATGAACCGGATGTCGAGCTGAAGAGATTGGTTGGAGGCTTTATTAAAGAGCAAGTTAGGCCCCATCTTTCCAGCGGAGAGGAAAAATTGGACTCACTAAAGAAGATGGTCGGAGACATGCCGGGAGATGTTCGATCGGACTTTTATGCCGGTCGTTTGGAACGGCTGAGCCGATGGTCCAGCCGCGCCAAGGTCGTGCTTCCCCTCCTTCAGAAATTCTTGGGTAGTTGAAATGAACTCGGATAAAGCATCAGAGCCGAATTGGTATGTCTTGCGTACCCAGCTGAAGCGTGAACGTTTGGCGGCGGCGAATCTTCGGCGTCTTGAGGGTGTCGAAGTCTTCCTGCCGCGCCTGCGCTACCAAAAGACCACCCGGCGGGGTCGCGTCTGGTGGGTAGAGCCTTTGTTTCCCGGATATTTATTAGCAAAATTTTCTTATTTGGAACTGAGCCGCGCGGTAACCTACACGGCCGGAGTCAGTCGAATCGTAACTTTCGGAGATGATACTCCGGCAGTTCCGGACCAATTTGTGAAGGATCTTCAGGCTGAGGTGGCTCGTCATCAAACGGACGACGAAGAGATTGTCGTGAACTGGAAAGTGGAAGTGGGAGATGAGGTCGAATTGGCGGAGGGGCCATTCAAGGGGATGGAAGGGCGGGTGGTCGAGGTCAGGCCGGGAGCGGAGCGGGTGAGTTTGTTGCTCGAGTTTCTGGGAGAATCGAAACCGGTAGAGGTGAGCCTTTATAGTTTGATTCTGGCTAACCCGGACATCCCGGAAGGCTGGAAGGGAGATTAGCAGCGATTTCCAAATAAGTTCATTTTTAATTGAACAATACCCTATTCCATGAGTCTATATCGCTAACTGAGACGGGATTTCCATTGTTTTCGGTCCCAGATTGCTGGATTTTATTGGTTTTACTCTATCGGATGTGAGTAAGTGACCATTGGCGGTAGCTAGCTATTATTTGTTGTGAATGTGCCATTATTAGATGTTCCCGCGCAAAATGCGCCCTTGCGGGAAGAGTTGTTGCAGGTATTCGAGAGCGTTCTCGATTCGGGATATTTTATCTTGGGTCCCGAGGTCGAGGCTTTTGAAAAAGAAGCTGCGGAGTATCTCGGAGTGCCTCATACGATTGGAGTGTCGTCCGGAACGGACGCCTTGATCGTGGCTCTTCTTGCGGCCGGGGTGGGACCGGGAGATGAAGTAATTTGTCCCTCCTTTACCTTTTTCGCTACTGCCGGAAGTGTGGTTCGAGTCGGGGCCACACCAGTCTTTGCGGACTCTCTGGAGGACAGTTTTAATATCGACCTGGAGTCGGTGAAGAGTCGGATCACCTCGAAAACTAAAGCCATCATTCCGGTCCATTTGTTCGGGCGGAGTTGTGAGATGGCAGGAGTGATGGAGTTTGCCGATGAACATGATCTCGTCGTGATTGAGGATACCGCGCAATCATTCAGTGCGAGCGTTGATTCACGCAAATGCGGCACCTTTGGTCACTTTGGAACCTATAGTTTTTTCCCCTCAAAGAATCTGGGTGGCTATGGTGATGGCGGTCTCGTGAGTTGTCTGGACGATGACTTGGCAGAGAAAGTTCGGCAGTTACGAAATCATGGAATGCACCCCAAGTATTATCATGCCATGGTCGGAGGAAATTTCCGGATCGATGCGCTACAGGCGGCCTTGCTGAGGAAGAAATTACCTCATCTGGATTCTTATGGTGAGGCCCGCGCTGAAAATGCCGGATATTATCTGGAGGAATTTGCGGAACTGGATTCAGAGCAAGTAACCTTGCCACTTCCGGGAACAGCTGAAGAAGGTGTGATCTGGAATCAATTTACTCTGAAGGTCCACGGCCGGCGGGATGAGCTCAAAGCCCACTTACTGGAAAGTCAGGTTGGGTGTGAAGTTTACTACCCTGTTCCCTTGCACCAACAGGAGTGCTTTTCTCACTTTGAGGCCGGAGCACTTCCGGTCGCCGAAAAATTAGCGTCGGAGGCATTAAGTATTCCCGTTTTTGGCGAGCTTGGAGAAGAACGTCGGGAGCGCGTGGTTGAGGTCGTAAAATCATTCTTTAAATCATGAAAATTTTCATCGCAGGACACCGTGGAATGGTGGGAAGCGCACTCGTTCGCGAAGCGAGGAAAAGAGGAGGCTACGAGGTTCTGACGGCAAGCCGTGACGAATTGGATCTTCTCGATCAGGCCAGTGTCGCCGAATGGCTTGAAGATCATGAACCGGATCAAGTGATTATCGCTGCTGCGAAAGTGGGCGGAATTCATGCCAATTCGACCTATCCGGCGGAGTTTATTTACGAGAATCTCGCTATTGCCTCCAATCTGATCGAAGGCTCGCGGCAGGCGGGAGTCGGCAGGGTGTTGTTCCTCGGAAGTTCTTGTATCTATCCCAAAATGGCTCCTCAGCCAATGCCCGAGGATTGCCTGTTAACAAGCCCACTGGAGCTTACCAATGAGGCATACGCGATCGCCAAAATTGCGGGTTTAAAAATGTGCCAACATTATCGCGCCCAGTATGGCCTGATGTATCATTCGGCGATGCCCACGAATCTCTATGGTCCGGGTGACAATTATCATCCTGAGAATTCGCATGTGATACCAGCGATGATCCGCCGCTTCCATGAAGCGAAGGAGCGAGGCGATTCGAATGTCACGATTTGGGGGAGCGGAACCCCACGCCGGGAATTTCTGCACGTCGATGATTTGGCTGAAGCGTGTTTTCATTTGCTGGCCCATGATAACCCGCCGGACTGGGTGAATCTGGGAGTTGGTGAAGACCTCACGATTTTGGATTTGGCGAAAACAATTGCGAAGACGGTGGGATTTGAAGGTGAGATTAAGACCGACCCCTCGAAGCCCGATGGCACTCCCCGGAAACTTCTCGATGTGAGCCTTCTCAACGAAACGGGATGGACCGCGAAGATCGCTTTTGAAGACGGACTCAAAGGCGCGTACCAGGATTTTTTAGCGACCCTCGAAGAGGGGACGGCACGACTTTAACACTAATTATATGAAGAAAGCACTGATCACAGGCATCACGGGCCAAGACGGTTCCTACTTGGCGGAACTCCTTCTTGAAAAAGGATACGAAGTTCACGGCATCAAGCGTCGGGCTTCTTCATTCAACACCGAGCGAGTCGATCATATTTATGAAGACCCTCATGTCGAAAGTGCCCGCTTTAAATTGCACTACGGAGACCTCACTGATACCTCGAATTTGACCCGTATCATTAGTGAGATTCAGCCGGATGAAGTTTACAATCTGGGCGCTCAATCCCATGTCGCAGTTTCTTTTGAATCGCCGGAATATACGGCGGATGTTGATGCCATCGGAGCCCTCCGCTTGCTGGAAGCGATTCGCTTTTTGGGATTGGAAAAGAAGACCCGATTTTACCAGGCCTCGACCTCCGAACTATACGGATTGGTGCAGGAAGTTCCGCAAAGGGAAACCACTCCGTTCTATCCCCGCTCTCCATACGCGGCTGCAAAAATGTATGCCTATTGGATTACCGTAAACTATCGCGAGTCATACGGCATGTATGCCTGCAACGGAATTCTCTTTAACCACGAATCGCCTCGACGGGGTGAGACCTTCGTGACACGCAAGATCACCCGGGCCATCGCAAATATTTCCCAGGGTTTGGAGGATTGTTTGTTCCTGGGAAACATGGACGCCCTTCGCGATTGGGGTCACGCCAAAGATTACGTTCGCATGCAGTGGATGATGCTTCAGCAAGACGAGCCGGATGATTTTGTCATCGCAACTGGCAAGCAGATTTCAGTTCGTGAATTTGTCACTCTTTCGGCCAAAGAAGCTGGCATTGAGTTGGTATTTTCCGGCGAAGGTGTTGATGAGATTGCTACCGCCTCGGCAGTCGATCACGAAAAATCTCCTGCGATCAATGTTGGGGATGTCATTGTCCGCGTAGACCCACGATACTTCCGCCCGGCTGAAGTCGAGACGCTCCTGGGAGATCCGACCAAAGCCAAAGAGAAGCTTGGATGGGTTCCGGAAATCACCGTTGAAGAAATGTGCTCCGAGATGGTTTTCCATGACCTAGAGAAAGCGAAGCAACACGCGCTTCTTAAAAAGCATGGCCACCACGTGTCCGTTGCTACCGAAGGATAAACTTAAGTGCCTGGCTCACTAAAAACTCGAAACGTGATTGGGTATCCAGTCGCAATCACCAGCTACGCGGATGCGACGAGTTGGAGTGTTGAGGCCGCACATCGCGGGGATCGAGCCTATGCTGTGAGCGCGGCCAACACCCACGTTCTTTCCCATGCGCGACACAACGCGACATTTGGTGAGGCTCTCTCAAAGTTTGATTTAATTTGCCCAGATGGCACTCCGCTTTTGTGGTCCGTGAATGCCCAGTTGCCCGAAGATGAAAAGTTAAAAGACAGGGTATACGGGCCAACTTTGATGCTCGAATTGCTGAAATCTACCGAAGGTGATTCAGATCAATCCCA
>ERZ1048068.3178-NODE-3178-length-10936-cov-12.320099_pt1 | contig 10936 bp, 9 predicted proteins | sample MGYA00383098_ERZ1048068 | MGnify/ENA primary metagenome ERZ1048068 (study PRJEB29581, sample SAMEA5548368) | metagenome | biome: marine; feature: coastal; material: water | depth 1 m | study: Short-term variability in the microbial, nano- and picoplankton... | reverse complement strand
AATATTTATAAAGGCTGATAATTCATTTTTTAATAATGGAGAGAAAGAAGATTTAGTTTATCGTGCTAAAGAATTAATTAAAATTAGTATTATTCCAGCCTATGTAGATTTAAATAATTTTTTAAAAACTATCTATTTACCAAATTCTAGAGAATCTATAGGACTAAGCGCTCTCCCTGATGGTTCTTTATGGTATGAGTATGCTACTAGATATCACACTACAACTAATCTTACGCCTGATGAGATACATAATATTGGTTTAAAAGAAGTTAAGAGAATTAGAAACGAGATGGAACAAATTATTAGTGACTTAAAATGGGATGGCGATTTTAAATCATTCTTAAATTATTTAAGAACAAGTCCAAGATTTTATTACGATAATGCTGATGATTTATTAAATGCTTATTTAATAATGGCAAAATCAATAGATCCCTTATTACCGAAAATTTTCAAGGTATTTCCAAGAGCGCCATACGGTGTAATCCCAATACCAGCTGAATCAGCACCTTTTACAACAACTGCTTATTATAATTCTCCAGCTAAGGGTAGGCCTGGATATTTTTATGCTAATTTATATAAACCTGAATCAAGACCTAAATATGAAATACCAGTTTTGACTGTCCATGAGGCAGTACCAGGTCACCATTTCCAAATATCAATTGCTCAAGAACTAGAAAATGTGCCCACATTCAGGAAGTATCAAAGCTTTACTGCGTTTGTTGAGGGATGGGGATTATATAGCGAAGAACTTGGTGAGTTTATGAATTTATATGATGATCCTTATGATAAATTTGGACAATTGACCTATGACATGTGGAGAGCCATAAGATTAGTTGTTGATACTGGTATGCATTATAAAAATTGGTCAAGAGAAGATGCGATAGATTTGTTTATAGAAAATACAGCTAAATCAAAACTTGATATTGAAAATGAAGTAGATAGATATATTGCTTGGCCAGGGCAAGCTTTAGCATATAAAATTGGTCAACTTAAAATACTTGAATTAAGAAATAAAGCTGAATTAGAGTTAGGTGATAAATATGATATTAAAGATTTTCATCATGAGATTCTTAAAAGAGGATCACTTCCTTTGGATATATTAGAAGATTATATTAATGAGTGGATTTACGAGTCTTTAAATTCCTAGATCTTTTGCACCTTTCACTACAATATTTAACTTGCGTCCAATCTCTTTCCCATTTTTTTCTCCATTTAAATTCTTTTTGACAAGTTAAACAGATTTTAGATGGTAATGTAATTTTTTTATGCAATTGTTCCTAGTGGGTAATGATCACGACCGCTTTTGATGTGTAATATATCTTCAATTATGATATTTTGTTTAAGCGCTATATCGATTAACTTATAGTATGTTGCTCTATTAAAAAAACCTTCTATATTAGATCTTACATGCACTAGTGGAATCATTGTATTCTCATAATGTATAAGTCTTGTAATATTTTGATTGTTTAGAGTAAATGAGTAATCAAGGTTTGTATGAAGAGTAATTATACTTTCGTTTATATCAAAATCTGTAATTATGTATGGTGCTAATTCTGGATAAACTGGCACTTTTTCATGAGGCGTAACTAAATAATATGAACCATCATCATTTCTTAAAACTGAACTAAAAAGTTTTACTAATTTCGCATTCTTAATAAGTGATTTGTTATAAAGCCAATCACCCTCTCTATTAATTGTGATTTCCTGACCTATACATAGATCTGGATTCCAAAGATGAACAGGTGGAAAATCAGAGTCACTAGTTTTAATACTGCTAGCTAATTTAGAAATACTCATGAAAGGATTTTATTAAAATAAATAAACCAATTATGCACAATATTATAGCTAATAATTTATTTATTAAATTATTCCCTTGAATATTAATGCTCTCAGATGAAGTTAGTAGATAGCTAAGCAATATAAACCAAAGTGATGAAGTTATTGAAAAATATATAGGATAGATATAAAAGTATATTCCCTCTATAGATTCTATAAGAATTGAAAAAAGAGATACAAAAAAGATAAAAGCTTTAAAATTAAAAATATTTGTAACTAAACCAGATAAAAAACTACCGTATAAAGATGTTTTATTAATTTTATGGCTATTGTCAGAATTGACATTTGGGATAATCATCATAATTCCAAGATAAATTATATAAATACTACCAATAAGACTAATTATAAATTTGTATAAATCATTAGAAATAATAAATAATGAAATTCCATTAATAGCTAAAAGACAGTGTGCATAGATGCCAATACCAATTCCGAAAGCAGCATAGATACCTGCCCTTCTCCCATGCATATTGACTTGTCTAACAATAATGGCAGTGTCAGGACCAGGACTAGTAAGTGCAATGAGATGAGCAATCGATGACCAAATAAACATGACTAATTAATAATGTTTGGTTCTATATCAAGCGATATATTAAAAGTCTTATAAACTAATTGATTTATTTGAGCTGCATAGGATAAAACGTCATCTTGTGTAGCCTTGCCATTAGTTATTAGAACTAATGAATGATTTTTATAAATTGAAACGTTTTGCGAAGGCTTAATTTTATCTTGTATTAATTGAATAAGTCTTGCAGCTCCAACTTTTACTAAAGTATCAGAATAATTCCACATAACTAATTGATCATCAGTAAAGTTGTCAAAATTAATAAGTTTTTTATCAATAATTGGATTCTTAAAAAAACTTCCAGCATTATTTATGAATTGAGGATTTGGTAATACATTTGATCTTATGGTGGATATAATTTTTGAAATATCTTTTGTTGTTAAATTAATTGGATTAATGGAATTAGATTCGATATATTTTTGAATAGATGAATATTTATATGAAATATTTTTATTAAGATTTGTTTTAAAATTTATGCTGTAAATTAGATATTGAGAGTTTTTTATAGCTGAGTTCCTATAAGCGAAGGAACATTCTTTATTGGTAAGATTTTTCTTCGTAAATGTCTCTAAGCAGAAACAATCAACACTATCTATAAGTTCAGAAACATCAGCACCATAAGCCCCGATATTTTGTATTGGGCTTGCTCCAACACTACCTGGGATATCTATAAGGTTTTCAAAACCATTAATTCCTTCTTGAATACAAAAATTAACCAATTCTGTCCAATTATATGAAGCACCAACACTTAATATTTTTTCATTTTTTTTAATATGATTGATTTCAACTTTTAGCATTAGGCCATCGTAGAAAGATGGTGGAATAATATTGGTTCCCTCTCCTTTGATATAGTATTTATTATGTGTTTTTATTAAATCTTTGATATATACCAAGTCGTCGATACTCTCTATTTTAACTAAAAGCTTGCAGCGGGAGTTAATACCAAGAGAATTATGAATAAGAGCATTTTCTTCAATTTTCATTAGCTATTAAATAGTTTATTGCTTCTATTACATCATCCTGAGTATCAATACCTGAAGGTACTTCTGATTTGTATGTTGTAATATAAATTGAGTAATTATTATCCATGAACCTTAGTTGTTCTAATTTGTGTTTTAACTCATTTTTGGTTGGTTTAAGATTAATTAATTTTCTTAATGTTTTCATTTTATAGCCATAAATTCCAATGTGCCTCATAGGGTTGTTATTGCTTTCTAATTTTCGATGAAAGCTTTGTGCATAACCGCTGGCATCAGATAAAACTTTAACGCAATTAGGATTACCTAAATCAGATAAATTGTTAATTTGGTGACATGCACTAATGACATCACATGGATTTTTATAAAAGTCATCTACTAACTGTTCAATTAAATCTTTTGGCATAAAAGGTTCATCACCTTGAAGGTTTATTATCAAAGTATCATCGTCAATATCAAGACTTTCAGCAGCTTCATACACTCTGTCAGTACCAGAAATATGCATATTACTAGTCATTAGTACATTTTGTGTAAACATTTGTACATGATTTAAAATTAATTCAGAATCTGTTGCTATGTATGTCCTGTTAGATATTTCTAATGAATTTTTAAAAACTCTTTCTATCAATGTCATGCCATTGATATCAACTAGAGGTTTATTTTTTAATCTAGTCGACCCAATTCTTGATGGAATAAGAATAGTAAAACTATTATCCATATTAATTTATATTTTTTAATTTGGTATCGAGTTCTTCTATAAACTTATCTGAAACATCAGCTTCAATTGTTAAATACCAAATTTTATTATTATTAAAAGATCTGCATTTAGATGCATCTTTTTCTGTCATGATAATTGGAAGATGATCTAAGTAAAATATATCTGTTTCATCAAAACTATGATGATCAGGAAATGGATGTCTGATAATTTCAAAACCTAGCCTTGCCAACAAATCAAAATATCTACCTGGGTTTCCAAGACCAGCTACTGCATGAACATGTCTGTGCATAGGCCATTTTTCAACTGGATATGATTTTCCTGATTTTAAGTGTACAAATTTAGCTGGACTAACGTTCATGAGAAACTCATTCTCTTGAGTTGGACCACTATTATTTACTATAAAATCAACACTATTCAGTCTTGCAATTGTTTCTCTTAGTGGACCAGCTGGAAATGTAAGATTATTGCCAAAACGTCTTTTACCATCAATAACTACAATTTCTATATCCCTATTCATGTTGTAGTGTTGCAAGCCATCATCAGAGAGAATGACATCACAATCATGATTTTCTTCCAAAGTTTTTATAGCACGAACTCTATTCTTATCTAAATAAAATGGTAAATTTAATTTAGATAGAATCTGAGCCTCATCACCTGTTTGTTTTACTGGCGTTTCATTCGTTACATTAAGAGTTTCACGAAATTTGCCACCATAACCTCTACTTACAAGACCTGGTTTATAGCCTTTTTTGAGTAATTCAGATGCAATATATGCAACTAATGGTGTTTTACCCGTACCGCCAATAGTTAAATTTCCTACAACAATTAATGGAATTGATGATTTATAAGAAAGTTTTTTAGATTTCATAAATTTTCTTCTTCGTCTATTTGTTAAGTAAGAAAATATTAAAGAGAATGGCAATAGTAAATAAAGCCATAAGCTTTTTTTATACCAGCTATCAATAACAAGACTTGAGTTATATTCATCTTCGAATTCTGGTATGTATAGTTGATTAGTTTTAGAAACCTTAGATTTCTCTTTAGGGGAATCTTCAAATTTATTTTTGTATAAAGACTGATAAATACCCTGATTATCTAATAATTCTGAATGAGTTCCTGTTTCTGAGATAGCTCCGTTATCTAAAACAATTATTCTTGATGCATTTTCTATAGTCGATAATCTATGTGCTATAACTATTGTAGTCCTGTTAGTAATCAACTTTTCAAGAGCTTCCTGGACTATAAGCTCTGACTCTGTATCTAGAGAAGATGTGGCTTCATCTAATATGATAATTGGAGAATCTTTATAAAAAGCTCTAGCTATTGCTAGTCTTTGCCTTTGGCCCCCTGAAAGAAGTACACCATCATCACCAATTTCAGATTCAAATCCCTCAGGCAGACTATCTATGAACTCTATACAACCTGCTTGTCTTGCTGATTCTTTCAACTTATCAAAATCAATTTCATCATCTCCATATGCTATATTTTTTGCAATAGTGTCGTTAAATAATGATGGTGATTGATTAACAATTGAAATTGATGATCTCAAGTGTTGAAGAGAATAATTATTAACAGAAATACCATCAATCAAAATATCACCTGATGTATGGTTGTAAAAACGTGGTATTAAGTTAGCAACAGTTGACTTTCCAGAACCGGATTTACCAACAATAGCAATAGTTTCATTTTTTGATATCGAGAAGGAAATATTATCAATAATTAAACCACCGGTATTGTATGAAAAAGAAACATCCTTAAAATCTATATCTCCAAATATTTGTGAATCAATATCACCTGAATTATTTTCATTGTGCTGGTCTAATTGATCAAAAATTTCGTTAGCTGCAGCCAAACCTTTTTGAACAATAATATTGATATTTGATAATTGTCTTATAGGTTTAGCCATTAATCCGGAAGCTGTAAAGAAAGCTACAAAAGTTTCAGCATCTAAACTTATTCCAAGTTGAGAGCCTAAGGCAAAATATGCAACAAGTGATAAAGAAATTGAAACTAGTATTTGAATTATCGGAGTAGCGAGATTTCCTGTAGCTTCTAATTTTAGGTTTTGATTTTTATTAGATGCATTAGCTTTAAGAAATCTTTTATTCTCATAATCCTCTGCATTAAAACTTTTAATCTCTACGTGCCCATCAACCGCTTCAGATGCAATATGAGTAACATCTCCCATGGCTGTTTGTATTTTTGTAGCAAGTTTCTTGAGCCTCTTACCAGCAACATAAACAATCAAAGCAATTAATGGAGCTGTTCCAACAAGAAGAAGAGTTAATTTAAAGTTTAAAATAGAAAGATATATAAACAAACCAATTAAAAGAAACCCTTCCCTAACAAATGTTTTGACAGCATTAGAAGCTGCTCCAGATACCTGAGTAGTCGTAAAAGTAATTCTATTTATTAGTTGCCCTGACTGATTAGCATCAAAATATGACTTTGGCAGATCATGTAATTTTTGAAATAACTCGGCTCTTAAATCATGAACGACTCCAAAACCAACACGTGACATAAAATAGTTACCAATAAAGAATCCAAGACCCCTACCAATTGCAATAAATATTAGCGACATTGCCAATAAAGTATTTAAACTTTCATCATTTGAATCTATATAACCAATAATTCTTCTTATCCATTCAACTGCTGCAATATCAGCAGCAGCAAATGAAATAAAGCCTAAAACACTGATTAAAAATGACCACCTATATCTGTAGGTATAGCCTAATACTCTCCGCAAACTACCTGATTTCATTTTTCTATAGTTCTAATTTGAACTTCATTAAATCCATTTTTATTAAGAATATCCATTATACCTACAATCCATATATGAAGAGAGGCAGCTTCAGCACTTAAAATAATTGAATTAGTTTGATTGTCTAATTCAAATATAGCCTGTTCAATTTCTTTAACGTTGCTAATATTATAAATAGCATCATTTATATAAACACTCCCATCAGATGTTACAGATATTTCGTTTATAGACTCAATAACGTTATATTCAAAAGATTCGGTCTTAGGGAGATCTAAGCTAAGAAATTGAGAATCTCCTACTTTAGAAGTAACAACAAAAAATATAACCAATAAAAAAACAATATCAATTAAGGGAGTAATTTCAATTGAAAAAGTTGATTTTTGTTGATTTATAAATTTCATTTATTAATTACGTCTATAAAACGAGATACTTCTATTTGAAGTGTGATTAATAAGTAGGATACCTTTTGTTCAAAATATTTATGTAAAACTAAACCAGGAACAGCTATAAATAGACCAAAAGCTGTGGTTATTAAAGCTTGAGATATACCAGCTGCAAGCGCATCTGGATTAGCCCCTGTAACCTCACTAAGTCCTGTAAAGGCTGCAATCATTCCAACAACTGTACCAAGAAGACCCAGGAGTGGACTAATTGTTGCTATTGTCCCAAGCATATTTAAATTTCGCTCTAAAGAATATTTAACTTCAATCGCTTTTTCTTCAATTTTAGATTCTAAATTATCTCTAGGAAGATCTTTATATTGAATACATGAAATAAGTAAAAAACCAAGTGATGATAATTCAGAGATTTCATCAGCTTGTTTATTATTTATTAAATTCTTATTAAATAAATTTACTATTTGATTGGTTAGGCCTTTTGGAGATACTAATCTAAGTTGGAGAAACCATAGTCGCTCTATAGAGATTGTTATAATTAAAATACTGCAAGCTAACAATGGCCACATAAACGGTCCGCCAGCAATTATAAAATCAGTCATTTAAGCCTCTTCTAAGTTAAAATCTTTTAGGTAATATATTTTATTAAAACTTTTAATAAAGTTATTATCATGAGTAGCTGTTACTAAAGCAATATTATTCCTTTTAGAAACTTCCAATAAAAGATCTTGAATAATTATGGCATTTTTATCGTCTAGATTGCCTGTTGGTTCATCAAGAAATATAAAATCTGGATTATTAATTAATGCTCTTGCTATTGCTACTCTTTGCTTTTCACCACCAGACAATTTCCATGGCAAATGATTTATTCTTGAAGATAGTCCTACCTCATCAATAATGTCATATACGTTTTCTTTTGTTTTACCAGCAAGTTGTAAAGGAATCATAATATTCTCAAGGACAGTTAAATCTTCTAACAAATGATGAAATTGATATACGAAACCAAAATTATTAAGACGAATATCACTTAAAGCAAAATTTGTATGTCCTTCTATTGGTTTTTCGTCATACAAAATATTACCTGATGAGGCCATGTCTAATGATGCAATGATTTGCAGAAGTGTAGATTTTCCAGCTCCTGACTGACCAGAAATTGCTACCAAATCTCCTTTTTTTATAGTCAGATCTATATTTTCTAAAACTTTAATACTACTTCCTTCAACAACAAATGTTTTGGCAATACTTGTACAGGTTATTTTATTCATGTCTTAGTATCTCAATAGGATTAAGTTTGATAACTCGAAGTGCTGGTAATAGAGAAGCAAGTAAACTAAAGATAAGAGATATAAGGCATATTAAACCAATTTGTTTATAGTCAATATGGTAAGGGAAATAGTTTATAAAATATGCATCTAATAAATTTCTCTCCATAACGCTTTCTAAGAAAGTGATAAAATTATTAATGTTAAATGTACTTATTAATCCTAAAATTAAACCCATCATTAAACCTATAAAACTTACCATCAATCCCTGAAAGAAAAAGATCATTACAAGTTGAAGATTATTGGCTCCTATAGTTTTGAGAATCCCAACCTCTCTCTCTTTTGATTTAACAGTCATAACAATCGTTGATAAAACTAATATAGATGCCACTGCAACTATCAAAAATAACATCAGGCTTATTAATAATTTCTCAAACTGTATTGCTTCAAATAAAGTTCCATGGGTTTCTTTCCATGAAGAAAACCTTAGAGCTGTATTATCAGGAATAGCTAAATAAGCTAATTTATCAGCAATAAACAAATCAGATGTTTTTAACCTAATAGATAGTGTTTCATTATTTAATGATTTAAATTTTTGTGCTAATTCATGTGATATTAAAACCAGTGATTGATCAATTTCAGCCCTAAGTTCAAAAATTCCAACAACCTCTAGTGATACAGATCTTGGGTAAGATCCAATTATAGAAGTTTTAATATCAGATGTTGTTATTGTGATTGTGTCGCCAACAAAAACACCAAGGTAAGATGCAAGCCATGAGCCTATAACAATTGTATTATCATCATTTAAGCTGTTTAAGCTTCCGTAAAGCATGTAATTAGGAAGAATTGAGACTTTATTCTCTGACTTCACATCAATACCGTTGACTGAAACCCCTTTACTGACTGAGCTGGATGTTATCAAGGCTTGAAATGAAATATATGGAACTGCTTCTTCTATTCCGTCAGATAACTTCAATTCGTTAATAAGATCACCATAATTATCTATTGGCTCATCAGAATAAATAACTGCATGAGGCACAACACCTAAAATTCTTTCTTGTAACTCTTTTTCAAAGCCATTCATTACAGACATGACTATTATCAAGCTAGATACACCAATCGTTAAACCGGAGACGGCTAGAAAAGATGTAAACGAAAATATGCCACCTTTATTAGATTTAAAATACTTAAAAGCTAATCTGAGAGGAAGCTTGAACACAAAAAATTACTTTAATAAACTTTTTAAAAGATTTTCAATATTCTTTGTGTATGGTGGCCTAATTCCATCAAATAATTTATCAAATTTAAACCCAATATCTTTATAAAAAGCTCTTGAATTAGAAAAATTCTTAAAACCATCATAAGATTGATACCTACCCATACCCGAAGGCCCAACTCCTCCGAAAGGAAGATCTTTTTGCTGAATATGACCAACTACGTTATTTATAGTTACTCCACCTGAAGAGGTATTATTCATTATTTTTGATTCCTCAGATTTATCTGTGCCAAAATAATATAAGCCAAGAGGCCTATCTTTTGCATTAATAGTTGACAAAGCTTCATCTAAATTGTCATATTCAATTACAGGCAATACAGGTCCAAATATTTCTTCATTCATTATTTTCATATCATCAGTGGTATTGGTCACAATAGTTGGGGGTATTTTATAAAATTGCTGTTGAGAGAAATCTTCACTAGAGGGATTAATTTGATTTATATGTGCACCCTTGTCTTTTGCATCATCAACCAGTGAATTAATTCTATTATAGTGACGTTCATTAATGATAGATGAATAGTCATCATTATCCTTAATAGATGGATAAAATTCTTTAATAGCATTTTCGGCTTCTTTTACAAATTCTTCCTTCTTGTCCTTATGAACGATTACATAATCTGGTGCTAAACATATTTGTCCAGCATTTAGTGTTTTACCAAACATAATTCTTTTAGCTGAAACTTTCATATCAGCAGAATTACCAATGACTACAGGTGACTTACCGCCAAGCTCAAGAGTAACTGGTACTAAATTTTGAGATGCTGATTGCATAACGTGTTTGCCAATATTTCCGGACCCTGTATATAGAAGATGGTCAAAGTGAAGTTTAGTAAAAGCTTCACCAACTTCTGGTCCGCCTAAAAAAGTTGCAAACTCATTTTCATCATATGACTTATCACATAAGTCTTTTATAAGCGCAGCTGTTAATGGTGTTAGTTCACTTGGTTTGTGCATGACTTGATTACCTGCAGCAAAGATTGCAGCCAAGGGCCCAAATGATAAATTAACAGGAAAATTCCAAGGCGAAACCATACCAACTGTTCCTAAGGGCTCGTGTCTTACATATGACTTTGCACCCAATAGCCCAAAAGGAAAATTAGATGACCTCTTTTCAGTTTTAGTCCATTTTTTTATATTTTTTATAGC
>ERZ1048068.3177-NODE-3177-length-10938-cov-6.543784_pt1 | contig 10938 bp, 10 predicted proteins | sample MGYA00383098_ERZ1048068 | MGnify/ENA primary metagenome ERZ1048068 (study PRJEB29581, sample SAMEA5548368) | metagenome | biome: marine; feature: coastal; material: water | depth 1 m | study: Short-term variability in the microbial, nano- and picoplankton... | reverse complement strand
CGGTGATTCCGGAACTCCAGACCTAGATAATCTGCCTAGAGAGTCTCGTGGATACTTATATTATTATACTACTATAGAATCAGAACAGGACACTCTACCAGCATCACTACAACCATCGTATAACGCAGCATTAGGATTTACTTGGGATGATTCCGATGGTGGTTCGATCACCGGATTGAATGGTAACCCCCCTCTCTGGGGCATGAACCCTACAGTAGACACTAACTTAGCGGGAACATTATGGGCTGCTCGATACTTCGCAGAAAGAAGTGCCGAGGGTGTCACGACAGTCGCGGTAAGTTCTGCATTCCGTAGTTATAACTTTAATGGTTTGGTAACATTCCAAAACATGAATCAAGAGTTAGGCGATCGATTCAGTGCATCTGTAACTACGATCGATGGTGGTCTTATCAAGACAGGTAGAATAGATGCAAGTCTAGTTGCTATTACAACTGATCCAGATAATTGGGCAGAGGGAGATACTGGTCTAAATATAACATCTAGTCAAGCAGGACAAGGAAGTATGTCAATTACTAACGATCTTATCACTATTAGTGACGCAAACGACGCGCCAAGAGTCAAGTTAGGTAAACTATCATGAGTTACGGACTATATATTTCGAATGGTGTTAATGGGGGTGTTATCACAAACAATAATACCATATTTAATGAAGAGTATGGTAGTGAATTGTCATCTTTTCCTCTCAATGCAGGTGTATCTTATACTTTTACGACACCAGGCTCTGGAAATTCAGGTATTATAGGCATTTCCATTAACGCTTCATCAGATGCTTTAGATAAGGCGCAGATTACCAGAAACTCGAGTGCCGATACTTTAACGATCACAAACACTGCGGCTTATCAGATTGTATTAACATCTGTAAAATTATTTAGGTTTCAATAATGTCGAACGAATACGGACTTACAGTTTATAATAATAACGGTGGATTGATGTTTGATACCCGTCGTGGAATGAACAGTTATGTCGTCACGGAAGTGACTACCGGAACTGGTCCTACAGTACCAGATGGTACATGGAACGCAGAAGAACAAACAGGAACTTTACCGATATCAGATGCTGATTTTATTTTTGTAAAACTTCCGGCCAGTTTATCCGATAGTGTGATCTATTACAATCATTTTGATAGTAAATTTTACTCACGAACATTTTCTATTTCTAATTCAAATGGAATAACCAACACCACGTGGGGAGCTCCGACAGAAGCTACGCTTGATTTTTTTACAGTGAAACATTCCAGTAAAGTGTCATCTACAGATGAATATGGTCTAATAGTATATAATGAAGATGAAACGATACAGTTTGATAGTAGATCTGTCCAACAGGCAAATCACTTTCAAGTTACTTCATTTATTCAGTCAGGGTTTTCAGGTGCATGGGGTCCTCTGGGTGGCGGAACACCTTTAGGTAATTCAGGCCATTATTGGGAAATAAGCAAATGGACTGGTGGAAGTGTATTCTCCTTTGAGGGGCTCGACGTAACAGGAATCTGGGGAGCTGGTGATGGACCATACGCTATAAATTATACAAGTGTGTCCGGCATGGGTGGTGGTTTTCCGGGCGGATCTACTACTTCCAGTGAAACTTGGAGTTCTAAAATCTACGGCACAATAATGTCAGCAGTGTTAACATAACAGGAAATTAAAGAGAAGAAAATGGTTTATTATATTGCGTTTATTTTAAATAATGAAATACAAACACTAAAATTGGCTGGAGGGTCTAATGAAACCGAAGGTGTGAGGTCCGATGGGGTTACTGTTATTCATATAGATTTTCCTATTTCCGATAGGTTAGAGTTTATGGATACCCATTATTGGGATGGTGAGTGGAAAGAAAGAATCCCTAAACCAAATAGGTTCGCTAAATGGTCAAACGAAGAATGGACTTGGGACCCCGAAGATTTGTTGAATGAACTTCGTATGCACAGAAATTCCAGATTGAGTGTTACAGACTGGACTCGTATGGATGATAATGGTCTAGACGAAGATGATCGTGAAATATGGTCAATCTACCGTCAAGAACTAAGAGATATCACGAATCAATATTCTAGTTTAGAAGATGTTGTCTGGCCTGACACTCCATCATAAATAATTACATTATAAATAATTTTCATAAATGTGCGCAGACTTTGGTTTCCGCACATTTTTTTTATTATAAATAAAGTACGTTATTAACCGTTAATTTAAACTTTTACAAGAGAGCAATTATTGTGTCAGCATCTAGTATCCCACTAAAAATTAAAAATACTAATGGTGACCTACAGGAATTTACACCGCTAGAAGAAAACTATCTTTCTTACGCGGTGGGACAAGCACTGGCAGATGCATCTGCTGGTGAAGTCGGAGATATCAGTTTAACTGGTGATGTTAATATTGGTTCATTTACGGACGCGTATTTTAATGAATCTGCGGGTACTCACCCAATTACTAACATCACATCTACAACTGTAACCACACCTCTACGTCAGGTGGGCGGTGTTGCAGATGAAACTGGTGTCGATTTTGTTCGTCCTGTGGGTTATTATGACTCAGGCCCAAATCCAGGCTTCTACGAAATGGTAGACCCAGATTTGGATAATCTTGCAAGTCGTGTACTCAGTAACATGGTCCAGAATGACTATGTCGGTACATTCAAACTTTCCGCCACATCTCCAGGCGCAGACTATACTGTCTTTATTTCTAATGTATTTTCGGATACACATGGAGATGGTACAGTAACCAGTTATAACATTTATCAACGAACTTCGATGCCTGTGGTTAACGCAGTGCGTCCCGTTGCTATTTGTTACGATGGATCATCTAACTTTGATGGTTTCAAAGAAATGTCAGATGATCAGGTCAAGTACACACTTGGCCAACGAGTAAAAACTCTCCGTGCGACGGCCGGTGCAATCGGGTCATATCTGTTTCGATCGTCTGCACAAGGCGCACCAACACTGCCAGGCACTTGGGTTTCTGTTGGTGGTGCGACCAACACCCGCCGTACTATTGTCGATAATACGTACTCTCGCACACGCGCTTCTTCATATGCACGTACACGTATCTCAGCATACACTCGCGATCGAGTCTCGACATACACACGCAACAGTGTAGACACATTCTCCCGAACATTCATAGGAGACTACACAGGTACATATACACGCGATTTCATTGGTAACTATACTCGTGCATTCGAAGGTAACTATTCACGAACACGTCCTTCATCGTACTCTGGTACATATGCTCGCACACGTAACTCTGCATACACACGTAATCGTCTAACTGCATTTACTGGTTACTTTGCGGGAACTTACAACCGTTCTCGTGTTTCTACATATACACGAAATCGCGTACAGAACTTTACAGGCACATTTAGCCGAAGTCGTCCTTCTTCTTATACTAGAGGACGTCCTTCTTCATACGCCGGTACATATTCACGTACACGCAGTTCTGCCTATGCCGCAGACTATACGCGTACTCGTGTATCCTCATATACAGGAACTTACGCAGGAACATATTCGCGTAACCGTGTATCCGCTTATGCCGGTACATATTCACGCACTCGCGTATCAGCTTACACACGTACATCAACACGTACTCGCACTTCCGCATACTCTGCAGACTATACGCGTACTCGTGTAACTAACTATACTCGCGATCGTGTCACTAACTTTGCAAATGCCTATGCTCGTGCTCGTGTATCAACTTATACACGTAATCGTGTGACTAACTTTACTGGTGCGTTTACTCGTGGTCGTGTTTCTTCATATGTTCGTGACCGTGTTACAAACTACGCAGGTAACTTTATTGGAAACTACTCACGTAACTTCCAAGGCAACTATTCGCGTAACTTTGTAGGCGACTACTCTCGTGGTTTTGCTGGTAACTACGTAGGAAACTATGCACGTGTCTCTACTCGCACATCCGCACGTACTCGTTACTCATCTTATGCACGTACGTCAACACGTACTCGTTCATCTGCATACACACGTGACCGCGTTACTAACTTTGCTGGCAACTTCGTCGGCAACTATGTCACGACATTCACAGGAAACTACGTAGGCAACTATGCTCGTACATTTGTTGGTGATTACGCAGGTAACTTTGTAGGTAACTATGCAACTACCTTTACTGGTGACTTTGTAGGTAACTATGCTCGTGGATATGTCGGTGACTTTGCCGGTAACTATACCGGCAACTACACAACAACTTTCACAGGTGACTTCGTAGGAAACTATGCAAGAAACTATGTTGGTGATTATGTTGGTAACTTTGTTGGTAACTATGCTCGTGGATTCGCAGGAAACTATGCTGGCGACTACGTAGGAAACTACGCAACCACATTTACTGGCGACTTCGTTGGTAACTATGCACGTGGATATGTCGGTAACTATGCTGGCGACTTCGTTGGTGAATACTCTCGTACTTCAACACGAACATCAACACGCACACTAAATTATACTCGTACATTGTACTATGTCGGTGACTTTACTGGAAACTATGCACGTAACTATGCTGCAGACTATGCACGAACTCCAGCTTATACTCGTACACTATACTATGCGGGTGACTTTGTAGGTAACTACGCACGTACTCGAGCTGCATCATATGAAGGCAACTACGCACGTACTCGTATTACTGATTATGCAGGAAACTTTGTAGGAAACTACGGTCGTACTCGCACCGGTAACTATACCGGAAACTATGATCGTACTCGTGTTACTAACTACACCGGAGATTTCTCAGGAGCATATTCACGTACTCGTACAGGTTCATACCTAGGCAACTATTCGCGTGACTTTGCAGGAAACTTTGTTGGAGACTTCACTCGCAACCGAGCAGCATCATATATTGGTAACTACAGTCGTACAGGTCCTGTAGACTACATAGGTAACTACGTAGGTACTGAAGGGTTTACTCGTTCCGTAACATCAACTCGCGCATCAACCCGTGTTTCTACTCGTACTTCTACTGGAACAGTCAGTGGTCAAACTGACGCATATGTTGAGAATCAATTCAATCAGGTCACCACGGGTTGGGTCGTTGATTCTGAAGGTGGCGTTAGCCAAACTTTCGTATATGTTGATGGATTATCAGTGGCATACGCTAGTGGAACTCCGACCATTATTACGAGTGGTGGGGTCACTTATTATCGTGCTGTTTATAGAGAAGCCTTCGGTCCGTTTGTGACTCGTTATGGTGTCACTTATGGTAGTTCAACTACTAACTATGCTGGCAACTTCACGGGTAACTTTACTGGTAACTTTGTATCGAATTTGAACTATACACGACAAACTGACTTTGTTGGAAACTACACCGGAGCGGTTACACTCACTTATGATCGTACTCGTGCGGCCACATACACAGGCAACTACCAGACCACATTCACGAAGACTAGAACTTCTACGTTCAACCGTAGCCGTGCATTCTCATATGTGGGTAACTACACTGGTAACTTTACAACCACATTTACCGGAAACTTCTTAGGTAACTACTCACGTGACCGTGCATTCTCATACGCAGGAAACTACTCACGTGACCGTGTAACAAACTTTACTGGTGACTTTGTAGGTAACTACGCACGTACTCGTGCTGCTTCATACGAAGGTAACTATTCACGTACGTCAACTCGTACGTCAACTAACACTGGTTACTACACTCGTACGTTGTACTACACAGGAAACTATGCTCGTGCGTTCACTCGCAACCGTGTTCAGACATTTACCAATACCGGTAACTACACACGTACTGGATACTATGCTGGTGACTTCGTAGGAAACTATGCGAGAACAAGTACACGTACATCGACTCGTACACGTTACAGTGCATACAGCCGAACTCGTATCACTAACTATGTTGGTGACTTTACTCGTACGTCAACACGTACGTCTACGCGTACACGTTACAGTGCATACGCTCGTACCCGTGCGACAAACTATACTCGTACACGTAACTCAGCTTATGCTCGTACACGAATCACTGATTACGTAGGAAACTTCACTCGTGTTTCTACAATCACGTCTACTCGTACACGTTACAGTGCATACGCTCGTACTCGTATCACGAACTACATAGGCGACTTTACTCGTACATCAACGCGTACATCTACTCGTAACCGTGGCTCCGCTTATGCAAGAACTCGCATTACGGATTATGCAGGTAACTTTACACGCGATCGTGTAACAAACTTCGCAGGAAACTTTGTTGGTAACTATGCTCGCAACTATGCAGGTGATTTCGTTGGAAACTACACTCGCGGATTTGCTGGAGAATATGCAGGTAACTATACTGGTGAGTACGCTCGTACATCAACGCGAACACGTTATTCAGCTTATGTGACTACTCGTGTTTCTGCATACGTCCGCAACCGTGCATCAACATATGCTCGTGATCGTGTGACTGACTTTGCTGGTAACTTTGTAGGTAACTATGCAACCACATTCACTGGTAACTATTCTCGTGACTTCGCTGGTGACTTTGCAGGTAACTATGCACGTACATTCGCTGGTAACTATTCACGCAACTTTGCGGGTAACTTTATCGGTGACTTCGTCGGTGACTTTGCAGGCAACTACGTAGGTAACTACGCACGTGACTTTGGCGGCAACTATGCGGGTAACTACACTCGTAACTTTGCTGGTGAATACGCTGGGACATACTCACGTGGATTCGCTGGTGAATACACTGGTGCATACTCAGGAACTTACGCACGTAACTTCGGTGGCAACTATGTAGGTGACTATGCTCGTGGATTCGTAGGTGAGTATGCTGGTGCATATAGCCGCACATTCACTGGTAACTATTCTCGTGCATTCTCTGGTCAGTACTCACGTGAGTTCGCTGGAGACTTTACTGGTAACTATGCAAGAACGTTTGCTGGTGAGTACACTGGTGCATATGCAAGTGACTTCATTGGAGACTTTACTGGTAACTACTCACGTGGATTCGTCGGTGAGTACACAGGAACATACTCACGTGACTTCGTAGGTAACTATGCTCGCGTTCGTGTCTCTGCATACGCCCGTGTTCGTAACTCTGCATACTCTGGTGCATACACACGCAACCGTCCATCAACATATGTCGGTGACTTTATCGGTAACTATGCAAGAACATTTGGTGGTGACTATGCAAGAGACTTCGTAGGTAACTATGCAAGATCTTTCTTGGGTAACTATATTGGTGCAACTATCTCTGATACTTTAACTAATGTTACCGAAACATATACTTTATACGTAAGGGTTGCATAATCATCCTTACTGTGTTATAATAGAATAAATGCGGGTCATTCATTTGACCCGTTTTATTTCTACACTATATACAATTGAATTGAATTGAACTCTTTGGAGATACTTAATGAGTTATAAGCGTTGGATGGACAATGCGTTCTGGGAAACAGACGAAAAGAAAGAACTGAACTGTATTCTAGAACTTGAAGATGACGTTGGTAGAGTAACACGCCAACAAATGTTTTTACACCGACACGATAAAGACGGTAGTGAGAACGAACTTTTTAAAGAAGTTGTTGATGCCCTAGGCGTAGATGCGATTGATAAAGAAACAACTGATCGCGTTGTTCGCAAGAAGGCAGAAGCCGAAGAAGACAAGATACGTGAAGAAGAGCACCAAAAGGCACGTAAACTGGAAAAACTTTTCAACTACAAACTAGAAGCGTTTGAAGTAGAAGAGATTAAAAACTCGAAGAATCGCAAGTTGAAGGCTAAACTGCGTCGTGCGAAATCAAAGATTGAAGTGGATATGTACTCAATCATGATTTTACAGGAACAATTAGAGGCCGAGACAGATGGAAAAGAGTAAAGGATTTATTATCGTTGCGTCTAAGAAGCGCAACTTTTATTTGTACGCAATCAATCTTGCAGAGTCTCTTCGGGACTATTATGAACCAGAAGATGAGTGCAAAATTTGTTTGGTGACAGAAGAAAGATTTTTAGACGATCGTGGTCGTGATGTTGCAGATGATATTATTTTTTGTGACGACCATTATAGAGCTAAGTTATATGGTATGGCAAAATCACCATATGATATAACAATGTATATTGATGCCGACATGGAAGTAGAACATGAGGACATCGTCAAAGTATGGGATGAAATGAAAGATCATGATGTGGTCTTTACCGCTTTGACAGATGACCGAGACTACATTTATGCGGAACGTGACTTTGATACACCAGAAGGTAAATCAAAGTTTACACTATGTGGTGCAGTATGTTTATATGATATGTCTAAACCAATCGTTCGTGAATTCATGGATGACTGGTGGGACTTGACGTTCAGACAAATGAACGACACTTGGTGGCCAGAAGGGTATGTGGATAGTCTCAAATCTTGGGACCAGTTCTCGCTCTGGTGGTTGACTGAGAAAGAAGAAAAGTATAAGGATCTCAAGGTTGGTATCTTTGATGACGACTTGAGATGGAATTATTACAATGCTCTTAACTGGGCAAGAACGAAACCCGAGACGGGACCAGTGATTATTCGTCATTTCTCGGCAGGGTTAAATAAGGATACTCCAATCGTATGACACAGGTAAACGACCAATATCTAAAGCATGTCGAAGTGAACAACCCAGAGTTACTAGAGGTTTTAGACCAGTACGCCAAATTGCATACTATGCAAGGGTTTAAAGAGAACTGCCATTTAACTGCAGAAGAACATATCCGTCAACGTTCGTATTATGTTGGTGAAGGATACATGAACGACATCGTTGCGATGGGAAAGTCTCACGACGGTTTCCCCGAAGAGTTGGTTGGGTATAACTTCAAGCTCTCTGATCGTTCTCACAAGATGTTTGAAAAAGATGCAGACCCTATCTTCAAGCGTGACATGACTCATCACTTGCGTGACCTAAACGATAAGATGATGAACTTCTTGTCTGTTAAACACAACGCACTTGCAGCAGTCTATCCGCCAGGCGGATTCATCTCATGGCACAATAATGCAAACGCGCCAGGTTTCAACTTGATCTTCTCTTACTCAGAAGACGGTTCAGGTTACTTTGACTACATTCACCCAGAGACGAAAGAAGTTGTTCGTTGTCAAGACACGCCAGGAACATGGACTTGTAAGGCTGCGTACTTCGGACACTATGACGAACCGGACAAAGTAATGTATCACGCTGCTTCTACTGAAGACTGGCGCGTTACAGTATCTTATGTGTTCGACTGGTCAGAAACCTCTGAAGAATTTCGTGAGATGGTTCTCGACGATATTTCTGCAGTTTAAATTTTAGGGATAGTCAGAATGGCAACTTACGAAGACTTCACAATCGATCAGGGTGCGGACCTAGCTCTACAAATAGAGTTAGTGAATCCGGACGGATCTAAGAAAGATCTTACTGGTTACTCTGCTTCTGCAAAGATGAAGAAGACGTATAGAAGTGAGGAGTCAATTGACTTCACTGCCGTGATTCCCGATCCTTCACTCGAAGGTATCGTCACACTATCCCTTACTAATTTACAGACCGACACTCTATCCACTCGTGGTAGATATGTCTATGATGTCGAAATCAGTTTTAATGATGAAGAAGGCCACACCATTATAGAAAGGATACTAGAAGGCAAGATAAAAGTCAACCCTTCGGTAACAAGGTGATTATATGCCTATAAGAAGAGTTGGTGGTATATCTGGAGTAGCGTCTATCAGTGGATTTGGTTCTGGCACCAAAGTCAAACGCGTTACTGTCGGTCGTCCTATTAGTAATGTTGTACAGAACATTGGTGCCAATATCAAGACATTTGACGGTCTTGGTGATATTCCCAGTATTGAAGAGTTAAAACTGGGCGAGATTGGTATAAATACTCAGGACGGCAAACTCTATATCAAACGAGAGTATGATGGTGGGATTCAAACGATTGTAGAGATAGGCGCTGTAGGGGATGAGAGTCTCTCTGCGACAACTACTTTCAACGCATACATTTACACCTCTGACGGGACATTAGACGTTATAACGGGTCCAGACGACGCTGAGAACGTACTACAGTATGACCCAGACCCGAACAGTCCGTCAAGAATTCAAGTATACCTCAACGGTGTCTTGCTCCATCAAGGAATAGACTACGTTGCGAATGACGGGAGTACTATCTCCCTAACACACATTGTAGGTGATGAACAGGTAGTTCAGGTAGCAGCTTACAATTCAACTGGCGTTTCTTTTGGAAACGACCTAATCATAGATGACCACTTTGCCTTTATCGTAGGCACCAACGAAGAAACTCGTTTTTATCATAATGGTACTGACACCATCATTAAACACTTAGGTTTCAATGATAGTCAATTTAAGATACAGTATCAAAATGACGATAAACTTATCATGGACGATGCTGGAGTTCAACTTCTTGGTAATTATACTTTAAATGGACAACTCGTAGCCACGCAAACTGAAGTAGATGATTTACACACTAGAATCAATAATCTAGATAGTGACCTACAAGACGTTACGGAATTGTTGCAAGAACTATTGCAGTTCAGACAATCATAAAAATAAAATACTCTTTAAACTCGTTTTTAATATAAATAAAGAAAGTATATTAATAGACGTAGTATTCCAAAGATATGATAAATAATAAATCCTTCAACAGGGTACTTGCCGAAAGTCTTTTCAATTTAGCTAAACAAAAACAAGAAGAAGTTTCCGCGACACCCGGCCAAGAAACCGCATTATTCGATTATATCGAAGGTACCTCATCATCAACTAATGATCGCACTGTCATTCCTGAAGCACAGTCTATCATCGCTCCGGGCGATACCGCTCTATTTACTTTGAATGGTACACCATCTCGTGATGATTTAATTGATGTCTGGGTTAATGATGTTCTTCAACATCCCGAAGAAATTTATTCCACGACTGGTGATACTATTCAGTTTTTTGAGATCCCCCCGCAAGGGACGGACATCTACATTAAATTTCGTTAGTATATTATTAAAC
>ERZ1048068.3174-NODE-3174-length-10943-cov-4.890430_pt1 | contig 10943 bp, 8 predicted proteins | sample MGYA00383098_ERZ1048068 | MGnify/ENA primary metagenome ERZ1048068 (study PRJEB29581, sample SAMEA5548368) | metagenome | biome: marine; feature: coastal; material: water | depth 1 m | study: Short-term variability in the microbial, nano- and picoplankton... | reverse complement strand
TAGGGCAGATCCAGCAAACTCTAATAGAGCACCTTCTAGCGCGCGTAACGTTTCCACATCCAAATCGTTTGATGGCTCATCCAACAAAAGAACATTCCCCCCAGCAATCAAAGTCTTTGCCAAATGAAGTCGCCCCCGCTCACCACCAGACAGGTTGCCAACAATTTTTTGTTGATCCGAGCCTTTAAAATTAAAACGACCCAAATAAGCTCGTGACGGCATCTCAAATTTCCCAACACTTAATACATCGAGCCCTCCTGAAACCGCCTCCCAAACCGTTTTATCGTTGGGCAAGGAGTCGCGCATTTGATCAACTGCGACGACCAACGCCGTCTCACCAATAACTACCTCTCCAGCATCTGCCTTTTCGTCGCCTGTAATCATTTTGAATAAAGTTGATTTGCCGGCGCCGTTAGGGCCTATGACGCCAACAATCGCTCCCGGCGGAATAGAAAACGATAAATTATCAACTAATAGTCGGTCTTTAAATCCCTTTGAGACACTCTTAAATTCAATGACTTTATCCCCCAAACGTTCAGCCACTGGAATGAAAATTTCCTGTGTTTCATTACGCTTTTGATACTCGTGCGAAGACAGTTCTTCGAAACGAGAAAGACGAGCCTTACTCTTCGCTTGTCTTGCTTTGGGGTTTGATCGCACCCATTCCAACTCGGTTTTTATGGTTTTAATTCGAGCAGACTCTTGCTTGTCCTCCATCTCCAGGCGCTTTTCCTTTTGCTCTAGCCAAGAAGAATAATTCCCTTCCCACGGAATACCATGCCCTCGGTCCAACTCTAAAATCCACTCCGCGGCATTATCCAAAAAATAGCGATCGTGCGTTACCGCGACGACGGTGCCTGCGAACCGCTGAAGGAACTGCTCAATCCAGTTCACGCTCTCCGCATCGAGATGATTGGTCGGCTCATCTAGCAATAACATATCTGGTTTCGACAACAGTAATTGGCAGATCGCGACACGACGTTTCTCCCCACCTGATAGGGTGGAAATTTTAGTATCCCATTCTGGCAACCTTAGCGCATCAGCTGCAATTTCAAGCTGTAAATCTGAATCTGTACCAGCTGTCGAAATTATCGCCTCGTAGCGAGCTTGATCTTCGGCGAGTTTGTCAAAATCAGCGTCTGGCTCAGCGTAGGCTGCGTATATCTCATCTAGTTTTTTCTTCGCCTGAAGGACCTCACCCAAACCCTCCTCAACAGCTTCGCGCACCGACTGAGTTGGGTTTAAATCCGGCTCTTGAGGAAGGTATCCAATACGAATCCCCGGCATCGGCGTTGCCTCACCCTCTATCTCCTTGTCTTCACCCGCCATGATTTTAAGTAGACTGGATTTTCCTGATCCATTCAACCCCAAGACACCAATCTTCGCCCCCGGGAAGAATGACAAGGAAATATTCTTTAATATCTCACGTTTCGGTGGGACAATTTTGCCGACACCCATCATCGTATAAACGTACTGCGCCATCTTTTAATTCCCTATTTTATGTTCTTTTATATCTGAAACATTCTAACGCAGCAGGTCCATACAATAGGTAATTAAGCATGGTCAGATTTAATAAAATGATTATCGATACTCAGACTCCATGTCCCTACGAACCTTAATGGCGATCGCATTAGAATCAAAGTCAACATCATCCCAAGTAACTGCCTGACCAGCACGTTTGGGATTTTTCATCTTAAGGCCATGAGCCAAACCTAACGGAAGCGCGCCTAATTTTAACGATGTCTCGGCAGGCGCTAGTTGTCCTACAACAGTATATCCACCCTCCCCATCTAAGATCTCTCCGGCCTGGAGGTCCTTCTTTGTAACGGCCATAACATCAGCTCGAAAACCAGTCGGAGACCCTGTCGACTCACCTCTAACGCCAACCGAGGCAACAGAAATACCAACCTCGAGGCCTATCAAATGCCAGCGCTTGTAGAGCGAGGCGTATTGTCCGGTGTCGTCTGTTTTAACACCGTACTCCTCAAAACAATTCTTAATATAAGGGGTATCCCCCTCAAACACTACCCATACGCCGAACCTAATATCGTACGGAATTGGTACGCCCGTCGCATCGAGCGAAGAAACGACTTCAACTTGACCATCTGCGTGTAAACATCCTCCCTTGGATTTCGGTCTCATCAAATTTGGAATGTCATCGATGCTACCCGACGGGTACTCTAGGCCGTTCGGCGGCGCTATTAAGCCCGTAGCATTACAGACCGCAACACTCTCAATCGCCGGCTTTGAGCCATCTAGAAAAGAGTTGAACATTTTAGGGTTCAATCCCCCTCGCTCCGCCTTATCAGGTGATAGCCCGTAGTAACCCCAAACAGTCTCAGGGGTTGATTGAGCAAAATGCGGCAGCCATTTGTGCCCCCGACCAGCTGAAACAACCCTAAAACCGGAAGCTCTTGCCCAATCCACTAAATCACAAATCAGAGCCGGCTGATCCCCATAGGCCAAACTGTAAATAACATTATTCTCTCGTGCATGCCGCGCAAGATAGGGGCCGCAAAGCGCGTCAGCTTCGACAGTCACATTGACAACATGCTTCCCCTGCTCAAACGATCTTAGGATATGTTCGACAGCAGCAGGAGGGTTACCAGTAGCTTCGATGACGATATCAACCCTTGGGTCAGCGATTACTTTTCCCCAGTCTTCGGTCACCCACGTCCCCCCAGTGCGAATAGCATCATCGACAGATGCCGCTTCATACTGAGCTCTTGACCATCCAACCCTATTCAAATTAGAAAATACATTTTCAGGGTTTAGATCCGCTATGGCAGCAACGTGTACTCCTGGAGTCTTATGCACCTGAGCCAAATACATCGAAGCAAATTTTCCTGCGCCGATAATGGCAACACGTAATGGGTTATTGTTGGCAGCCCTTGCTGATAATTTCGAATATAAATTCACCCTTAGATTCCTTTTACCTGTTGTTCGTCTTTTAAATTACTTCTAATTCCTCATTTGGAATCCCATCCCCCCAGGGTAGAGAAACTTCATAATTTGAAATCAAACAATCGTCGGGCAAGCACTCGATAGGGGCAAATTGCCTATGAGCTATATACCCAGGCCGCTTAAACCGTTTTATATGGTTAGACACCGCACACAAACTCAAATAAACCGCCTTTCGATCCCAGGGAGATAAATTCGAGCCAGAGGCATGTACGAGGCAGGAGTGGAACAAAATCATGGATCCTGCAGGACCTTTAGGAGACACAATCCCACCCTCAGCGACTAACGAAGAAATTGTTTCTGCGTCGAGAGTCCACAAAGGGTAACTAGTGGTTTCCGTATCATGACCCGCTTCCAATACCCCTTTCTTGTGGCTACCCGGAATAAACATAAGCGGACCATTATGCTCATTGACATCATCTAAGAATATCGCAACATTCATAGCGCGCGGTTCAGCCATGTGGTCATCAGCATGCCATGTGCCAAAATCTTGATGCCACTGCCAAACGTCACCATCAAATGCAGCCTTCGCATTCACCTTAAATTGATGCATGTAAACCGATTCGTCGAATAATTCTTCGACTGGCTTAATCATACGAGGATGGCGTGATAGGCGAGCAAAAGCTTGATTATAGTTATGCGCAGCAAAATTAGTTCGTACCGATTTAGAGCCCTTCTCCCTCACATTGCAAACCATATCTTGAGCGAAAAGGTCTTCTAATTGTGACGTAAGCGAATCAATTTCAGAGGCATCAAATAACGATGGGAAAAACAGAAACCCCTTCTCGTCAAATTCTTTCAATTGCGCCTTGCTAAGTTGTTTCATCTGTGTAACTCCTTCTTAAACAAGTTTTTTAAAATCAATTGTTAACCGTAGTTCGATCCAAGGCGTTAGCTAAGGCCTCCCCGGCAGACTCGCCGTGTCTTCGAGCTAACTGCTCAGCCAAAACAGCATCACCACGGTTTATGGCTATCAAAATGGCTTCATGCTCATCCCAAATTGACCCTGTATTACTCAACTGCGCAACGACAGCGCCCGTTGCTCTTCTAATATGCTGCCAATGAAACTCACACGAATCTTGGATCATTGCGTTACCTGACAAACTATAAATAGATTGATGAAAATTCAAATCCGCCTTAATTAAACCGGATATTTTTCCATCTGTAGCGGCTTGTCTACCGTCGCTGATAAGCTCCGATTTGAGCTTCCTTCCGCGCTTTGCGGCTTCCCGCGCTGCCAATCCATCCAACACTGAGCGTACCTGATAAGTTTGCTTTATCACGTCTGGGTTTATAGGCGCAATCATCAATCCTCTTCGACCTTTATCAACGACGAAGCCATCTTTCTTAAGCACTCGTAGCGCTTGAAGCACAGGCTGTCGTGATACGTTTAATAATTTGGCTAATCCTTGCCCAGTAACTATGGACTCAGGGGTCAATTCGGCACTACTCATAACCTCAAGTAACTGTACGCAAACCCGATCCGTCAGATCCGGTTCCGCTGCAATTCGCGCTAAGGGAGGCATAAACTTTAAGTCCTTTTAAATTAGTGTATACAGAATACACTAATAGTGGTCGTAATGCCACAAAAATAAAAAAAGATACAAATAATTTGGATATATCTTGGGAATTAATATATCGTTTTGGACCTATGAGATCACTTAGTCGGTTACAAAAAACCTTTCTTCTCGTGGGCGCAACACTAATTGCCACCGCGCTTCTGATACCCAACAGTAAAACTTCAATCCCAATAATCGTTCCAGATATCCTATGGGACCGGTTCTCATTTTCTCCTCGACCTGAAATAGAAGTAATTGAAAACAATCCTAGCTCGATTGTGTTCGCATCTAGCATTCACCCACAGGCTCGTTTGACCGTAGCCAAAAACGGGAATTTCCGTAACGCGCCGAAAGATATTGTTACGGCGCTTTGCAGAAATGAAATGTGTACATATAAGGCTTACGAAAATCGAAAAATGGATGGCGCGGTTGCTCGATTTCAGTCTGGCGAAGATCTTCAATTAGTCCTAATTCGATCAAAACAAAAGCAAGTCTGGATGGAATACAAAGGCCCGAGTAGTACCTTTAAACTATTTGAACCGCTCATTACCGAGTTACATCAGCAAACCGAGCCGAGCAATCAGGTTTAATCCCAAGTTATGAATAACAGGCGAAATGACTCCTAATTAATATCAATCCTGAACCGTTTCCGGGTTATTGAGTCGCACAACAATACTATCGAGTAACCAAAGAGACCCGAAAAAATGGAATCATCTGCCCTACAATTAACCCTGCTTAAAGACTACAAACCATCAGCTTTCGAAATACCAAAAGTAGAACTTGAAGTATTGATTGAAAAAAATTTTACAGAGGTTCATGCCAAGCTTACTGTCAATAAAGTAAATAAAACAGCTAGTCGCGACATGGTGCTGGACGGTGAAGATTTAGAGCTTCTTGAAATAAAAATAAATAATCGAATTTTAGCTACTAGCGAATATCTGTGGTCAGACAATTCTCTAATTCTCAAGAGCGTGGAAGATGCTTTCGTACTCGAAACAACGGTTCGCATTTATCCCGAAAAGAATACCCGGTTAATGGGACTCTACGCGTCCCAGCACGGATATTTCACCCAGTGTGAGGCTGAAGGCTTTCGACGAATTACATTTTTTCTTGATAGACCAGATATATTGTCGCGATATACAACGCGAATTGTCGCGCCAAAATCTCAGTACCCAGTCCTCCTATCGAATGGAAACTTAACGGAGTCAGGCGAGTTGGGTAATGGCAAACATTTTGCCGAATGGACGGACCCTCATCCTAAGCCCTCTTACCTGTTCGCAATGGTACTCGGCCAATTAGAAAAAAATGAAGAACAGTTCGTCACCTCATCCGGCAAAACCGTAGCCCTACAGATCTACGCCCCGTCGCATCAAATTAGTCAGACCGAGTTCGCGATGGAGGCACTAAAGCGATCTATGCGCTGGGACGAAAATAGGTTTAATCTCGAAGTCGACCTTGACCAGTACATGATAGTCGCAGTTGATGACTTTAATATGGGCGCAATGGAGAACAAAGGGTTGAATATTTTTAATACAAAATATATTTTAGCGGACCCATCCATTTCTACTGATCGAGATTTTATGCTCTTAGATAGAGTCGTAGCTCATGAATATTTTCATAACTGGACCGGGAATCGCGTCACTTGTAGAGATTGGTTCCAGTTAAGTCTTAAAGAAGGATTAACCGTTTTTCGTGATCAAGAATATGGGGCTGACACCTACTCACGAGGAGTGCAAAGGATTCAAGAAGTCCGCAATTTGAGAACCATACAGTTTCCAGAGGATGCTGGCCCAATGGCTCATCCAATCAGACCTGACGCGTATGTCGAGATCAACAACTTTTACACCTCAACTGTTTACGAAAAAGGGGCAGAAATTGTTCGTATGATTCATACGCTAATTGGCGAAGAAAACTTTCAAAATGGTATGACCGTCTATTTTGAGCGTCATGATGGCTGCGCGGTGACTACCGAGGAATTTATAGCCGCTATGGAAAGTGCGTCGGGGGAGGATTTGTCACGCTTTAGAAATTGGTATACGCAAGCCGGCACGCCAAAAGTGACCATTAAAAGCTCCTTCAATCCAGAATCCCAACGGTATACGCTTGACTGCCAACAAACGTTCCCAGGAAATAAATTTCAGTCGAATGAGCCTGTGCACATTCCCCTTAGGGTCAAGCTTTTCCAACCGAATGGAGCAGATCTAGAAGAACAAATACTGTCACTCAAAAAACCGAAAGAAACATTCACATTTAACGAAATATCCGAACGACCCATACCGTCATTATTTCGTCAGTTTTCGTCACCGGTAATTCTAGACTTCGACTATTCCGATGACGAATTGCTCTATCTTCTTGCGAACGATGACGATCCATTTAACCGCTGGGAATCAGGCCAACAATTACAAAGCCGTATGATGTTAGCGACAGCATCTAGCTCTGAACAGAAACTTACACCGAAATGTATATCTAAACTTTGTGTCAAATTATCCTCATGCTTAGAGGAAGCGGCCAGTGATCCGGCATTCACCGCAGAGCTTTTATCAACGCCAGCTGAGAGCCATCTTGCTGAGTCACTCGCTTTGGTGGATCCTGTTTTATTACACCAATCGCGCAACTCTTTAAGATTATTACTCGCTCAAAATCTCGAATCAGCAGTGCTAAAGATTTACTTAAATCAACCAGAGATAACACCTTACGATCCCGGCTCGATGTCGGCTGGCCAACGTGCGCTCAAAAATGCATGCCTCAGTCTTCTGGTTGAAACCGGCAAACAGGAATACATCGATCTTTGCATACAACAGCATAAGCGAGCTACAAATATGACTAACGAATATGCTGCGCTACAAACCATCGTAAACACCAACCATCCTGAGCGTGAAGAAGCGTTGTCTGACTACTTTAACAAAAGGCAAACAGAGCCTCTGGCAATGGATAAATGGTTTGCAGTCCAAGCCGGCTCACGAATAAACGGTACTACCGATCAGGTAAAAAAACTCATGCAACATCCAACCTTTGATATTAAAAATCCAAATAAAACTTTCGCCCTTTTAAGGACTTTTTCAGCCAATCATGTTCATTTCCATGCGGCTGACGGATCGGGGTACCGCTTAATATCTGACGCCATACAGGAAGTAGACGACATTAATCCCCAAGTTGCGGCAAGACTCGCCCGTAGCTTTGATAGGTATCAAAAATTTGATCACAAACGCCAGATACAATCAAGAAATGCGATGGATAGCATTATGAACAAATCCAATCTATCGAAGGACACTGGCGAGATTATCTCAAAAACTTTGGCCGCATAAAGGGTAAAAAGTATGACGCACCATAAAGTAGTCATTTATCATAATCCAAGATGCAGTAAAAGCCGCAACACTATTGCTCTTCTTCGCGAAAAAGGTATTGAACCACAAATCATTGAATATTTAAAAGACGTACTTGACTCGAAGGAAATCAGCTCTCTCTGTTCCAAACTTAACTTAACACCTGGACAGTTGATTCGTACAGGAGAGGAAATATACAAAGAGAACTATTCTCAAAAAGAACTCAGCGATAGCGAATCAATTGAGGCGATGGTTGCACATCCGATTTTAATTGAGCGCCCGATCGTAGTATGTAACAGCAAGGCGGCAATCGGTCGACCGCCAGAAAATGTGCTAACAATCTTGTAGACCAAACGAGCAGATTACGTTTCAAAAAATAAAAATACACCAAACAGCAAGTGTGTATTTCTAGAGCATGATCAACGGCTCAATCCAGTACGTGTGATATAAGTCCGTCAGCCAACTTTGGTTCAAACCAAGTCGATTTTGGAGGCATAACCTGCCCTCCGTCTGCAACACTCATGAGCTCTTCAATCCGAGTAGGGTAAAGTGAAAAAGCGCATGCCATAGCGCCAGAGTCGACTCGCCGCACAAGCTCTTGAGTTCCTCTAATTCCCCCAACAAAATCAATCCTCTTGTCCTTACGTAAATCATTTATACCCAAAATAGGTCCCAGCACACGGTTTGACAATGCACTCACGTCTAAACTATCGACAGGATCAGCAGACTTAGTTTTTTCCCGGAGTGTCAGAGTGTACCAACACCCATCGAAATAAGCCCCCATTACCCCTTTTGTCTTTGGGACAACCGGCTCATCAGAGCATTGAATATCAAATTCATCCCTTAATCGCTCCAAGAAGGCTTTGGAATTCAGCCCATTTAGATCAGTGATAACGCGGTTGTATGCAAGAATTTTCATTTGATCCTGCGGAAATGCAACCGCCAAGAAATAATCGTAACTTTCTGTCCCTGAAGAAACGCCCTCAGCACGCCCTCTCATCAATTTTTGTACCCGCGATGCCGCCGCGGATCTATGGTGACCATCGGCAATATAAAGGGCCGGCAAATCATCAAAAAGAGCAACGAGAATGGCAATTTTTTCCTGGCAAGATAACGTCCATATTTCATGCTGCACGCCATCACTAGCAGTGACATGTTGCTCTGGTGCACTTAACGTCTCCGAGGCGATGATGTCGTCAATATCTTTTGAGCTTGGGTATGCTAGCAGCACCGGACCAGTTTGAGCTCGCAGTTGGTCAATTTGGCAAACTCGATCATCCTCCTTCACAGGCCGTGTGAACTCATGTTTCCGAATTAAGTTTTGATCGTACGCATCAACCGATGCTGTAACAACAAGTCCCGACTGACAAACGCCATACCCAGTTAGGCGGTAGATGTAAAAACATGGGACCTCCTCTCGTGACAAGACATTATCGTCTATTAACTTTTTCAGATTTTCACTTGCTTTTTCATAAACTTCAGATGAATACGGATCGGTCCCTTCAGGAAGGTCAATCTCGGGCCGCGAAATATGCAAAAAACTATTGGCTCTACCCTTAGCTAGAAGAGTAGCCTCTTGATAGGACATCACATCGTATGGCGGAGAAGCCACCTCGCTAGCTTTGTCGGAAGAGGGTCGTAGGCCCTTAAAAGGACGAATCATATTCATAAAAAACCTTTAGATTACAATGACAAATAAAAAGGCGACCCGAATATATTCGGGTCGCCTTCAAGTTGAGCGAACTTACGATAAGTGGTTATTAACCAACTTTGTCATTTCAAACATTGAAACTTGCTTTTTTCCACCGAAAACTGGCTTCAACTTGTCGTCAGCATTAATATTTCTTCTATTTTTAGCATCTTGAAGATCATGCTTTTTAATATACTTCCATATCTTTTTTGTCACCTCGGTCCTTGGTAACGGTTTTGCACCAACCACAGCAGCTAGGGCTGCACTAGGCGTCATTGGCTTCATAAAGGCAGGATTAGGCTTTCTTTTTACTGCCGCTTTCTTTTTTGCTGGTGCTTTTTTGGCTACAGGTTTTTTTGCTGGTGCTTTTTTGGCCACAGGTTTTTTTGCTGGTGCTTTTTTGGCCACAGGTTTTTTTGCTGGTGCTTTTTTAGCGGGTTTCTTTTTTGCAGCTGCCATATTCAAGTCTCCTGTTTTTAACCGCCCCTAAAGCCGGCTTCAGTATCAAATTTAAACGTCCAATACCGTTTCCGGCATGCGTTTTAGAGAATGCACAGCGTTCTGATGGTTGTCAATACTTTTTAATCTTAAAAAAATCATTTGAATAAAAACATATCTTGATTTTTGTGGGCTACATAAAAGTCAATCGGGTACCAAAACACCAGCTTCTGAATCGTTTGCGAAACATTTTTCAGATTAGCGAGTAGAGTATTGTTACTACTAATAACTAAAATAAAATATGACGATACGCATAGGATCCGGGTCAGCGTGGTGGGGAGACCGAATTTCACCAGCCCAAAATAATGCAGAAAAGGGCGCCTTAGATTATCTGTCTTTCGAAACTATGGCTGAAGCGACTATCTCGGCAGCACAAGTCAGAAAACGCCGAGACCCCTCGTTTCCAGGTTACGACACATGGTTGGACGACCGAATGAATGCAGTGCTACCCGCTTGCCTTAGGGAAGGGACTAAAATAATCTCTAATCAGGGTTGGATAAATCCAGACGGTGCCGCAGAGCGTATCGTGCATTGGTTAAGAGTACACGGAGCTCATGGTGTCAAAGTGGCGGCGGTTAACGGTAGTCTAATTACGAATCAAGTCCTCGAACTCACAGACACGATTTTAGAAAATGGAAAACCAACTAAATCTCTCAAGGATCAGATAGTTTCAGCAGAAGTGTATCTTGGGGCTCAACCAATCGTGCAAGCGCTCCGTGATGGCGCACATATCGTCGTTACAGGTCGAGTCGCTGATCCTTCTATTTTCGCAGCCCCGATGATGTTTGAGTTTGGATGGGGCATGGAAGACTATACGCGCTTGGGATTCGCTAATGGCATCGGACATCTTATGGAATGTGGCGCGCAAGTTACTGGCGGATATTTTGCAGATCCAGGTCGAAAAGATGTTTC
>ERZ1048068.3172-NODE-3172-length-10946-cov-6.061702_pt1 | contig 10946 bp, 5 predicted proteins | sample MGYA00383098_ERZ1048068 | MGnify/ENA primary metagenome ERZ1048068 (study PRJEB29581, sample SAMEA5548368) | metagenome | biome: marine; feature: coastal; material: water | depth 1 m | study: Short-term variability in the microbial, nano- and picoplankton... | reverse complement strand
ATCAATGATTGAAATGTCCAAATCACCATAAACAGACATCGCCAAGGTTCTTGGAATGGGGGTTGCAGTCATGACCAAAATATGAGGTGGTGAGGTGTTTTTACGCCAAAGCTTACTGCGTTGTGCCACGCCAAAGCGGTGTTGTTCATCAATGATGGCCAATCCTAAATTTTTAAACTTCACCTTATCTTCCAAAACGGCATGGGTACCCACCAAAATATGCAAACTTCCGTCCTCAAGCTGGCTGTGAATTTGTTTTCTTTCAGCGGTCTTAGAAGATCCCGTTAGTAAGGATACTTGAATTCCAATGGCATCACAAAGTGTTTTAAGCCCTGTGTAATGTTGAATGGCTAAAATCTCTGTTGGGGCCATCATTGTCGCTTGAAAGCCATTGTCAATGGCAATTAGCATCGCCATAAAAGCTACAATGGTTTTCCCAGAACCCACATCCCCTTGCAATAATCGGTTCATTTGTGCATTGCTACCCATATCGGCGCGAATTTCTTTGATGACGCGTTTTTGAGCCCGAGTCAATTCAAATGGCAAGTGGTTACTGTAGAATGTATTAAAATTGGCACCCACAGCTTCAAATACAAAACCTTTGATCTTTGCTTTATGGACTAAATTTTTATAGATCAACTGCAATTGAATAAAAAACAATTCTTCAAATTTTAGCCGGAATTGCGCCTTGGCCAATAGATTTTGATTTTTGGGGAAATGAATGTTTAAAAGTGCTTCATTTTTAGAAATCATTTTATATTGATTCAGAAGTGGTTCAGAGAGCGATTCTTCAAATTTTCCATTGAATTGAAGAAATAATTGTTCCATCAACTTACATATGACACGATTGGAGATTCCACGATTACCCAAAGTTTCGGTGGAGGGATAGAGCGGCTGAATGGCGGTTCTTAATCCTTTGTCAAATTCCGATTTTAACTCCATGTCTGGATGTGGCATGCTGAAAGTACCGTTGAACCAATTAACCTTACCAAACACAACATAAGTTGCGTTTATTTTTAAGTTTTCGCGAATCCATTTATGACCGCGAAACCAAACCAATTCCATCTGAGCTGTTGCATCTTTAAAAGTGGCTACCAGACGCTTGCCACGCTTCTGTTGGATTTCTTTAAAGCCAGTGATTTGACCAACAATTTGAACTTCAGAATTGTTGCGCTGCAAGCTGTTGATGTTGTAAAATTGAGTCCGATCGATATAACGATTTGGGAACAAATGCAACAAATCTTGATAGGTGTGAATGCCCAATTCTGATCGCAGCAAAGACGCGCGGTTAGGCCCTACGCCTTTTAGATAATCGATGGATGTTTGGAGGACAGCATCGGCCATGTGAGATTATTTCAAAAAAATTGAAACTTCTTCCTTTAGAAAAACCAGTGCCATCTCTGGTGTAACTTTACAATTGGAAAGCGCTGTCAACAGCAATGGGCGCAACGCTTGGGCCGATTCAACAGTCTCATCATCACAGCCTAATATAATTTGAATACAACTGTTTTTTGCCGCTGAAATCATGCGCCAGCAAGGATCTGAAACATAAATTTGTTGCGATAAATTATGCGTATATTCTTGTTCAATAGTTGAAATCAGCAAGTCTTTATAGGCTTGTGTTTCATTTGCAATGGGATCCACACGCTTTAAAAGGTGGTGGGCTGCAATGCGCTCTAAAAATAAAGCCAGTCGCTCATAGGCTTGTAACCGCACCGGCATGACCTCTTTTTGTATAGATTGGGTTAAAACGAAATTTCTACGGCTATTTTCGTTGTCTGTATGTTCTCTAAAAAATAAAAATGCAATCGCACCTGTAACAAGTGCTGGAATGCAGTAAATGAGAAGTCCTAAAATTTCATCACCCATAACTTTTGTATTGAATTATTGCCTACTAAATTAATGATTTTAAAGCGAACTTACCACACTGATAAAAAGATCGTTTTAAAATTCTTTAATTGCTGTAAATACCTCCCATTTTTAAAGAAGTAGATAGGCGATAAATCATTCTTATAATTGTTTATAATTATTCGTTAAACTGCATATAAAACCGAATTACATTACTTAATTTCACACATTCAAAAAAACAGTTTATTTGAAGGCTTATTTAGACCAGCTTAACGAGGCACAGTTGGCACCCACTCTGCAAAAAGAGGGCGCCATGATTGTCATTGCAGGTGCAGGCTCAGGAAAGACCCGCGTTTTGACCTATAGAATTGCTTACCTCATGAGTCAAGACGTGGATCCTTTTAATATTTTGGCTTTGACCTTTACCAACAAAGCAGCAAGAGAGATGAAATCACGAATTGCAGCAATTGTTGGGGAAAGCGAAGCGAAAAACTTATGGATGGGCACCTTCCACTCTGTTTTTGCTAAAATACTGCGCTTTGAAGCAGATCGATTGGGCTATCCTTCAAACTTTACGATTTACGACACTCAAGATTCGCAACGGCTCATTGCTTCTATAATCAAGGAAATGAATTTGGATAAAGACGTTTATAAATACAAACAAATTTACAGTCGTATTTCATCCTATAAAAATAGTCTCATTACTGTCAGAGCCTATTTTCAAAACCCTGAATTGATAGAGGCAGATACCATGGCCAAACGGCCCAAACTTGGAGACATCTACAACGCCTATGTTGACCGTTGTTTCAAAGCGGGTGCCATGGATTTTGATGATTTATTACTCAAGACAAATGAGCTTTTGACAAGATTCCCAGATGTATTGGCAAAATACCAGCAACGATTTCGTTATATTTTAGTGGACGAGTACCAAGACACCAACCACTCCCAATACCTCATAGTACGAGCCCTTGCCGACCGCTTTCAAAATATTTGTGTTGTTGGTGATGATGCACAAAGTATTTATGCCTTTCGTGGAGCCAATATCAATAATATTTTAAATTTTCAACGCGACTATGAAGATGTAAAATTATACCGCTTAGAACAAAATTACCGTTCCACTAAAAACATTGTAAATGCTGCTAACTCCATCATTGATAAAAATCAAACCAAGCTAGACAAAGTCGTATGGACCGCCAATGAAGAAGGCAATCGCATTGTGGTTAATCGATCTTTAACAGATGGTGATGAGGGGCGCTATGTTGCCAGTTCAATTTTTGAAAATAAAATGAATCAGCAGGCAAAAAATGGTGATTTTGCAGTACTCTACAGAACCAATGCGCAATCCAGGGCCATTGAAGATGCCCTAAGAAAACGTGGTATTGATTACAGAATTTATGGCGGGCTTTCATTTTACCAACGTAAGGAAATTAAAGACGTACTCTCCTACCTAAGATTGATTGTCAATCCAGCCGATGAAGAAGCTTTAAAACGCATCATTAACTTTCCTGGACGTGGCATTGGACAAACAACTTTAGATAAATTGATAGTCAGCGCAAACGCGGGAAACACATCTATTTTTGAAGTTCTAAAAAATATTCACAGCATTCAAATAAATCTCAATTCTGGCACCAAAACAAAATTGTCCAATTTTTGTACGATGATAGAAAGTTTTCAGGTCATGAACCAAACGGCCAATGCCTTTGACTTGACCGAACATGTCTGCAGAGTTACTGGTTTGATCCAAGAATATAAAAAGGATGGCACTCCGGAGGGCATTATGCGAATGGAAAATGTAGAGGAATTGCTGAATGGGATTAAAGATTTTGTAGAGGGACAACAAGAACTTGCTGATTCTTCTGGGGCGTTAGCGGAGTTTTTGGAGGATGTGGCGCTCGCAACTGATTTAGACAACGACAAAGGAAACGAAAGCGACAAGGTAGCCTTAATGACCATTCATTTGGCTAAAGGCTTGGAATTCCCCTATGTTTATATTGTTGGACTAGAGGAAGATTTATTCCCAAGTGCCATGAGTATGAATACCCGCGCCGAGCTAGAAGAAGAAAGGCGCCTGTTCTATGTAGCGGTTACCAGAGCTGAAAAACAAGTGTATTTGACCTATGCTCTAACTAGATACCGTTGGGGAAAACTCATCGATGCAGAACCCAGTCGCTTTATTGAAGAAATTGATGAAGACTACATAGAAAACACCACACCAAATGAAGAAAAACGTTTCAATCCAATGCTCAGTGCCGATATTTTTGGGGATGTAGAACCCCATCAAATTCGTTACAAAAAACCTTCTTACGCAAAAGCAAAACCAAAAACAACCCCCAAAGTGACACCGCCTCCAAAACATCTCAAAAAGCTAACGAAATCTTCTAATAATTCCAACCTGTTTGATTCCAAACTTGTTGTAGGTAATATTGTTAACCACCAACGGTTTGGCAATGGAGAGGTCCTTAAAATTGAAGGCAAAGGCGCAGATTTAAAAGCGGAGATTAAATTTAAAGCAGTAGGGGTCAAAAAGTTATTATTGCGTTTTGCGAAACTTGAAATTATATCTTGAGATGGCTGAATTGATAAAAATATACCCGGAAAATCCACATCCAAGAGCCATTGAAAAAGTGGTTAAGTCACTTAAAAATGGTGGGGTGGTCATCTACCCTACCGATACGGTTTATGCCTTGGGTTGTGATGTTAAAAACCTTAAAGCTATGCAATATTTGGCGCAGCTAAAAGGTGAAAAACTGGAACGTGCAAATCTGGCATTTATCTGCCATGATTTAAGTGATCTCAGTACATATACTGCACAATTAAGCAGTACAACATTCAAATTATTGAAAAAATATTTGCCAGGGCCTTACACCTTTATTTTACCGAGTAACAAAGCACTGCCCAGACCTTTCAAAAAACGTAAAACTGTAGGGGTTCGCATTCCTAAACACGCCGTTGTTTTGGAAATTGTAAAACAACTTGGAAATCCTATCCTTACCACCTCTATTCACGATGAAGATGCCATCATTGAATACACAACGGATCCAGATGTTATTTTTGAGGATTGGCGTTCTCAAGTAGATATTGTAATTGACAGTGGCTTTGGTGGCAACATTCCATCAACGGTTGTTAATGCTTGCCAAGAGCCTCCAGTTGTAATCCGCAGCGGTGCTGGTGAATTTAATTAACGCCATGAAGGAATTTGAAAATTATATTGAAGTTAAAGGGGCTCGGGTTCATAATCTGAAGGATATTGACGTTAAAATTCCAAGAGACCAATTGGTGGTCATTACCGGATTATCTGGCAGTGGAAAATCCTCATTGGCCTTTGATACCATTTATGCCGAAGGCCAACGGCGGTATATTGAAACTTTTTCGGCTTATGCAAGACAATTCCTTGGGTCATTAGAACGCCCAGATGTAGATAAAATTGATGGCCTCTCCCCTGTAATAGCAATCGAACAAAAGACCACCAGTAAATCGCCGCGTTCCACTGTGGGAACCATAACTGAAATTTACGACTTTTTACGGCTTTTATTTGCTAGGGGCGCCGATGCTTACAGTTATGAAACCAATGAAAAAATGATCAGCTATGATGATGATCAGATCAAATCACTGATTCTAGAAGCTTTTAACAATCAGAAAATATCCATTTTGGCGCCGGTCATTCGGTCTCGAAAAGGGCACTACCGTGAAATGTTTGAACAGATTGCAAAACAAGGATTTGTTAAGGTTCGTGTAGATGGTGAAGTAATTGATATTACGCCTGGAATGCGGCTAGATCGCTATAAGATACATGACATCGAAGTAGTGATTGATCGTTTAAAAATTGACACCAACACTTTAGATTCAAAACGTTTAGAAGACAGCATTAAAACAGCCATGAATCAAGGAGATACTGTGTTGATGATTTTGGCCGAGGGAAATGACAAACCCCGCTTTTTTAGTCGTAATTTAATGTGTCCAACTTCAGGACTCTCCTACACAAATCCTGAACCCAATAATTTTTCTTTCAATTCTCCCAAAGGCGCATGCCCAGAGTGTAACGGCATAGGCAGTCTTTACAAAGTCAATGAGAATAAAATCATTCCAGATACAAAATTGTCAATTAAAAATGGTGGCCTTGCCCCTCAAGGACCTCAGAAAAATTCTTGGATATTTAAGCAAATAGAACTGATTGCGCAACGCTATAAATTTAAACTTTCAGATCCCATTTCTAAAATTCCAAAAGCCGCCATGCAAATCATACTTTACGGTGGTAAAGACCGGTTTTCTGTCAAAAATAAAACATTGGGGGTTTCTCGTGATTATAATATTGATTTTGATGGCATTGCTAACTTTATTGAATACCAGTACAAAACAACGGACTCCAGAAGCATTAAGCGTTGGGCTAAAGAATATATGGACAAAGTAGACTGTCCTAAATGCATGGGTACACGCCTCAAAAAAGAGGCCCAATATTTTAAAATTAACGACAAAAATATAACCCAATTGGCCAGAATGGATATTGGCGAGTTGGCATCTTGGTTTGAAGATCTACCCAATCATCTTAATAAAAAACAAAATGCCATAGCCAAAGAAATTATTAAAGAGATCAAGACCCGACTGCAATTTCTTTTAAATGTTGGTTTAAATTATTTAAGTCTCAACAGAAGCTCAAAATCACTTTCTGGCGGCGAAGCCCAGCGTATTCGTTTGGCGACTCAAATTGGCTCTGAACTTGTAGGGGTTCTCTATATTTTGGATGAACCCAGTATTGGGCTGCACCAGCGAGACAATCAAAAATTAATTGAGTCACTAAAAAGTTTGAGAGATGTAGGAAATTCTGTTATTGTTGTTGAACACGACAGAGATATGATTGAGCAAGCCAACCACATAATCGATATTGGGCCACACGCAGGTAAAAATGGCGGTATGATTATCAGCCAAGGTAGCCCAAACAAAATTCATAAAGCAGAAACACTAACGAGTGCTTATTTAAGAGGGGATTTGGCCATTAAAATTCCTAAAAAGCGTCGCAAAGGAAATGGTAAATTTCTTGAACTTAAAGGTTGTACAGGTAATAATTTGAAAAATGTTTCTATCAAAATCCCTTTGGGTACAATGGTTGGTATCACTGGGGTCTCCGGAAGTGGAAAATCAACATTAATAAACGAAACACTTTATCCAATTTTAAACAATTATTATTTTAATGGTGTCAAAAAACCATTGCCCTATGAATCTGTAAAGGGATTGGAACACTTAGACAAAGTCATTGACATTAATCAAACACCCATTGGCCGAACACCTCGCAGTAATCCGGCGACTTATACAGGTGTATTTAGTGAAATTCGAAGTCTATTTGCAAAGATACCTGAAGCCATGATCCGAGGCTATAAACCTGGACGTTTTAGTTTTAATGTGACTGGTGGTCGTTGTGAAACTTGTAAAGGCGGTGGCCTGCGCGTCATTGAAATGAATTTTCTTCCAGATGTTTATGTTTCATGTGAAAGCTGTATGGGCAAACGCTTCAACCGTGAAACGTTGGAAATTCGCTACAAGGGTAAATCAATCAGTGATGTTTTAAACATGACCATAAATGAAGCGGTTGATTTTTTTGATCAGATACCAAAAATATACCGCAAGCTAAAGACCATCAAAGATGTTGGCTTGGGCTATGTAACATTGGGGCAACAGAGCACCACGCTTTCTGGTGGTGAGGCCCAGCGGATTAAACTGGCATCAGAGCTCAGTAAACGCGATACGGGCAATACCATTTATATTTTAGATGAACCCACTACTGGACTTCATTTTGAAGACATTCGTGTATTATTAGAAGTTTTACAAAAACTAGTTGACAAAGGAAATTCAATCTTGATCATTGAACACAATATGGATGTCATTAAAGCGGTTGATTATATTATAGATATTGGCCCCGAAGGCGGACAAGGTGGTGGCACAATTATTGCTGAAGGAGAGCCTGAAGTTTTTGTCAAAAACAAATCAAGCTACACGGCTAAATATTTAAAAAAAGAACTACTTTAGATTACAATAAATAAATCATTATGCGATTACAACAAAACAAAAGTTGGAACGAAATAAAAACCAACGACTCCTGGGCTTTATTTAAAATTATGGGAGAGTTCGTAAACGGATTCGAAAAAATGAGCAAAATTGGACCTTGTGTTTCTATATTTGGATCCGCAAGAACCCCAAAAGAAAATGCCTATTATCAATTGGCTGTTGATACAGCAGCTGCGATTGTGCAATCTGGTTATGGGGTTATTACCGGTGGTGGCCCTGGGATTATGGAGGCGGCCAATAAAGGAGCTAGTGAAGCAGGTGGAACTTCTGTAGGGCTTAATATTGAACTGCCTTTTGAACAATCAGACAACCCTTATATCGATAACGATAAAAGTTTAGACTTTGACTACTTTTTTGTTCGAAAAGTAATGTTTGTAAAATACTCACAAGGCTTCGTGGTCATGCCAGGCGGGTTTGGAACTTTAGACGAATTATTTGAAGCCATCACTCTAATACAAACTAGTAAAATCGAAAAATTTCCCATTATATTGGTTGGGACATCTTACTGGGAAGGACTTATTGACTGGATTAAAAAAGTACTTTTAGATAAACATAAAACCATTAGCACAAAAGATATGGATTTAATTCAGATGGTAGATACCCCTGAAGAGGTAACTGCGATTTTAGATGATTTCTATAAACAGTATCAACTCAGCCCTAATTTCTAAGCATTATTTATATATTTAAGAAAATAAAGCAAGTCAAGGTATTGACACTTTTATTCTTGTTTGGAGGTCATCAACTCATGACATCACAACATCAGATAAAAGTCAATGCTAAGGTCGACCCTATCTCTAACGAAATTACTGTTGAGCAACATATAGTTTACAGAAACAATACATCAACTTCAATTGAAATCATCTACTTAAATGACTGGATTTCTAGCTATAGTACAAGTGATACACCACTTGTGAAAAAGTTCTTAAACGAATTTAACACCCAGCTATATGTTGCCAAAGAAAAAGATCGAGGTCGAACTAAAATGGTATCTGTAACTAATGCTAAAGGAAACCCTATCAAATTCGAACGGCTTACAACCCAACAGGATTTTTTAAAAATAATATTAGAACAACCTTTAGATCAAAACGAATCAATTTCCATTCAACTGGAGTATGTACTAAAAATACAAAATGATCGTTTTACAAGCTATGGTTTTGATAAAAATGGAGATTTTATTTTAAATGCTTGGTATTTAACCCCTGCAGTGTTTGATGGTGTAGAATGGAAACTCTACAGCAATTTAAATTTTGACGAACCTTATGCAGCAAATTCAAGTGTTGATTTAACGGTTCATACACCCCCAAACTATCATGTTTTCAGTCATTTAAATAGGTTAGATTCATTAAGTTTAAATCAGGGTTTAAAATACCACTTCAAGGGATCAAATATCACAGACCATAAAATTCATATAACCAAAGAAAATTTCAAGCGTTTCAGGGTTGGTTCCAATGAAATTTTAACCAATATCAGGTACAAAACCATAGGGACAGAAAAAGAACATGAAATTTTATCAAGAGTTTATGCATTTTTAAAACAATACCTGCCTGCTATTACTGAGAGTAAAACCCTATTGTCAAAAATCGATCTAAAAAAAAATGATCTCTATGGTCTTGCATTATTACCTGATTTTCTGTCCCTATTTCCAAAAGAATTTAAGTACGAATTGGTCATTGCTAAAAACCTAATCAAAAAACATTTAGACCAACATTTAGAAGTAGATCCAAGAACAGACCATTGGCTTAGAAATGGATTTCAAATGTTGATTTTTTTAAAATACTTAGACACCTATTACCCAGATCAAAAGCTGATTGGAAAACTGGCCAATGTTTGGGGTTTAAAAAAATATAATTTTGCAAAATTAAATTACAATGATCAATTCCGTCTCACTTTTTATCAAATGATGCGTTTGGGATGGGACCAAGCTTTAACTACCCCAAAAGATAAGTTACTGAATTTTAATGAGCGTTTTGCCTCATACTACAAAGCTGCAATCGCGTTATTATACCTGAAGTCTTACATCAATACGGAAGATGAAATGCTTTGGATTCATGAATTTATAAAAAATCACAAAGGAAATCAGACCTCAATTGCGGATTTTGAATTGTATATCAAATCAAAAACATCCAAAAACGTCGATTGGTTTTTTGACAAATTTACAAAGGAATCTTATGCATCAGATTATAAAATTAAATATGCTGAGAAAGTTGGTGATTCTTTAAAGGTTACGATTAAGAATTTGAGAAAAGGGGCCTATCCCGTATCCCTTTCATTCTTTGATAATGGTAGCTTAATAAAGTCCCAATGGATTGAAGGATTTGAAGACGAAAAAACTATTGTATTGGCAGACTCCACTTCAAATCAATTGGTTTTGAACTACCATAATGAAAGTCCTGAGTTTAATATTAATAACAATTGGAAATCTATTGGCTCCTATGTTTTTAATAAGCCTTTACAATTACGCTTATTTAGAGACTACCAACATCCTAACAACTATCAATTAAACATCATGCCACTTACTGAGTTTCAAAATATTTACGATGGTTTCAAATTGGGTCTAAATTTTAACAACCGCGGGCTTCTGGCAAAGCCATTGATATTTGCAATTGCACCAACTTATGGTTTAAAGTCAAAAACCATCACCGGAAGTGCAAAAGTTGTTTTCAAAAAATACCATGAGGACTCTAATCTATTTAGCACAATGGTTGGTTTGACCACGGATCGGGCGAGTTTTGACTATGGGGCTTTTATCACAAAAATTCAACCCTTTGCTCAATTTACATTTCGTCCACAAGACGATTTACGCTCCAATTCATTAAACCGTTTACAATTGCGTTACATCAACATCCAAAAAGATGAATCTAGAAATCCTTTAGATGATAATACGATTCCGCCCTACCAGATATTTAATGTTAGATACCTTAGCTTAGACAACAATATTGCGGATTTTAAAAAATGGTATGTCGGTTTACAATTCTCTGAGAATTTTGGAAAAATCAATTTTAATTATGAAATCCGAAAACGAACTCCCAGCGACAGACACT
>ERZ1048068.3167-NODE-3167-length-10957-cov-4.698587_pt1 | contig 10957 bp, 10 predicted proteins | sample MGYA00383098_ERZ1048068 | MGnify/ENA primary metagenome ERZ1048068 (study PRJEB29581, sample SAMEA5548368) | metagenome | biome: marine; feature: coastal; material: water | depth 1 m | study: Short-term variability in the microbial, nano- and picoplankton... | reverse complement strand
TCAAAGACAAGACCAATTTGATGCCGGGCGGCTTCGGCTTCGATCACGGTGGCCGAATAGATGGAGCCGATCTCTTCGTCGGGCGTGAGGAGAATGGTCCAGCCCATCTCGGTGGCGTGCGGCGACTCTTCAAATGCGGCGAGGGTTGCCAACATCACCACGAGGCCGCCCTTCATATCGGCCACGCCGGGGCCGTTGAGACGTGGCGGGTTTTCCAGAATCCGGGGAGTCTGAAAGGGGTGATCGGCCTCGAAGACGGTATCGTAGTGACCGCTGCAGAGCACCTTTCCTGGAGCTTCGGGGCGGAGTTCGGCGCGGATGGCAGTGCGTCCTTCCGCGAGGGGGATGCATTCGATGTGCGGGGTGAGCTCACCGACGGCCTCCACCAACCTCTCGGCCATACGCGACAGGCCTGCGGCATGACGTGAACCGGAGTTGATGCTACTCCACGCGATTAAACGGTCGCGCAGTGCATTGAGGTCGGGAGAGGACGGCACTGCGGTGGGGGCGGCTCTCAGCTCAATCGTCGTGACGCAGCACCTGCAGCACGTTGAGTGAGTGATCTCCGATCATTTCCATGTTGTTGAGGATATCGATGTAGAGCATCTCGGCCTTCACCTGATCTCCACTGGAACGCATGCGCTGGATGGATTCCTTGCGCAAATCCTTGCGGAATTTGTCGATCAGGTTTTCCAGGGCGTGAGCATTTTCCATGTCGGCGGACTGCACTCCACGGCGTAGACAATCGGACGTGAAATCGACGAAGCGCAGCACAAGTTCGGAGAACTGTCGCACCTGCTCTTGGGTTTCAGGAGGGAGGTCCCGTTTCTTGCGATAACGGCGTTCGGCCAGGAGCACCAGTCGGTAACCGCGGTCACACATATCTTCGAGTTCGGTGATGACGCGCATCAGCGACGAGATTTTGGCCATGGACGCGTCGGAAACACGGCCCGCGGAACAACGCAGGAGGTATTCCGTGGTCTCGATCGCCATGCGATCGCTTTCTTTCTCGAGCTGTTTGAGCTCCTTCACGCGGGTGCCGAGGTTTTCGCCGGGATTGGTGTAAAGTTCGACGAATCCGCTGACCAAATCGCGGGTCAATCGGTTCATCTTCAATACATCTTCCTCGGCCTCGGCGAGATTAAGCTCTCCGGTTTGCGGGATGACGGATGAATCGAATTTCACGCGATCCGACACCTTGGCTTTTCGATCTTTGACCATGCCCTCGACCAAGGAAGCGATCTTGGGCACGAATCCGATCAACAGGGCGATGTTCAGCAGATTAAATCCGGTGTGGAACGCGGCGAGGTGGTAGGGGATGTTTGACGGATCGAGCGCGTTGCCCGGCACGATAAAATCGGCCAGACGGGTGAGCGGGACAAATAGGATGATCGCCCAGATGACGCCGATGATGTTGAAGAAAAAGTGAGCGAGGGCGGCGCGCTTCGCATTGGAGTTGCCACTGAGAGCGGCGAGGTTGGCCGTGATGGTGGTGCCCACGTTTTCACCGAGAATAATTGCAGCGGCGGTGGGGAAATCTATCCAACCTTTGGCCGCCATGGTGATGGTGATGGCACCTGCGACCGAGGAGGACTGGACGATCACGGTCAGGATGGTCCCGAACGCGAAAAAGAAGAGGATCGAGAAGATGCCCTTGTCGGTGTAGCCTTGGATGAATTCCAGCGCCGTGGGGTTGTTTTTGATGTCGGGGACCGCTTCCTTGAGGAAAACCAGCCCGAGGAATAACAGTCCGAAGCCGACCAGAAACTCGCCGGCGTCACGCAACGTTGATTTGCGCGAGAAGAGGAAGGGCATCGCGACGCCGATGATGGGCAGGGCGATTTTGGAGAGGCTGAATTTGAATCCGAGGAAACCCACGATCCAAAATGTCGTGGTCGTGCCCAAATTTGCTCCCATGATCACGCCGATCGCTTCGACGACCTTGAGGAGTCCGGCGTTGACGAAGCTGACCATCATCACGGTCGAAGCCGAAGAAGACTGGACCATACAGGTGACCAAAAATCCGGTCGCTACCCCCGCGAAGCGGTTGCTGGTCATCGTCCGCATCAGACTGCGGAGCCGATCGCCGGAGAGCTTTTGCAAGGCCTCCGACATTACTTTCATGCCGAAGAGGAACATTCCCAGGGAACCCAGGATTTCGAAGAAGGAGCCAATCATGCGAAGAGGTAGTCGAAGAAAAAGGGCATGCTGAATCGTCGGGGGCAAACCTGTTGTTGCCCGATTTTTAATTTTATTTGCCCAAGCTGGCCGACAACCCATGTGCGTGGGCCCAAAAAACCCGGCACGGGGCCGGGTTTAAGAAAATTGAAGAGGGAGGGACGGGCCTACAGGCCGCGTTTAATGAAGTCCACCTCTTCGGTTTCGGCGCTGACCTTCTGCTCCTGGTCCTCATCGGTCGTGACGCCGATGTAGTCGCCCATCACGGAGGCGAGAACCGGGAGAGCTTTGCGGATGTCATTGTCCTCTGCCTCGTTGGAGACGTAGACGCTCCAGAGTTGCTCGGGAGGGGCCTCGTCGCCACTGGCGACGTTCTCGCGGGCGGAGACGCGCAAATACTTTTCATATACCGTCACGGGGATGGTCTTTTCTTCGAATCCGATCAGCTCCTGGCTGGGTGGATCCAAGACGGAAACACGGCGATACTGGACATTTCCGTTGGAATCGCGCGTGGGCACGATCACGGAGCGGACTCCGCCTCCCATGCGGGCGAAGATGGGCACGGAGCGGGATTCAAACTCAACGCGGGGAGGTTCGACGTCATAGTCGATTTCCACCAGCATATCGGCACTTTCGGGGTTGGGAGCCTCGTAGAGGCCACGACCGGAAAGGGCTGTTTTTACGTATTCCACCGCCTCGCGGGTGCGGAGGTCGGTATTGGGGTCGCCGCCGTTTTTGGTGACGATGCGGTAAGATTCTCCTGAATCCTTGGCCTCGTTGGCGATCGCATTGATCTTAACGTTATAGGTGTTACTCGTGCACCCGGCTGCCGCAAGCAAGCCGAGGGCAAGTAGGCAAAGACGTGAAAGCTGGAAGGGGGAGCGAGCCATGAGGAAGTGCGAGTCAGGGATTGCTGACCGTAGTTTCGCCGCGAAGTTCCGCAAGTTCAGCCTCGAGGCGGGCGATTTCAGCGGTTTCCGCCGCAATCTTGGCCTCGGTTTCATCCAGTTCCTTCTTCCGGCTCAGCGCCCATTCGCGTTCGGCCTTGAGTTCGGAGAGACGCCCAGCGGTCTCGTCCGCGCGGCGCTGAGCGTCATTGAGCTCGGCATCAGTAATTCTAAAACCTTGAGCAATAGATAGTTCTTCGTCGAGTTGCTCCTTGAGGCGTGCCTCTTCCTGGCGTTTACGGGCGACTTCTTGCTGATAGGCGCGTTCTTGGGCGAGGCGGTCCTGAGCATTGCGCTCCTTCATCTCCTGGACGAGTCCGACGGCTCCACCGACGATCGCGCCGGCAGCACCACCGATAGCGGCGCCTGAGGCGGCATTACCGGATCCGGTGTTATTGCCGATTACGGCACCACCAAGAGCACCGGCGGCTCCGCCGAGTCCGGCGCCTTTGGCAGTTTTAGAAGGGGCAACCTTGCAGCCGGAGAGGACAACAAAGGAAAGAAGAATGACGGCGACGACGGGAGTTCTCATTATCGGGCTACGAATGTTTTTCACCGGTAGGCGGTAGAGGTAAAACGAAGTTAATTACGGGCGAGCTTGAAGCAAGGCAGACTCGCGTTTCGTTGTCTGACACGCATGCCACGGAAATTGTTCAGTAAGATTTTTAACTTTCCACGGCACATTTATCATTACCTGCGCTCTTAACTCCCATGACCTCTTTGCCCCAGCGAGGATTTTTCACTCAAGGTTTTATCGTCCAGAGCGTTGGTTTGCTGATCGCCATACTTGGTGTCGGCCAACTCTACAGCCAATACATTCGCCCCCAAGCGGCGGAGGTTGAGATTACGCGCCGTATTCTGGAAAACCGTGGAGCCGAAGAATCCGAAGAATCCCAACGTAACTTCGTCGTTATCCTTAAGGACTACGAGCAGCAGGCCTGTTTGACCCTCATGGTCTGGGCGACGATTCTCCTTTCTTATAAACTCTGGATGGTTGGCCGTGAGCGCCAAGTGATCGGCCGCGACTTTGTCGAGCTCGAACTCGGCCAGCGGATTTTGCCGGAAGCGGCTCTGGATTACTCGAAGGAGGTGCAGACCGTGATGGAAAACGAGAGGGGCTTAGCGCATAAGCTCCTGCCCGGCTTCGTGCTTTCGGCGCTCCAACGTTTTAACGCCACCCACTCAATCCAAGACGCGGCAGGTGCCGTGCAGGAGCGTTCCCAAGCGGCCGCCGATGAATTAGACTCGGACCTCTCGCTGGTGCGTTACATCACGTGGGCGATTCCCTCCGTCGGGTTTATTGGCACGGTTCGAGGTATTGGTGATGCGTTGGCTCAGGCCGACGAAGCGCTCAAGGGCGATCTGGCCGGCGTCACCAATTCGCTCGGCCTCGCCTTTAACTCCACTCTCGTCGCCTTGGTTCTCAGTATCATCCTGATGTTCTTCATGCATCTGCTGCAGTCACGCCAGGAGCACCTCATCCAGGACTTCCAGGAATATTGCCGGATCAAAATCGTGGACCTCATGAAGGTGCCGGCTCGAGACGATGCCGATGGCACGTTCGTCTGATCTCGTTCCCTTTAACCCCTTTTATAAAAAATCATGGCACACGTATGTGGAATTGAGTTTTCCGATTTTGGTTTTAACGCAGTGGTAATTGATCCGGCAACGGATACACCGGCGGCCGTCAACGAAGCGGCTGGCGCCTGGCCGGCGTTCGCAGCCTGGAACGGCTCCGAGCTCGTCTTTGGCCGCGAGGCCGAGAAACACTGGCGCCTGCATCCGCGGGCGGCCAGTCACGTCTTTTGGGAGCATCTATCCCTGTCGCCTTCCGACTTGGAAGGCCCACCTCGCACGCCGGCCTACTCAGAACTGGCCTACGCATTTTTGCATTCATTTTGGGAGAACCTTTGCGCGCAATCCGATAAACCGGAGAAGGTGGTTCTCGCAATGCCCGGTCAATTGCTCGGTGATGCCGATTCGGACAACCCTGCGATGGGACTGATCCTCGCCATTGCCCGCGATTTGGGCATCCCGCTAGTCGGGATGTGCGGTCTCTCCACGAGTTCGCTCAATGATCCGGATTCCATGGGTGGAATTACCGGTGGACGAATCCTCTACATGGATCTGCATCTGCACTCTGCGGCGATGTCGCTGCTTACGACCGACGCGGAAGGTCGCCTGAATCGTCGCCGCTACATGCGGCTGCCGCGGTTGGGTTATGTTCCGCTGATCTCAGGTCTGCACAAGTCCATGGGAAACCGTTTCCTGCGCGCGACCGCCTTCGACGTCACCGCGCAACGCGAGCTCGATCAACTTTTCTACGAACAGACCCGCGAGCAATTGCTCGATGCGAGTCGCGGCACCGACATCCGGTATTCGATCCAAACCTCGTCCCGGGTGTATCAAGCGGCGTTCCCGCGCGAGACCCTCCGCCGTGATCTTGGACCGCACGAACAAGGTTGGGCTGACGCTGCGGTGAAATTCCTGAGCGACAGCTCATTCGATCCGAAAGATGTCACTGTCGTGGTGAGCTCTCGGGTGGGCATGTTGCCCGGCATGGACGAAGCCTTGACCACCCGTGGCTTCGGCCGGGTGGTGCGCCTGCAACACGGCGCGGCCGCTCGAGGCGCCGCTAAGTTTGCGGCCGGCCTAGACGTTGCCGAAGATATTTCAACAGTGCCCATCGTTAACGCGGTGGAAGTATCGGCTAGCGCTCACAACCAATCGGGTGACGGTATCGAAGTGGTTCATGTTGCAGCCGCTCAGCCTTCGGCCGGATTGGTCGCTAGTCACCTGGTGGTTGATGGATCAGCCTATTCGCTGCACGCGCTCCCGGAAGTTTTACAAGGTGATGAAAACGCCGATGCTCCCGCGGTGCCCGCACTGGCACGGTTGGGGGCGGTTCCGGTTCGCCTCATCCGCCAGGATGGTGAGTGGCATATCGAGACCCCCGATTCCGGTGCTCTCCTGATGGCTCCGGGCGATCGGGTGAAAATCCGAGCCGGGTCCGAAGAAGTGGAATTATTGATTGCCGCCGAAACTCGCCCCGGCACGGCCTAAATCAAACTCTCGTGTAGCGATGGCCAAACGAAAACGGCGCACTCAGCAGATTTTTAGCATCTCCTTTTTGGACTGCATCTGCTGCGGCTTTGGTGGCGTGCTGCTGCTGTTCGTTTTGGTGGCCGGTAAACAGCGTAACGCGCAGGAACAGCAATTGGCCGAAATTCGCGAAGTGGTCGGCCAATATGAGTTCGACGTGAAAAGTCAGGAAGATCGCATCGAACGGATCACGCTTGAGGCTCAAGCCGATGAAGGTGAAAGCGAGCAAACCGAATCGCGCAATACGATCACCGAAGAGGAGGTCGTTGAACTCGAGCAAGTCCTGGCAAAATTGCTGCAGAGTGAGTCGAAAATGCAGAAGGAGATGGAAGAGCTTCTCGCGGAGAAAGAGGAACTCGCCACTGCCGAGGTGCCCGACCCAGTGCCCATCCCTAACGTGAAACGCCGCCAGTATCTCACTGGGTTCCAAATGGAGGGTGAGCATATCCTGTTTCTCGTGCGTGCATCCGGCTCCATGGTCGGCAACACCATTGCAGAGGCCGTTGAGATGCAGAGTAAAACCGATGAGGAAAAACGCGCTTCGAAAAAGTGGGTCCGCGTTGTAGACTCGATTCGGTGGATGATCTCGTCCCTGCCGGCCGATTCGTCGTTTCAGGTTCTGATGTTTGCCGAAGAAACCGAGCCACTCATTGATACTCATTCGGTGGATTGGATCCATCGCGAAGACGGCGAAATGATCCAAGAGGTCTTGGATTCCCTCGCGGAAGTCGTGCCGCAAGGCGGCGCAAATATGGAGCGGGCGTTCAGTGCGATCCGTGGACTGGGCACCGTGCCTGATGCGGTGATTATGCTTACGGATGGTTTGCCGACGCAGAGCGATACTTACCCGAGTGGAGAGTTTGTTTCGGAGCAGGACCGGGTGCGCTATTTTAATGCCGCCGTGCGCATCGCCGCTTCGGATATCCCGGTAAATACTATTCTTTATCCGTTGGAGGGTGACCCCGCGTCGCCGTTCCTTTTCTGGCAACTTGCTGATCGCACGGAAGGTGCCTTGGTTAGCCCAGCCCCATCTTGGCCCGATATCCGATGAGAGCCCGCACCAAAAGAGAGAATGCCGACTTCGGCCTGTCCTTCCTCGACTGTATCTGTTGCGGATTCGGCGCGATCGTTTTGCTGTTCGTGATCACGATGGGTTCGGCCAATCAGATGATTGAAACCCTGCGTGACCGGTTGCAACAAGTCGCCCAGCGTCGTCTCGCCAAGATCGAAGAACTTGACGCCCGTGAGGTGCAAGTTGCCCGCAGGGCCGTAGAAGCCAAGGACTCGGTAAATCGGGCCCAAACCCGTTCGCAACAGCTTCGTTCGATGATGGATACTCTGAGTCTGCAAATCGCCCAGCTGCAGGCGGGACAGGACAAGATGATGGTGGAGATGGAGGACGAAAAAGATCAGATAGCCTCCATGCAAACGGAGTTGGAAGTGGAAATGCCGCTGCCCGACATCAATCTGCCGGTGGGGCTGCCCATCGCGAGTAACTACATCGCGTTTGTTTTTGATACCTCCGGGTCGATGCGCGACACCGCGACGGATCAACTCAACGCGATGGCCATGGAGAAAATCCAGAACGTGTTGGACAGTTATCCGGAAATCAAAGGCGTGCAATTCCTCGATGCCGACGGTCGTTTCATGCTCCGCGGCACCCCCGGAATTTGGCTGGATGACAAGCCGGAAACTCGACTTGGCGCGATGCGGGCATTGGCGAATTATCCGACCTTCAGTAATTCAAATCCGGTGCCTGGAATCTTCCGGGCCATTCGATCACTTTACCAGCCGGACAACGAAGAAATGGATATGTCGGTCTTCGTCTTCGGAGATGAGTTTACCGGCAAAGCGGAGCCCGTGTTAGCGCGACTCGAAACAATCAACCCGCGCAAAGAAGACGGGACGCGCCACGTCTCAATCAACGCGGTGGGATTTCCGACCGTCTTGCGTTATCCGCTCATGGGAGCGCACACCGGCATGAAATTCGCCAACCTCATGCGTGAAGTCGCCTACAAACACGACGGCGCCTTCATCGCCGTGCGCACGAAGTAGGATACGAGGCGTTTATTCGCCGAGGGATTCCGCCGATTCGGAAATAACGGGGTGATTCAGGAACCGACGGATGCTCGCGTGTCGCGTGCCGTTCCGCCTTATTCGCCGCCGAGGCGAGTGTTCTTTCCCAAGAAGGGGTCAAACGCAAAAGGTAAAGAAATCTTTAACATTTGCGTTTGACCCCTTCTCATGCGCTGAGCCTTGGTGAGAGTGTCCTCTTTACGCTTATCCGACGAGGCCGAGAACTCGTTTTATGAACATGCTTTTACCTTCCGTATATTTCTCGCGGTCGTTTGGGAAGGAATCGGCGAGGCTTAGCTTGAGGGCGGAATATTCGGCCGCGATGCTGTGATCATCGCGAAGGCGATCTCGGAACGTGATGCGTGCCTCCCATAACGGACTTTCGTAGGGAACCAGGTGTAAGTGATGAGTCCGAAAGGAGGGATGGGGCTTACAAAACCAATGCATAATACCTGGGCGATATGGCGCATGAAGATAATCCAGATTTCGCACTTTCGGAATCGCTTCTCTTGATTCTTCGAGTGTCCCCACCGCCGCCATGATATCGATCACAGGCTTGGCCGACAGTCCCGGAACGGCGGTGCTGCCGATGTGCTCGATAGGCCCCGTAAGCCATGGTTTCAGCACGCGTTGGAGATCTTCTTTTTCTTCAAGAAAAAGCTGAACCCAGTGAGCATTGTAGGCGACGATTTGAATGGGTGCGGCCTTGTCGGTCATTTTGTTTCCACCCGTTGATTGAGGTCAGAGACGCCCACTTGTGGCCGTTGTCGGGATCGATGGTTGGGCTCTTTTGCGTCAGGATCATGCATCGATTAGCCACAAGATAGTGAGAAACGCTCTGCACGCCAATGGTATGTAGCTACCGAATCTAACCGCGAGGCTGTTGGCCACTGGCGTTAGCGTAGAGGCACGTATTTTGGCGCGACTGATCATGTTGCGACGGTCGGGCTGGTCACAGTTGGTGCACTCGCGCGAGCACGCCCTACCTTCTTTTCACCCGCTATGCAGTAACGGTGGGGCGGTTTGCTGTGCCATTTCCGGCCCCAAGGAGGGGATTACGTCGCCGCAACCGCTGAGTTTCATCCTCGGACGTTTTCAGCCGGGATGGGGTGTGCCTGCCGCGCCGGATGCCCGGGCATTGCCTGTCGTTCTGCTTTTATCCACCGCCGCCGAGGCCGAAGAGGCGGCGGATGATTTCCCCGATGTCGAGACTCGAGCTGGGGCGGGAGGGTTGGCCCGAAGCGGGGCTGCTCGATGATGAACTCGACGAACTACTCGAGGATGAACTGGAGGAGGACGAAGAGCTACTCGAGCTACTGGACGAGGAAGATGATGAGCTCGGCTGACCCGGCTGACCCGGCTGACCCGGTTGTCCTGGTTGTCCTGGTTGGCCGGGTTGCCCCGGCATCTGACCTAGTTGGGCGAGCTGAGGCTGGCCCATCAGTCCTTGTTGGCCTTGTTGACCCTGCGAACCGGATTGCGATCCTTGTTGGCCCATTTGTTGACCTTGGGACCCCGCTTGGGAACCCATCTGGCCCATTTGCTGACCTTGTTGTCCCTGACCACCGGCTTGATTGCCCATCTGACCCATTTGTTGGCCGCCTTGGCCTTGTCCTTGGCCCATGGGATCGAGTTGAGCGAGTCCTTGGCCGGGACCATTCATGTCGCCTGTGCCATCGCCTTGATCATTGGTGCCGCCTTGGCCGTAGGGATCACCTTCATCGGAACCGTCGACGACCATGCCGCCGGGGCCATTGCCGTAGCCACCGGGACCGCCGGGTCCCATACGGGGGTCGTAGGAATAAAATACCACGTCGACTTCGCTGGTGCCGAGGGCAGGGCGCTTGGCGACGACATCGTTGCGCAGCTCATGCATCTTGCCTTCGTGCTGATAGGCTTCGCCTTCGTTTTCGATCGGCCCAAAAAAGTAAGTGAGGTTTTCGTGCTGGTAGCGCACATACCAACCTTCGTCGGTGAGTTCCTGATCGGTGAAATCAATGCCGGGAAATTCTTCTTTAAACTCTTCGGCGTTGAGTTCCCAGGCGGCTTCGATTGCGGAGGTGGGAAATACCACCGTGTAGGCCGAAAGGGCGAGGGGAGTGGCCAGGAGCAGAGACGAAAAGAGAGCGGTCGCGCGGGTCATGGGGTCTAGAGGTTTGAGGGTATGTCCACGCCGCGTTCGGTGCCTTTGCCGCGGTTGGAGGGCTGATTGCCGGAGGCCGCTTTGACACTCATGCGGTCTTCGCCGGGTTTGCTCTCGAGCTGGCGCGAGGGGTCGGTTTGGGGGAGATCCGTTTCGGCGAGTTTGGCGTTCTCATCGCCGATTTGGATTTCGGAAGGTTTCTCGAGTGCTCGGCCTTGTTGGCCGGCGGCGGAAGGAGATTCGGGAGCGCCTTCGGCTCCGCCTTGACCCTCTTGGCCTTCTTCGCCGGGTTCACCTTCACCGCCGCCGCCGGGTTTACCGGCGTCGCCTTGGTCGCCTTCAGGAATGGGGGGAGGCATGCCGGGTTGTCCGCCGGCGCCACCGCCGCCGCCCATGATGGGAGGAAGGCCGGGAATCTGAGGACCACCGGCGAGTTGAGGTCCGCCGCCGCCGGGTTGTTGGCCACCGTCACCACCGGGACCTTGTCCGCCCCCGCCTTGTTGCTGGCCGG
>ERZ1048068.3163-NODE-3163-length-10967-cov-3.955370_pt1 | contig 10967 bp, 10 predicted proteins | sample MGYA00383098_ERZ1048068 | MGnify/ENA primary metagenome ERZ1048068 (study PRJEB29581, sample SAMEA5548368) | metagenome | biome: marine; feature: coastal; material: water | depth 1 m | study: Short-term variability in the microbial, nano- and picoplankton... | reverse complement strand
AGAGGGCTGTTTGGACTCAGCCTTCTACCAAGGTAAACGCCCATCTACATATCTATAAGAACATTGGCATCACTAATCAGTCCTTTCACCCATGGCTCCCAGCATACGTTCCTTGTACAGGCTAGACAGCGACATGCTCAATAATTCAGCCGCTTTTGACTCACAGATATAGCACTCTCCCAGGGCACGATAAATCAACTGCTTAAACAGTATAATTTCCTCTTGTGGATAGGGTTCGCCTGGCTCCGATTTCTTATAACTTTTTTACTAAAATCCACACACCAGCGCTTGTGTAAATCGTTACCAATAACAGCACATTGATGGGCTCGCATTACAACACCCAACATGCTGAGACCAAACTCATGCTTTAATAAATATAATTCTTGGAGCTCTAGGTGGCGGCGAAAGGTTCCTAAATGTTGCAAAACACCAGACTTAGGCAGCAAAAATGCGCCTGCAAACCGATTGCAGGCTTTTTCTTCATCCAAACCCTCCGCCAATCGCCCATGCAGCATTAAATGCCCCAATTCATGAGCAAGAGTGAAACGCTGACGATCCCCAGAGGAATGCGTAGAAACCACCACCACAGGGGTTTTACCAATACTGCCAGCCAAACCATCGACTTAGTGCCCTGACTCCACCGCCGTGCGAATAATCAACACGCCTTTAGACTCAAGCGTATCGATCATTTCAGAAATAGGATTTAGGCCCAGCTCCCACTGCACATGCAAAGCAACCCCAAAACAAGTACCCTAAGGCTCTAAATAGTTAGCCTGCAGAAAAGCCCATGTCCGACAATAGAATTAGACTGACCCAATACAGCCACGGCGCCGGTTGCGGCTGCAAAATTGCCCCTGGGGTACTGGAGAATATTCTTAAGACTGACTTTGTGGCACCCCATGACGCCAGATTGCTGGTGGGCAACAGCACCAAGGATGATGCCGCGGTCTATGACTTGGGGGATGGCACTGGGGTTATCAGCACTACTGATTTCTTTATGCCCATTGTGGATGATCCCTTTGAGTTTGGGCGTGTGGCTGCCGCCAATGCGATTAGCGATATCTATGCCATGGGCGGCACGCCGATGATGGCCATAGCTATTTTGGGCTGGCCGATTAATAAACTGCCCGCCGAGGTGGCGCAGCAGGTAATTGACGGTGGGCGTCACGCCTGTGCTGAGGCGGGAATTCATTTGGCGGGCGGCCATTCTATTGATTCGCCGGAGCCTATTTTTGGACTGGCGGTGACTGGCCGAGTAGATTTAAAACACCTAAAGCAAAACAGCACTGCTAAAGCGGGCAACCAGTTATTTTTAACCAAGCCCATTGGCGTGGGTATTCTCACTACTGCTGAGAAGCAGGGTAAGTTGCAGCCTGAGCACGCCCGTCTGGCAGTAGACAATATGATGAAGCTAAACAGTATTGGAGCTGAGCTGGCCAAGATTAAAGGGGTAACGGCCATTACAGATGTCACTGGTTTTGGGTTGCTGGGCCATTTGCTGGAGATCTGTCAGGGTAGTGGTGTATCGGCCTCAGTGCAGCTCAGTGCCGTGCCTCTGCTTGACCCGGCTATTATCGATTACCTTAATCTAGGCTGTGTGCCAGGCGGCAGCGGCCGCAACTGGGAGAGCATTGGCGGCTCAGTGACCGGCACTGACTTACAGAGCCAGACCCTACTCTGTGATCCCCAGACCACTGGCGGGCTGCTATTGGCGGTGGAGCCTGAGTCTGCTCAGCTGGTAACTGATCTATTGCGAGACGCTGGCTGTTGTGACCAGCCTATAGGTGAACTCAGCCAGGCGCTTGGCAACTCGACCATCCAGGTTATTACATGAGTCTGCCGCTGATTAACAATTATAAGCAACTGCTGCTGGACTATACCCCAATGATTGATGTGCGGGCGCCGGTGGAGTTTGCGACCGGTGCTCTACCAGCTTCGATTAACCTGCCACTTATGACAGATGATGAGCGTCACCAGGTGGGTCTGCGCTATAAAAACAACGGCCAGGACTCCGCTATAGCCATGGGCCATCAGTTAGTCCATGGAGAGATGAAACAGCAGCGCGTGCAGGCCTGGCAGGATTTTATACAGGCCAATCCCAGCGCTGTGCTCTACTGTGCTCGGGGCGGGTTACGCTCGCAGCTAACCCAGCAATGGCTGGCGGAGGCTGGCATTGACTGCCCTAGGGTTGAGGGTGGCTACAAATCTCTGCGTGGGTTTTTATATCAGTATCTGATGGATTACTGCACAGACAATATGTTTACCATTGTGTCTGGTATGACCGGCACAGGTAAGACCGAGATTATTCAGGCGCTGCCAACCGGGTTGGACCTTGAGGGCGCAGCTAATCACAAGGGCTCAAGCTTTGGGCGGCCGCTGGACGAACAGCCAGCGCAGATTGATTTTGAAAACCGTATAGCCATTGATCTGCTAAAGATCCAGGATCAACACCCCCAGTCTATGGTGGTGCTCGAAGATGAGAGCCGCAATATTGGCGCGAGGCATATTCCCCATTATTTTTCTGACCGCATGGCCCAGAGCCAATTTGTGGTGATTGATATGGATTTTGAGGAGCGGCTGGAGCGGCTGTGGCAGGAATATGTGGTGGAGCGCTATTTAAAAACCCTGGCGTTTTTTGGGGCTACTGGTGAGCAGGAGTTTGCCCGCTATTTGCGTGAGAGTTTGCTGCGGGTACAAAAGCGGCTGGGCGGCCAGCGCACCAAGGAGCTGCTGACCTCTATGGACAATGCGATTGCGATACAGCACAGGGATAACTTTGCTAGCCATCGCCATTGGTTGGCGCTGATTACTCAGGATTATTACGACCCTATGTATAGCTATCAGTTGGAGAAGAAAAAAGAGTTGGTAGTGTTTAGAGGGTCTCGGGAGGCGGTTGTTGAGTGGTTGGAGCGGGGTTAGACAGATTCAGCCAGCCACTTATACATCACCAGTGCATCCACATAACCCTGCACCGGATGATTAAACGCCTTAGGCAGGCACCCCACAGTCTCAAAACCCAACTTCTCCCACAGCCGCACTGCCCCGACATTAGTCGAAGCCACAAAATTAAACTGCATAGCTGTATAACCAAGCTCAGTAGCTATCTGTTGAGAGTGCTCACACATAGCAGTGGCCAACCCAATACCCCGAGCCTCTGCCGACACCATATAGCCACAGTTGCACACATGGGCACCGGGGCCGGCTTGATTGATTTTTATATAGTAGGTACCCAGAATCTGGCCATGATGCTCAGCCACATAGGTTTTGGCGGGCAGCTCCATCCAAACTCGCCTTGCTTCCTGCTTATTGATATCAGGACTGTAGGCATAGGTATCCCCCGCCGCTGCTATCTGGTGAAAAATGGGCCAGATAGCATCGAAGTCGGCCTCAGTTGCCTGGCGGATAATCACTAGCGGGGCTGCATTCTCACTGCGCCATCCAGGCGGATAGTCTCGCCATTGAGATAGCTGTTTTCCACTATATGGGCCACTAGCTGGCCAAACTCTGAGGGTTCGCCCAGACGCTTGGGGAAAGGAATACCAGAGACAATACCATCCTGCACCTGCTGAGGTGCGCCGAGCATTAATGGTGTGGCCATTACGCCGGGAGCAATGGTGTTAATACGAATACCCACGGCAGCCAGGTCGCGAGCCATGGGCAAGGTCATACCCACAATACCGCCCTTGGTTGCTGAGTAAGCTACCTGACCCATCTGGCCATCAAAGGCTGCTATGGATGCAGTGTGCACAATAACGCCACGCTCGGTTTTCTCGTCGGGCTCATTGCGAGCCATGGCAGCGGCGGCACAGCGGGAAATATTAAAGGTACCAATAAGGTTAACTTCGATTACCTTGCGGTAATGGTCTAGATTGTGAGGGTTGCCCTCACGATCGATGGTCTTAGCCGCTATACCAATACCTGCGCAGTTTACGCAGACATCTACACGACCCAGGTCAGCGGTGATTTTATCGAAGGCGGCTTCAACATCTGGACCATTGGATACATCCAATGAGATAAAGTGAGTTTTGTCCGCACCCAACTCGGTGACTGCTTTGGCGCCTGCTTCGGCATTCATATCAATAATGACCAGGGTGGCACCGCGACCGGATAATTCTTGTGCGGCTGCGCGACCCAAGCCTGATGCACCACCGGTGACTACTGCAACTTTATTGTTTAAATCCACGTTACACCTCTTCCTATTTTTTTATTTTGTTTGCTGAGTTATTTCCGTTTCTTGCACTAGCACAAAGGGCGGAATTACCAGTGCCCAGAGTAGCTTATTTTTATCGTACCAGACTAAGGCCTGCTGGTCGCTAACCTCAGCCAGCAAACCATCGGCTAACCATGCCTGCACCTCGGCAGTGTTATCTAGATGCAAGGCAATCGCCACTTTAATCAGATCGGCGCCCGGTCTTACCACTAGGACATTGCCGGAAGCGTAGTGATTTTGGAGTTCGAGCCAGCTGATTTTGGCCGTTTCGCTATTGAGCCGGGCAATCAGGGCTTGTTGGTCTGTGGTTTCAGTCATTTTTTTGCCTGGGGTTTGGTTGGGCGCAGCGAAGGATTTATCCCATCCAGTTACAAAAATTGCGCAACAGTTGCAGCCCGGCATCGGCACTTTTTTCTGGGTGAAACTGCACGGCAAACAGGTTCTTGTGACTGAGTGCTGCAGCAAAGTGGGAGCCATAATCGCAGGTGCCAGATACATTGGGGTTGTTGTGGCCATCCACAAAGTAACTGTGTACAAAGTAAAAGCGACTATCCTGCTCTATGCCCTGCCACAGAGGATGGTCTAGAGTTTGGTGAACATTATTCCAGCCCATATGGGGTACTTTGAGTTTGCCACCCTGGCTGTCCTGCAGATGATCGCCAAAAAATTTAACCCTACCGGGCAGCAGGCCGAGACAGTCAACACCGCCATTTTCTTCGCTGTGCTCCATCAGCGCCTGCATGCCCACACAGATAGCCAGTACTGGCTTTTTCTTTAGGGCATTACTCACCACGTCACCTATATTGAGCCGTTGAATTTCGCCCATGCAGTCGCGGATAGCACCCACGCCCGGAAACACCACTCGATCGGCATCTTCGACTAGGGCTGGATCTGAGGTAATGGATATTTTGGCGCCCGGGCACACAGCCTCTAGAGCTTTGCCCACAGAATGGAGGTTGCCCATTCCATAATCAATTACCGCAATATGGCTTCGAAAGTCACTCATAAACTGATATCACATACCGACAGAGAATATAGGGTGGTAAAAGGTACTCTGGTTACAGGGTACCTTTGGTGGAAGGCATTAAGCCGGCCATGCGCTCATCGGCAGTGGCTGCCATACGCAGTGCGCGACCAAACGCTTTAAAAATGGTCTCCACCTGATGGTGGGCATTGGCGCCACGCAAATTATCTATATGCAGACTTACCAGTGCGTGATTGACAAAACCCTGGAAGAACTCACGGGATAGGTCCAGGTCAAAGGTTCCCACATGGCTGCGCACAAAGTCGGCTTTCATAATGAGGCCGGGACGCCCGGAAAAATCCATTACTACGCGAGATAATGCTTCATCCAGGGGCACATAGGCGTGGCCGTAGCGAGTGAGGCCTTTTTTATCGCCAATAGCTTCGGTAATGGCCATACCCAAAGTAATACCTATGTCTTCAACCGTGTGGTGATCATCTATCTCGGTATCGCCGGCAGCCTGAATATCCAGATCCACGAGGCCATGGCGGGCAATTTGATCCAGCATATGGTTTAGAAATGGTACCGGAGTCTGCAGGTTTGCCTGCCCGGTGCCATCCAAATTTACTGTGACAGTAATTTGAGATTCTAGGGTATTGCGTGTCACTGTGGCTGTACGATCGGCCATGGGGTTCTCCAAGCTATCCATTTTCAGGCGGCATTATACTGTAAATTTTAGGTTGCTACATGGCAAAAAAAGGTTAAACTTAAGCCCGTTTTGAAAAAACCATTTTGCTGAGCTGCTGATAATCAATGAAACGATTTCATTCAATATTCGCCATCGCGCTATCCCTGATTATCGGGCTTGGCTCAATGACGGCTATTGCTCACGATCATACCGACCACCAGGACACTAGCTGCTCGGTCTCGGTATTGCAGAATTCCTCAGCAGCGGTTGCGGCTGAAACTAGCAAAATTTTCGTAATCAGGGTCACAACCCCTGCCGCCACTGACGTCAATGAAACTGTAAGCCATAGCATCAAAGGTTGCCAGTTTGCCCGCGCACCCCCTCATAACCTTTAAATAATCAGTAATCCCTTATGGGGACGACGTTGTGCCGCTCGTTCGGCGCATCTATTATTTTTAAAGGAAAATATTATGAAAAAGTTAGTAACTGGTAAGTTGCCCCTGGCAGCTGCCCTTGTCAGCATGTCCTGCAGTGCGCTCTCTCAGGAAATGGAAGAAGTCATTATTACCGCTTCGTTGATTGACGCCTCTTCAGAAGTAATCGCAAACCCACTGCATGTGATCAATGGCGAGTCTGTAGCCACAGATGCAAGCCAGAGCCTGGGTGCCAGCATGGATGGTCTGGTGGGCGTATCCTCCAGTGATTATGGCGCCGCTGTTGGTCAACCTATTATCAGAGGTATGTCGGGATCCAGAGTTAAGATTCTCAACAATAGCATGGTCATCAGAGATGTTTCAGGCTTGGGGCCAGATCATGTCAATGATGCTGACTTAAACAATATCCAGCAGATCGAAATCGTTAGAGGGCCGTCATCCCTACTCTATTCCAATGGCACCATCGGTGGCATAGTGAATATTGTTGATAACACCATTGCCAGAACAGACTTTGCAGAGTCAAAGCTTACACTGGGTCTGGAAGCTCAGTCGGTCAACAATGGCGACACCCATGACGTCTCTTACCAGAACAATATCGGTGGCTTAAATATCAGTGCTGCCTATAAAGACTCGCAGTTCGGTAACTTTGATATCCCAGCTGGCGCGGTTATACATCATGATGAAGAGCATCATGATGAAGACCACGATGAAGACCACGATGAAGACCACGATGAAGATCATGAAGGCGAAGAGCATGAGGAAGAAATGGGGTTTTTGCCCAATTCTGATGCTGGATCTACCTCTGCCAGAGTAGGCATCTCTCAAACCGGAGACTGGGGATTTTTTGGTCTGTCTGTGAGTGATACCGAAAATCTGTTTGGTGTCCCTTATCATGGAGAAGGCCATGAAGGGCATGGAGACGAAGATGAGCATGATGATGAGCATGATGATGAGCATGATGATGACCATGCGGACGAAGAAGGCCATGATGAGCATGAGGGCGAGAGAATCTTCTCCAAGACTGAATCTGATGTCATCAATCTAGAGGGTTCGTATAACCTGGGTAATAGCCTGTTAAGCAAAATTGATTACCATTTCAGAGACTCCGATTATTCTCACACTGAACAGCATGCCGAAGAAGAGCATGAGGGCGAGGAACATGACGAGCATCATGAAGAAGGTCCAACAACCTTCAGCAATGACGCCACAGAATATGGTGCAATCTTTGAGCTGGGCGGTGATTCTCTAGCACAAAAAATCGCTGTAAATTATGCGATTGAGGACGTTTCTGTTATTGGTGATGAAGCCTTTATTAATCCAACGGAAAGCAAAGAACTGACCCTGGGTTACTATCTGAGCAAAGAGCTAGATCTGTTCCATATCGACTTTGGTATTAGACATGATCAAATCTCCAGAAAAGGCTCTGTCAGTCATGAAGACGACCACGATGAGCATGAAGATGATCATGATGAGCACGACGAAGATCATGACGAGCATGAAGACGACCACGCAGATGAGCATGGTGATGAGCACGAAGCAGAACTAGAGTATTTTGATCGCGATATCAGTACTACTAGCTATGCCTTAACTCTGAGCCGAGATCTGAATGCGTCTTTAGCGGTCAATTTGGGACTTTCTTCAGTGGAAAGAGCACCCACAGCAGTAGAGCTATTGATGAATGGTCCGCACCTGGCAACAGGTAGAAATGAAGTAGGTAATTTCAATCTGGAGTCTGAGACCTCAAACAACATTGATGTGAGCTTTAAATACAGCAATGATGGCTTTTATGCCAATCTGACCTTCTTCCAAAACGATGTGGATAATTATATCTACCTGATGGACGAGACTGAAGAAGAGCATGAGGAGCATGAAGAAGAGCATCACGATGGTTTAATTCTTGCCAATTATCTTCAGCAGGATGCCGAATTTGACGGTTACGAGCTTGAAATAGGCAAGACATTTGACCTTGCCCGCGGCGCACTATCACTGTCATACGCAAGAGATTCTGTTTCCGGGGAGTTTACCGATGGATCCAATATTCCACGTATGACCCCAGCAAGAGATCTGTATAAAATCCACTACGTCGAAGATGGGCTTAAGTTTGTGCTGTCTCTCAAGGATGTATCAGTCCAGACAGATACCGCTGAAAATGAGACTGCTACCAATGGATTTCAGATGTTAAGTCTGAACCTGTCAAAAACGATCGAGACCAGCCCAGGGCGCGAGTTAACCTTGTCAGTGTTTGGCAAAAACCTATTGGATGAAGCGGCTAGAAATCACAGTTCGTTCGTTAAGGACGAAGTGCCATTGGCTGGCCGAAATCTGGGGTTACGGGCGAGGTACTCTTTCTAGAGACTTAGCCTTTTGCCAGTGTTTAAGGGTTGTACGCTTTGATGTAATATGAGCCGCAAAGAGCAACCCTTAAACCGTTGGTGAATGTGAAAAATCTACTTAAATGGGTGGCCACTTGCCTGACAGCAGTGGTCACTTTATTTTCTGCCGCAATAATAGTCCTCTCCTTGGCTGTCGATGTAAACAGCTACAAGGCGGATATTGAGTCTCTGGCCCGCCAGCAGGGTTGGGATATCTCTATTGAGGGCGATCTCGCCTGGCAGTTTTTCCCTAGGCCGGGTGTATCTATAGCTGATATTGCGGTTAGCGATCAGGCTGCACTATCTGGCTCAGCCAACCACCTTATACTTGCCACACAGTGGACCCAACTGCTAAGCCTTAGCGGAGGCGTAGCGCAGCTGCAACTGAGCTCTCTGCAAATTGAGGGTGGTAGCCTGCAGTGGTCTCCCGCCAATAGCCTCGGACTGCAGTTCGACAATATTTACCTATCCACAAAAAACCTGTCTGTGCAGGGTAACAAATTTCCACTGTCTGCATCGGCCACTGTATTCGGTGGACACAGTCTCTCTGTGGATACAGAGATCGCGCTGCAACTCGAAGGCCAGAATATACAGCAACTTAGTCTCGCTGATCTGGAGCTCAATCTAGACAGTATCAGACTGTCCGGTGAGTTGACTGCCAGTAACAATGGGTCATTTGTGCAGGGTAATTTAAACAGCAATAGCTTTGATTTAAAGCAGCTTATGGCGTCTTTGCAGTCTGAGGTACCGCTGCTGACTGCACCCAAAACTATGGTAAAAAGTGCACTTACCCAGTTGAGTCTGGCGACTAATTTTACGGTGGATACCGAGGGTGCATCAAAGCTTGTCGGCGAGATAAATCTCGATGGCCAGATTGTTGACGTAGATGTGACCCTAGATCACCCAGCCAATAACCTGACTACATTGGTGTCAGGTGATATTTTGCGCGCCGGCGACTACGTGCCCGCAGCCAATAGCGGCAGCAATAATACTGGGCTGTTTGCGCCTTTAGCCATTCCATTCGCGCTCTGGCAGGGAAGCAGTCAGGTCGAGGTTAATCTGAACAGAGTTGAGTTTAAAGACTTCGCTATAGAGAACTTTTACAGCAATGTGTTTGGTAATCAGCGAGTGCTACGCATGACTTCTTTAAATGCTGATCTGTTTTCCGGGCAGATCAATGCTATTGCCAAGCTGGATATGCGTACCGCTAAACCCAACTTTAACCTGCAGCCCTCTCTGTACAATATAGATTTGGATCAGGCGCTGGCGGCCCTGGGAGATGAGAGCACCGTGAGTGGCAAGCTTAGTCTGGATGCTAATATTCAGGGCGCGGGAACAAAACTAAGTGAGATAACCAAATCTCTATCTGGTGCAGGCAACTTTCAGGTCATTGGGCCCATTTATAAAGCGCTGAATATAGAGCAGAGCTTTTGTAGTGCAGCCGCGCTGTTTTCCGGCAAAACCCAGGCCGCGCAGAACTGGCCACCAGGCACTCAACTCAATGACCTGCAGGGTAAATTCCAGCTCAGTGGCGGCAAATTCCTGGTCAATGATTACAGCACAGGTACCGGCAATCTGGATATTTTGGGTCGCGGCTCGGTAGACCTGGTTAAAAGGCAGTACCAAATAAATGCCAGCGCCAGAGTAGACCAAGCAATGACCAGCTCGACCGGCTGCAGTGTTAATCAGCGCCTGCAGAATCGTCAGATACCCTTTGTATGTAGCGGTACATTTGATCAGAGCAAAGCCAGCGGCCTGTCCTGCAACCCAGATGAGCGGCTGATAAGAGACCTGCTTAAAAACACTGCCCTGGAAAAACTACTGGGTACATCTGGGCAGCAGCAGAACGCAACAGATTCCGTCAAAGGCCTAATCAAACAGCTGCTCAAGCGTTGACCATGTCACCTGAACAGTTTCAACAGGCAGTATTGAATTGGTTTGATGTGCATGGGCGCACTAATTTGCCCTGGCAAACCAGCATAGGCCCCTACTCCGTCTGGGTGTCAGAGATTATGCTGCAGCAGACTCAGGTTAATACAGTGATCCCCTACTTTGAGCGCTTTATGCACAGTTTTCCTACAGTGGAGGCTCTGGCTGCCGCCACTGAGGATAAGGTGCTGCATCACTGGACCGGGCTGGGCTACTACGCCCGGGCACGCAACCTGCATAAAACCGCCAAGCTTATTTGCAGCGACCTGAATGGGGAGTTTCCGGATACTGTAGAACAGCTGGTTGAGCTTCCCGGTATTGGCCGTTCTACCGCCGGGGCTATCTGCTCCATAGCCTTTAAAAAACCCGC
>ERZ1048068.3162-NODE-3162-length-10973-cov-5.093973_pt1 | contig 10973 bp, 8 predicted proteins | sample MGYA00383098_ERZ1048068 | MGnify/ENA primary metagenome ERZ1048068 (study PRJEB29581, sample SAMEA5548368) | metagenome | biome: marine; feature: coastal; material: water | depth 1 m | study: Short-term variability in the microbial, nano- and picoplankton... | reverse complement strand
GAGCAGCAGCAGAAGCCGGCGCTGGTTACCCAGTGCCGGTTTTTTAATGTCTGTCTTATAGGGGCTATACGAGGCTGTATAAAATTAATGAATCCGGGATGCCCCAGAGCCTCTATGGGCGTATAATCTTCCGCCATCGCAATGATCTGTCAGGGATTCGAGATTATGGAAAAGAAACGCATTAAACCGATTGTCGCTGAGCGCGACGATATGATCGGCCGTTCACCCTCCACACCTAGGTCTGATGGTGGTGACAATAATGGTTCCTCTGGTCAAACCACCGGCATGTCAGGTCTGTGGAAGTTTATGGTGTTGGTGGCTTTCTTTGGATTGGGCGGGGCCGCCGGCCTGGGCTGGATGCAGTATCAGGATTTAGCTACCAAGCACAGTTCATTATTGCAGCGCTTTGAGTTGCTGGAGTCGCGGTTGAGTAGCACTGATGAGTCGGTGACCCAGTCTGGCGCTGCTATGCAAGTCACTATCAGCAAGCAGGGAGACCAGCTTAAAAAACACTGGAGCGAAATTAAAAAGCTCTGGGGTGTGACCAATGATATTAACAAGGGCAAAATTGAGAAGAATCAAAAAGATATCTCTTTTTTGGCCAGCAAGCGCAATACGCTTGAAGAGTCGGTAAACAAAGATAGTAAAAAGCTGGCTACGCTCAGCGCCAATTATCTGGGTATGGCCGCCGATGTAGAGGCGCTTGCTGAGAGCATGCGCAATCAGAGCGATGGGCTCAACCGCATCAATAGCTCTGTGGCGCTGATTAATCAGCGCATTAAAAACAATGCTGAGGGTATCGAGTCCATGGAGGCTTTCCGTCGTCAGATTAACCAGAAAATCTATGCTTTAGAGCAGCGCAGTGGTGCTACTCTTACCCAGACAGGATCAAATTAGTAAATATTATGACTGTTATTCGCCAGCAAGATCTTATCCAAAGTGTCGCAGATGCTCTGCAGTATATTTCTTACTACCACCCAGCTGACTTTATCAAGGCGGTAAAAGAGGCCTACGATCGCGAGGAGTCCAAGTCTGCCAAAGATGCTATGGCACAGATTTTAATCAACTCGCGCATGTGTGCCATGGGCCACAGGCCGATCTGTCAGGACACCGGCATAGTGACAGTTTTTGTGAAAGTGGGCATGGACGTGGGCTGGGATGCGGATATGAGCCTGAGCGATATGATTAATCAGGGAGTGCGCGAAGCCTACACCCACCCCGACAATATTCTGCGCGCCTCGATACTGGCGGATCCAGATGGGGCTCGCACCAACACAGGTGACAACACACCAGCTGTTATTCATTACGAAATAGTGCCCGGCGATAAGGTAGAGATAGATGTCGCTGCCAAAGGTGGCGGCTCTGAGGCTAAATCTAAGTTTGCTATGTTGAACCCATCAGACTCCGTGGTTGATTGGGTGCTCAATGTAGTGCCCACCATGGGTGCCGGCTGGTGCCCGCCTGGTATTTTGGGTATTGGCCTTGGTGGCACAGCAGAAAAAGCTATGCTGATGGCCAAAGAAGCCCTACTTGAGCATATTGATATTCATGACCTGCAGGCCAAGGGCGCCGAAAACCGCAACGAGGAGCTGCGTCTTGAGCTGTTCGACAAGGTTAATGCGCTGGGTATAGGTGCCCAGGGGCTTGGCGGCCTGACCACTGTATTAGATATCAAGATCAAAGATTACCCCTCCCATGCAGCCAATAAAGCTGTGGCGATTATTCCCAACTGTGCGGCAACCCGCCATGTGCATTTTGAACTGGATGGCACTGGCCCAGCTCAACTTAAGGCCCCCAATCTTGACGACTGGCCCGATATCACCTGGGAAACTGACGATACTGTGCGCCGGGTTAATCTGGATACAGTCATCCAGCAAGATATAGAGCAGTGGAAGCCAGGCGATACATTACTGCTATCGGGCAAAATGCTGACGGGCCGCGACGCCGCCCATAAGAAGATGACCGATATATTGGCCCGGGGCGAGCAGCTGCCTGTTGATCTGACTGGGCGCTTTATCTATTACGTCGGCCCCGTAGATCCCATTGGCGAAGAGGCTGTGGGGCCAGCGGGACCTACCACAGCCACAAGAATGGACAAGTTTACCCGCACCATGCTGGAACAGACCGGCCTGATGGGCATGATTGGCAAAGCTGAGCGCGGCCAGACTGGTATAGATGCTATCAGGGATAACAAAGCGGTGTACCTGATTGCCGTGGGCGGCGCCGCCTACCTGGTTTCCAAAGCTATTACCCGCGCCGAGGTTATCGCCTTTCCGGAACTGGGTATGGAAGCCATCTATGAATTTGAAGTCAATGAGATGCCGGTCACTGTGGCAGTGGATACCAGTGGCGAATCTGTGCATCGCATAGGCCCGGCAATCTGGCAGGCTAAAATCGAAGAGAAAATCCTTAAACTCGACTAATATAATATTGGTAAATCGAATCATTAGCTCGAAGGTAATTCATGGCTATATCTTTACAGAATCACCACTAACAGAGCTCAGTCAAATGAGCTTTTACAGCCCTTGGGGCAAAACATAAATGAAAGGAAAACAAAATGAACAGCGTTAAATCAGTCATCGCAGGATTGGCTATTATTGCTTCTAGTGCTGCTGTCTCGGACAGCTGGTATCTTGGAGAGGCAGTGAGTCACTACGTCCTTGATGATCAGCGCGCCCTTGAGGGAGATATAGAGGGTACTCAGGCGGGTCTGCTTATAGGTAAATATTTTTCTGACAGCGTTGCTGTAGAACTGGGTTATGGCACCAACGTAGGCCATGATAACTTTGATGTTCTTACTCTGAGCAGCGTTATCTGGCTGGGTGACAGTGCGGCTAACTGGCGCCCCTATGCCATGCTTGGATTTAACCGCTACGACTTTACTGACAACAGCAATCTGGCCGCCGGGCATGACGATAACTCCAGTCAGATACTGTTTGGTCTGGGGTTGAGCACCATGATTGCAGATGAAGTTCAGTTTCGTGCTGATTTGCGCGGTATGGGCGGCCACGATGAAACTGGTGAAGATGTAGGTTTGCAACTATCCATCAACCATATGTTCGGCCAGAAATCTGCGCCGGCTGTTAAAGCATCGCCAGCTCCGGCTCCAGCACCTGTGGTAGAGCAGGAACCCGAAGTGCGTACCATTACCATTCGTTTAAATGTCGAGTTTGAATTTAATCAAGACAGAGTAAAGTCTGTTTATGGTGACCAGCTAGAGGCTATAGCCGCCGCTATGCGCGCCCATACCGATATTGAGTTGGTGCTGGAAGGCCATACGGATAGCCGTGGCTCCGATAGCTACAATGCCGATCTGTCTAGCCGTCGAGCCGCTGCAGTGGCGCGAAAAATCGCCGAGGACTATGGCATTGCCAGCGATCGTATCTCCGCAGTGGGCTACGGTGAGAGCCGCCCCATAGCCACTAACGATACAGATGAGGGCCGTGCCCGCAACCGTCGTGTTGTCGGCGAGATGACTTTCTCTGAAGTAGCTGCAGACTAATCAGGTGGCGACTTACTACAGAGTCTAAGAGAAAATAAAACGGCGCCCCTCAGGCGCCGTTTTGCTATCAAACAAAAGGGCTGGTTATGGGCACTACATTTTATTGGCACGATTATGAAACCTTTGGGGTCGATCCCTCCAAAGATAGGCCATCCCAGTTTGCCGGTCTGCGCACAGATGAAAATCTCAATCCCATTGGCGAGCCTCTGGTTATTTACTGCCAGCCGCAAAAGGATATTCTTCCGGCCCCCATGGCCTGCCTGGCGACTGGCATTACCCCTCAGCACGCCATGGAACAGGGTTTGCCGGAGCCAGAATTTATGGCTCAGATTTATGCTCAATTGGCTATGCCTGGCACCTGTGGCGTGGGCTACAACAGTGTTCGCTTTGACGATGAGGTCACCAGATACAGCCTGTATAGAAATTTCTACGACCCCTATGAGCGCGAGTGGAAGAATGGCAATTCGCGGTGGGATATCATAGACATGCTGCGCCTCTGCCGAGCGCTTCGTCCCGAGGGTATAAACTGGCCAGACCATGAGCCAGGCCGCCCCAGCTTTAAGTTGGAAGACCTGACCAGAGCCAATGGCATCGCCCACGAGGCAGCCCATGATGCTCTGAGCGACGTGACAGCGACTATAGCTATGGCCAGGCTAGTCAAAGAAAAACAGCCCCGGCTGTTTGACTATGTGGTTAATCACCGCAGTAAAAAAGCCATTGCTGAAATGCTCAACACCCAGCAGCGCAAACCGTTTTTCCATATCTCCGGCATGCTGCCCAGAGAGCATCTGTACGGCGCTATTATGATGCCTTTGGCGCCCCATCCCACCAATAGCAATGGAGTTATCTGTATAGACCTGTCTGTCGACCCAGAGCCGTTGATCAGTCTGGATGCCGAGGAGATTCGGCGGCGAGTCTTTAGCCCCGCAGAAGAGTTAGAGGATAAAAATCTGCGTATCCCTCTCAAAGTGGTGCATACCAACAAGGTGCCCGTGGTGACCACCCATAAACTCGTTGACGAGGCGGCTGCGCAGCGCCTGGCAATTGATGTATCTGCCTGCGAAGCCCATTGGCAGCGCTTAAACCAACAGGACCTCAAGGCCAAACTGCATCTGGTATTTGCCGAGCAGGAATTTCCGCCCAGGTCCGAGGCTGAGCAGCAACTGTACCAGGGCTTTTTGCCCAATCAGGATAAGCCTCTGCTGAATGAGGTGCGCCGTGCCAATCTGGACGATTTTAAACAGCATAGCTTTCATTTCACCGACGCCCGTTACAATCAATTGCTCTTTAGCTATCGCGCTCGCTACTTCGCCGATTCATTAACCGAAGAGGAGCAACAGACCTGGCGAGAAAGTTGCCAATGGCGCTTGACCGATCAAAGTGCTGGTTATTTAACCCTTGAGCAACAGGCCAGTGAAATTGATCAATTACTGGCCGATAGCAGCCTGACTGAGGAAAAACGGGCAGTTTTAGCCGCACTTCAGCAGTGGACTGAGCAGATCGCGACGGAATTTGGCCTGACAAACTAGAGTGAAACGCCTAAACAGGCTAAAATCCGCCAAATCAATTTGCCCTGGGGTGACCGTTTGAATTTTACCGGCGCGCATATTCTCTCAATTAACCAGTTCCAGCGTCAGGATGTCGAGCGAGTTTTCGCTGTGGCAGACCAGATGCAACCCTATGCACTGCGCAAGAAAGTGACTCGAGTGCTGGAGGGGGCCATCCTAGGTAATATGTTTTTTGAGGCTAGCACCAGAACCAGAGTAAGCTTTGGTTCGGCGTTTAATTTACTGGGAGGCGAGGTTCGCGAGACCGCCGGCTTTGAGAGTTCGGCCCTGGTCAAAGGCGAGTCGCTGCAGGATACTGCCCGAGTACTGTCTGGCTTTAGCGACGTGATCTGCATGCGTCACCCGCAAGAGGGCTCGGTGGCAGACTTTGCTTCGGCCAGCCGTGTACCAGTGATGAATGGTGGCGATGGTGCCAACGAACATCCCACCCAGGCTCTGCTTGATCTCTACACCATACGCAGTGAGCTCGAGGCCAGGGGCCGTGCCATCGACGGGTTAAAAATAGCCATGATCGGCGATCTTCGCCATGGCCGCACCGTGCACTCTCTCAGCAAGCTACTCTCGGTCTATAACAATATTGAAGTGGTGCTAGCCTCCCCTAGAGAGCTCTGTCTCCCCGCGCCGATTATTGAAGCTATGCGCAGCGCCGGTGTGCTGGTCAAAGAGTCCCATGAGCTAACTGGCGGCATCAGCGATGTGGATATTGTCTACTCCACCAGAATTCAGGAAGAGCGCTTCTCCAGCAAGGAAGAGGCGGATCTGTATCGCGGCAAGTTCAGGCTTAATCAGGCCATTTACACAGAGTTCTGTCAGCCCAACACTGTGATTATGCACCCACTGCCAAGAGACTCCAGAGCCGATGCCAATGAGCTGGACAGTGATCTCGACAGCAACCCCAATCTGGCCATTTTCCGTCAAACCGACAATGGCGTGCTGGTGCGCATGGCTCTCTTTGCCCTGGTACTAGACGTGGCACATTTGGTTGATGACTACGCCTGCGATGTGCGCTGGTATAACTCGCGTCAGAGTTAGATATTACAAAACCACTAAACCGGCAGCCCTATGACTGAATTCGATGATATTCGCCCCTACAATGATTCCGAGGTTCCGGCGGTTATTGCGCGGTTGCTGGACGATAAAGAATTTCTTAATTTATTGTTAACCCGCAAAGCGCCGATACTGACCAAACTGCCACTGGTTAAAATGTTTGCCCGACCCTTTATCAAAAAGAGCCTGGGCAAGCTGGCCTCAGAGGTTCGCACCGTAGAGGACTTCCAGTCCCATATGTCTGCAGCCCTGGTCAGCGCGCTACAGCGAACTACAGATAGCTACAGTTTTTCTGGGGTAGAAAAGCTGGACCCCAATAAAGCCTATCTGTTTATGAGCAATCACCGGGATATAGCGCTGGACCCGGCGATGATTAATCTGGGTCTGATTCTTAATCAACACAAAACAGTGCGTATCGCCATTGGTGACAATTTACTGCGCAAGCCCTATGCCTCAGATTTAATGCGGGTCAATCGCAGCTTTGTTGTTAAGCGCTCGGTGACCAGCCGCCGCGACAAGCTAGAGGCGCTAAAAACCTTATCTCGCTATATTCGCCACAGTATTACTGATGAACAGGTTTCCTGCTGGATAGCCCAGGCCGAGGGTCGCGCCAAAGACAGCTGCGATCGCACCGAGACCGCGCTGTTAAAAATGCTCGCCCTGTCAAAATCCAAGGAACAGAGCTTTGGCGCTGCAATTCAAGAGATTAGCTTGATTCCGGTATCTATTTCCTATGAGTACGATCCCTGTGCTGGCGATAAAGCCAGAGAATTACATGCCGCAGAGCAGGGGCTAACCTATATTAAAGATGAGTTCGAAGATCTGGACACCATTCTCAAAGGACTGGTGGAATACAAAGGCCGCATTCAGGTAAATTTTGGCACACCTATTACCCAGAACTATGCAACGGCCGACCAGTTGGCCGCCGAGATTGATCGGCAGATACAGAACAACTACCAGCTGTTTCCGAGCAATATTATGGCCTGGCAGATGCAGGGCGACAGGGACAGCGCCACCTTTGCAAGACTCAAGCAGCAGTGGCCCGATGAGGACTGGTTGGAATCGCAGATAAGATTTCAGTCACATTTAGCCGCTATACCCAGCATCTATAGACAGATAGCTATTGATGCCTATGCTGCGCCGGTTAATAGTCAGCTGGCTCAACAAAGCCAGCCACAGGGAAATTGATCATTGTTAGACACTGATGTCAGAGACAGTATTCAGCAGGGCTATAGGCAATTTTTAAAATCCCGCGAACTCAGCCCCAGGCTGGGACAGAAACAGATGATTGGCGCCATAGCCAATGCCCTCAGCGATGATGATGCAGACAAACGCCTGGCAGTTATAGAGGCAGGCACAGGTACAGGTAAAACGGTCGGCTATCTAATGGCCGCACTACCCATAGCCCGCTCCCTTAAAAAAACGTTGGTAGTAGCTACTGGCACCATTGCACTGCAAGAGCAGCTAATTCATAAAGACCTTCCGGAACTGATGGAGAGCTGCGGCTGGGACTTCAGCTGCGCCCTGGTTAAAGGCCGCGGCCGTTATGCCTGTAATCTGCGTATGGAGCAGATAATAGACTCGGTCAAATCCAAAGATGCGGGGTTATTCCTGTTTGAAGATGAGCAGCAATTTAACCCCAATGTAGAGACCGAAGAGCTGTACCGCGAGATGGCTCTGGCTCTGGAAGAGGGCACTTGGGATGGCGAGCGGGATTCCTGGGAAACCCGGATCAAAGATATCGAATGGCGCGCCCTTACAGTAGACCGCCGTCAGTGCACCGGGCGTCGCTGCAGGTTTGTCAATCAGTGCCCCTTCTTTAAAGCGCGCAATGACCTGGATGAAAGTGAAGTTATTGTGGCCAACCATGATTTGGTAATGGCCGATTTGGCGCTGGGTGGCGGCGCCATACTGCCACCGCCAGAAGACTGCATCTATATTTTTGATGAGGGCCATCGCCTGGGCGATACAGCTGTGCGCCATTTTGGCGCCGAATGTCGCATCAACAGCACATTGAGTTGGCTGGAGAGACTGCCCAAGCAGATTAAAGGCCAGACCCCCATATTTGCCAAAGACAGTGCTCTGTCAGATCAGCTGCCGCGCATTGAAAAAGAAGCGGGCAAAATCACCGAACTGTTAGCCATGACCTACCCGCTGCTAAAACAATATGTGGACCAGTCAGACCATGCCGAGGGGCGCTATCGTTTTGCCCATGGCAATGTGGGCCAAGCCATTCGCGATCTGGCCTCGCAGATGACCCTGCGCACCAGCGGCTGGTTAGGGCGCCTGGAGGTGTTGGAAGATACCCTCAGCGAAGCCCTCAGTGATAAACAATACCCCGTACCTCTGCCCGATGTGGAACTGTTTTATCAGCAGGCGGGTAACTGGCTGGGCCAGGCAGAAAAATTGTTGGCCCTGTGGGACAGGCTGCATAAAGAGCTTAAGCAAAATGAGATGCCCATGGCCTGCTGGTTAAAGCTGGATGAGGGCGGCGGTGGCAATGTGGATATCAGTATCAATGCCAGTCCTATTCAGGCTGCAGAAATACTGCGTCAGCAACTCTGGGGTAGCTGCTATGCCGCAGTGGTAACCTCCGCCACACTGCGCTCACTGGGCAATTTTAGTAGCCTGCAGCGGGAGATTGGCATGCCCAACAGCGCAAACTACCTGTCTGTGGCTGGCGCTTTCAACTATGCCGAAGCCGCTGTGGTGCGGGTGCCGCCAGATGCGGTGGAAGGCAATAGCGTGGATGAGCACAGTCGCTATATTATCGATAAGTTTGAATCGCTGATTGAAAATAAAGCCGGCACTTTGTTGTTGTTTTCCTCTAAACGCCAGATGGAACAGGTTTACGATGAACTGTCTCGCGACCTGCATAAACTGATTCTGATTCAGGGGCAGTACTCTAACCGCGAGATGGTGCGCCTTCACAAAGAGCGTGTTGATCAGGGGCGAACCAGCATTCTAATGGGCCTGGCCAGCTTTGCTGAGGGTGTGGATTTGCCTGGTGACTACTGCAAACATGTGGTGATTGCCAAGCTGCCCTTTGCCGTGCCAGATGACCCCTTACAGGAAGCGCTGGCTGAATGGATTGAAGACAATGGCGGCAACTCATTTTTTGATATTTCACTGCCCATTGCTTCTCTGCGCTTGATTCAGGCCTGTGGCCGTTTACTGCGCACAGAATCGGATACGGGCAGGGTAACAATTTTGGATAAGCGACTGGTCACCAAGCGCTATGGCAGCCAGTTAATTAATGCTTTGCCGCCGTTCCGCCGCGAGATTGGTTGATGGGGGTATATGCAGACTTGGCAGACCTGCTAGGCGCTCTGTGTGCTGGACTGCAGGATATGGGCCTGTGGCAGGAGCAGAGCCCTTCTGCGGAGGCCCTGGCTAGCACCGAGCCTTTTGCGGTGGACCAGTTAGCGTTCAACCAATGGCTACAGTTTATATTTGTGCCACGCTTCAATCAGTTAGTTGCCAGCCAATCGCCGCTGCCCGATAGTTGCAGTATTGCACCCATGGCTGAGGAATTTTTTAAAGGCCAAAAAAATCTGGATGCACAAAAAAGCGCGGCCCTGCTGGTGCATTTGGCCGCGCTTGATCGATTAGTTACCCGCAACTAGCTTTTGGCTTTTTTGGGCTTCTTGGTATAGGTCTTTTTCTTCTTTATTGGGCTGCTGCCGTCGGTGGGCTTTTTATCCCCAAAAGACTTCTTGCCCTTAAATGAACGGCCTTCGCCAGAGTCTTTGGCAAACTTGCCGCCGGCAGGCTTCTTCTTGCCAAAATCTCGTTTCTTGGCGGGCTTTTGTGAATCTGCAGTGCGCTTTTCATCCACGTCGCGGCTGAGGGTTTTCTTAACCCGAGGCTGGCGTGGCTTATCTTCTTGCTGTTCAGGTGCCGCTTTTGAGGGCGCAGCATTGGGATTGTAAACGCTGATACGCATGGGCTTGGCACAGACCCTAACCTTTTTGAGGTGTTTAAGCAGGTCTTCTGGCATGCCGTCTGGCAGATCAACGGTGCTGTAATCGTCGTGAAGTTTGATAGCACCAATATAGCGGCTGCTGATATCGGCCTCATTGGCAATAGCGCCGACAATATTGGATGGCGTGATGCCGTCATTGTTGCCCACTTCCAGCCGGTAGGTGACCATGCCTATGTCGTTGCCATTTTCATCGCGAAGACCTGGGTCTCTCTGTGGGCGGTCATCTCGCCGCGGGCTATCGTCTCGCTGCTGGCGTTCTTCTCGCCGCGGGCGCTCTTCTCTGCGAGGTCGATCATCTCGCTTAGAGCGCTCATCGCGACGACTCTCTTTGCGATCGCGGTTATTCTCACGGGGAGCAACAATATTATCCAGCTTGGGAAATAGCGGGCGCTCTTTCTGGTTTTCATAGGTCAGAGCCGCGGCAATATCCGCCATATCCAGCTCGTTCTCAGCGGCAAACTTGGTGATCAGGTCGCGGAATTTATCTAGGCGCGGAGTCTCCAGCGTCTTTACCAGTTGGTCAGTGAAGTGCTGAATACGCTGATTGCTGACCTGCTCATTGCTGGGCATGGTCAATGGGGTAATAGACTGGCGTGTCGACTTCTCAATCGAACGCAGCAGGCGAGTCTCTTTGGGCGTGATAAACAAAATCGCCTTGCCATCGCGACCAGCACGGCCGGTGCGACCAATACGGTGCACATAGGACTCATTGTCATAAGGGATATCAAAATTAATTACATGACTGATGCGCTCAACATCCAAACCGCGGGCGGCCACATCGGTAGCCACAACCACATCTACCTGGCCTTTCTTAAGGCGGTTGATAGTGCGCTCGCGCAATGCCTGGCTCAAATCGCCATTGAGGGCTGCA
>ERZ1048068.3160-NODE-3160-length-10975-cov-4.799542_pt1 | contig 10975 bp, 3 predicted proteins | sample MGYA00383098_ERZ1048068 | MGnify/ENA primary metagenome ERZ1048068 (study PRJEB29581, sample SAMEA5548368) | metagenome | biome: marine; feature: coastal; material: water | depth 1 m | study: Short-term variability in the microbial, nano- and picoplankton... | reverse complement strand
CAGACGGACGCGACGAGAATTGCCACTCTGGAAATTGGCGGCTGTTTCTTGCCGCAACATCTCGGGATCGACAAGTCGTATCACGGGCTTTCCCACCATGGAAACAAGGAGGATGCGGTGAAGCATCTCATTGCTCTTGAGACTTATCAGATTGAACACTTTGCGAAATTTCTAAATCGCCTCTCCGGCGTGCAGGATGGTGAGCAGACTTTGCTCGATTCAACTTCGGTCTTATTCGGTAGTGGAATTGGCAGTGGAAATTCCCACACCAATTCGGACCTGCCCATCGTGCTCGCCGGAGGCGGGTATCGCCATGGCGAATTAAAGAAAGTAGAGACCAAGGGCATCAAGAAAGTGCCGCTCTGTAACCTCTATCTCGACATCGCACAGCGCATGGGCGTGGAAGCTGAATCCTTCGGAACCAGCACGGGAACCTATTCCTAGGGTCGCTTCTTTTGGAAAGTTTTTAAAAATGGGAATGAAACGAATTTTCCTCGTGATGGCTGCCGCCTGTGGCTTGGTGGGAGCGAAGGAGAAGACCTCCAAGGAAGTCATCGTCGATTTCCTGGAATACCACTGCTACGATTGTCACGATGATGCGTCGAAGAAAGGCGAGCGGGAATTTGAGAGTTTCAAGCTTCCGCTGGAGAGCGTGCAGGATTTGATCACGGCGCAAGAGATCATCGATCAAGTGACGCTCAAGGAAATGCCTCCAAAGAAAAAGGAGCAACCTGAAGATGAGGAGCGCCTGGTTGTCATTCGCGCGCTGTGGGAAGAGATAGCTGCTGCGCGAGATCGTTTTGAGAGCAATGGGGGGCGAACCGTGATGCGTCGTCTATCGAACCGCGAGTATGAGAATACGCTGGAGGTTTTATTTGGTCGGAGGGTTGACACGCTGGGCCTGACCTTGGATTTCCCAAAGGAGCAAACCAGCCGGCATATCGATACAATTGGCGAGAGTTTGGTGACCTCGGGGTTCTTGGTTGATCAGTATTTCCAGTCGGCCCAGAGATTGGTGGAGCATCGTCTCGGTAAACCCGAGATGAAGCAGAAGAAGTGGCACTTCACGAAAAACTTCAAGCAATACGAGGAACTCTCAAATTCCCATCGAGCAGTCTTCAACTACGAGTTCCTCTGTCTCTATGAGCAGCCCAATACCGATACCCGCCAGGGTGGCTACGGGCACATCGAAGACTTCAAACAAGGCGTGCCGGTTTCGGGATTTTATGAACTGGAAGTCAAGGTGCAGGCTTTGCATCGGGACACGCATTACGATCCCAAGATCTTCGGAATCGATTTTTCCGAGCCCTTCATACTTGGCGTGGTGCCGGGCGATGCCACCAAGGGGCACATTCATTACCCGCAGAGGATCGAGCCTCTCCTGGCCAAGGCCGTCGTGCCAGATGAGAAACCGGAGTGGATTAAGTTCAGGGTTTGGTTGGAGGCGGGGCAGACGCCTCGTTTCATTTTCCCGAATGGTCCCTACGAGTCGCGGGCATCCGTGATTACGATTAACAAACGCTATAAGGACGAGTTCAAAAACCCCAAAGATGGGGTCAGTCGGACCACTCTCTTGCGAGAGGGGAAGCTTCCGCATATTCGAATTTCCGAAATCAAAGTGGAAGGTCCGCGCCCTGAAAAAGGCGGCAGCGTAGAAGAACGTGCGGTCTTTGGGAAGGAGGGGTTTCAGGCAGGCAGGGCCTTGGAGCAACTTGATCGCTTTGCTGAGCGGGCCTTTCGGCGTCCTCTTAATGAGGCGGACCGGAAGCGCGTGCATGGTTTTTACAAAAAGCGAATGGGGGAAGGCGCAAGGCCTCGCCAGGCCGCGTTGGATTCGTTGAAGTTGATTCTCTGTTCGCCCTCGTTTTTCTACCTCAGTGAAATTACGCCGGAGGATGATCCTTCTCTGAGGCCTTACGACCTGGCGGCACGCTTGTCCTATGCCCTTTGGGCTATGCCGCCGGATGAGATCTTACGGAAAGTCGCGACTTCCGGGCGTTTGAACGAGCCCAAGATTTTGCGAGAGCAGATCGACCGCCTCCTAAAAGATCCGCGTTCCGAAAACTTTGTGAACAGCTTTCTCGATGGCTGGCTGAATCTTCGTGACCTGGGCAACATGCCGCCGCCACGTCGTTCGGCTCGAAGGTATTATTCCGAGGATCTTCCGAGTTCGATGAAGACCGAGGTCCGCATGTTTTTCAGTCATATCTTATATGGAAATGCTCCCGTCGCCGAGTTGCTCGATGCGGACTACAGCTTCGTCGATAAGTATCTCGCGAAACACTACAAGCTGGCCGATGCCGAGCGGCTCCGCTTGAAGGATGGTTTCCAAAAAGTTGAACTCAAAGGAAAGCGTCAACGCGGAGGCATTCTGGGAATGGCCGCGATTCATACCGTCAGTTCGAATGGCGTTGAGACCTCGCCTGTGACGCGGGGCGTCTTTGTTTCCGAAAATATCCTCGGCGTGATTCCACCACCACCACCCGATGAGGTGCCGGCCATTGAGCCGGATGTGCGCGGGGCGAAAACGCGTCGTGAGATTCTCGCCAAGCATAGCAACTCAAAAACCTGCGCTGAGTGTCATCGGAAGATTGATCCGTTGGGCTTTGGTATGGAAAACTTCGATCCGATTGGCCGTTGGCGGGATAAGTATCCGCAAGTGAACAAGAAGACCAAGGCCTTGAAGGTCGATTCCAGTGGCGAGATGCCTTCGGGTGAGGAGTATGCCGGCTTTGAAGAATTGCGGAAGATCCTCGTCGAGACCCGCACCGAAATGTTTACCCGTCATTTGATTTCCACTGTGCTGACGCATGCCACCGGTCGACACATGGAGGCCGTTGATCAATACGAGATTCAGGACATTCAAAAGAAGGTCAAGGAAGCCAAGGGTGGATTGCGATCCCTCGTGATCGAGTGCCTCGTTAGTGATATTTTTCGGTCGCGATAGTCGCGTGGCGACGCTTTTGAAGCGCCAGCAAAACTTGGCATGGCGGCTCCAATCCGCTGCCACTTTCCGCTAAGAACCTTCGCTCCTTTTAAGCTGTTTTCGTTGATTGTTAAAGGAGACCAGAAAATAGACTAGCAGCGCGGAGAGGATTCCGGGTGCGCCGTCGTAGAGGTATTTGTCCATCCCGGAAAAGCGTCAGATTATGGAGGTGGAAAAGCCGACGGCTATCATGAGGAGGGCGAGATTTTTGGAGGGGCGTTTTCCGAGGGCGTGAATGATGACGAGTGGCCCGAGAGTGCAGGCCAGAGCGGACCAAGCAAGGATGACGGGAGAGAAGATATTGACCGGAGCGAAGAGAGCGATGGTGAGCGAAACGGCGAGTGGAGCGATTTGACCGCAGATTTCGTCCTTTTTGAAACAGATGCTGAGGATGGCTTTTTACTTAGGTTTGAGGAAATTTGTTACTAGAATTCAAGGGTGCGTGACGCGGAGACGGAGGAATTGTTGGGGGCCGGAGTTTAGGGCGTTGACGGTGTAGGTGAGAGTGCCGTCGCCGTTGTCGATGGGGCTGCCGATGGTTTGGGTGTGGGCGGTGCCGCTGTTCCAGGTGATGAGGTCGGCGGAGACTTCGACGAGGTAGTTGAGCGGGTTGGAGCCTTGGCGGACGCGGAAGCTGAGAGTGCCTTTGTCATCGATGATGCTGAGTGTTGGTAAGGCGGCTTCGGGATTTCCTGCGGCGAGAAGGTCGACCCCGAGGGCGTAGGCAAGGAGATTGGAGAGAGACGAGCCATTGTAGGGAGCGTTGGGCTCGGTCGCTCCTTCGCTGGCCATCCAGTAGCCGAAGGGGTCGTCGGATTCATCCACTCCCGGAGTGCCGGTGGGATCGAAGCTGGCACGCCAGTTGGCGGCGAGGGTGTGGTTGGGGACGGAGGAGGGATCGAGGAGGGTGAGGGAATTTCCGTTTCTGTCGGGTGAAGTTGGCCACGGTGCTTCGTCGAGGTAGGTGAAGTCGTGAATGGTGTCGCCGGCTCCGAATGAGAGCTTTACGCGGTCGGAGCTGTTGCTGAGTTTGTCGGTGGGGTCCCATTCTCCGGCGATGAGATGGCCGGTGCCGTAGCGCAATTCGAAGGCGGTGATGCTGCGAACGACGAGGATGATTTCGCCGGGGGCGAGAGTGAGTTGGCTGGCGTTGAGGAAGTCAAAGTCGACGCCTTTGGTAAAGCGAATGTCGCGGAGGTCGAGAGTGGTTGTGCCGACGTTTTTGAGTTCGAGGTACTCGAAGAAATCATCGTCTTCGAAGCCTGCGGTGATTTCAGCCGGAGTGGGGTCGGTGGGATGATACATCACCTCAGTGATGACAAGGCCTGCGAGGTAGTCTGAGATATCGGGCAGAGTGGTGGTGAATTCGATAGGCGCTGACCAATGACTCCAGCGACCGGTGTTGTCTTTATGACGGACGCGGGCGCGGTAGGTCGAGTCGGAACGAACGGCGATGGTGGGAATGGAGATGGTGTTTGAGAAGGGAGTGATTTCTCCGGACTCCCAGGAGGCTTCGATTTCCAACACGGAGGGATCGTCGAGAGAGGCGAGTCGCCATTCCATAGCTCCGAAAGTTCCGCTGCCCTGAGGGTCAGAGAAGGTGGTGCTTTGGAAGGACAGGCCGTTGGTGGGGAAGCCGGCGGTGCCAGTGTATGTGAGAACGGGCGTGTTGGGAATGAGTGCGCCTTCGCCCTTGTCGCCTTGGAGGAAGTCGAGGAAGGCGTCGCGGCCCTGGGTGCCGGAGAGTCCGTTGTCGTTGGCTTGCGAAAGGACGGAGCCGTTGCCGCCTGGCCAGGTGCCACCGGTGAAAGCGAAGTTTTTCATGTCCTGGACGTAGTTGGCGAGCGAGGTGATGCCGGGGCCGCCGAGGTGATTGTAATTGCCGGCGTCGGAAGGCGCACCTTTCCATCGGTCAAAGTCGGCTCCGACGAGCGGGGAAATGATCGCGGCGGTGTCGTCGATGATTTGGTGGATCTGGTCTTCCTGCCAGAGGAGGTCGCGAACTTCGCGGACGGCATTGTAGTAGGCGGGCCAGAGAGTTGGGTTGGTTGAGTTGTCGCTCCCGCCGCCCGAGGCATCAAAGAGGGAGTTGTAAACAACGTCGTGTCCGCTGTTATACGTCGGTCCCCAACTGGAGTCGGTGTCCCAGGGGAGGATCCAAATTTTGCCTTTGTTGTTGTTTGCGGGGAGGTAGTCGGGCTCGAAATAGTAGACCATGTTCTTGTTCGCGCTCGGCCAGTAGTCGTAGTGACGGGTGGCCTGCACGAGGGCATGGAAGGTGTTGTATTTCTCGAGGTTGACGTGTGCGTCGATGTAGGCGGGCGTATCGTTGCCATCGAGATTCTGTTCGACGGTATTGTGGTCGCTCCCGTCGAAGGGGGCGAATTTGGATTGATAGCGTTGTTGTTTTTCCCAGTCGCCGGTTTGGTTGATGAGCTTGTAGAGATTGCCTTTTTCCATGTCGTGTTCTTCGAGGAAACGCACGTCGTAGGTTTCGGAAACGAAGTAGGTTCCGTGATAATCTCCGCGCCATTGGTCGGGTGCCTCGGCGGCGTCATCGATGACGCGCCATTGGATATAGAGCGGATGGGCGGCGGGGATGCCGATCTTTTGGAAGAGCTTGTAGTTGACTGCTTCGTTGAGCCCGAAGGTCATGGTGCTGCGATTGCTGTTGCCTTTACCGAGAGTCATGGTGCGCCAGGATTGGGAGAATTTGTTGCCGTTCTGATCGCGGGCTTCGAGATAATCGCCGTCGTTGAAGCGAATACGCATCGAGCGTTTTCCTGCTCCTTGATAGCGACCGTTCGCGCCGCGAAGGCGGAAGCGGATATTGTCGTAGACTTTTCCATCATAAACCATGGTGGCGTTCCAATTGTAGAGGAAGCGGGCGTCCGTTCCTTGATTGATTTGGTCGCTGCCATTGTAGGCGATCGCTTCGGCGTAGTCTTCGTTGCGGGCGAGAAGATGATAGACCGGCAGGGTGTTGGTCATGGTGGCGGAATCGAGGCCTTGATATGCGGGGATGCCGTTGTAGACGAAGTAGGCGAAGTTGAGCGCGGCATCATCGGCGTAGGGAACGCGGGCGGAGGCTCCAATGTCATCGGTCACGGTGATACGGTAGCGAACGAGACTGCGGTGGGGAGTAGCGGGCAGAGTGACGGAATAAAGGTCGTCGCCGGCGAGCGCGTCGCTGCCTGTTCCGTCGTCGAGCATGGGGACAGTGGTCCAGCCGGACTCGAAGGCAGGATTGTCGGGACGGTCGAGCGAAGTATTGATGTTGTTGTTTACGATGGGGAGAGGAAGTTTCGCCGGGATGTAGGCCCCGGGAGCAATGACGAGGTATTCTAGGCTCACCGAAGCGACGCCTTCGGGATCGGTGACGCGCGTGGTGATGAGAACGGGATCTGAGGATGTGGGCTCTTTGGGAAGATGATCGACTTTACGAATGTTAGGCGCGGCATTGTTGGCGAAGGCGATGTTGGGTGCGCCCGGGCTGGGTTGGGCGAGGGCGTCGTCTTGGCCGGGGCGCACGACTTCGATATCAAATCCGAGATCGCTGCTGTCGGTGGTGGCATTGAAAAGGTGGACGGCAATGGTGTTGCTTCCTTCATTGAGGAAGGTCCCGGCGTTGAGGACGAGCTTCTCTTCGAAGGCTCCCTCGTTGCCGGTGCCGGTTGCAGTGTCATCGATAGTGGGATCCTCATTGGCATCAAAACGGCGACGTTCGACTTCGGCTCCGTTGATCCAAACGACGAAACCATCGTCGGCGGTGAAGTTGAGGAGAAGTTGGGAAGGGATTTCGCCGGGAGCGATGGTGAAAGTATTGCGGAGAAAGACGCTGTTGAAGTTGAAGCGCATGTCCGGGACGGTGGTATTCAGAGTGACGCCATTAACCACGCCGTATCCAATTGGAGTTTGCGAAATGGGATTCCAGGTGCCGTCTTCGGTGAAGCTTACTTCGCGCCAATTGGAAGTCGGATTAGATGCTTCCGTGCCTCCGGGTCGCCAGCTCCAGTTGGAATCGGAGTATGGAAGAAGAGTGGCTTCGGGAAGGGAAACCTGGGGCAGGGAGGCGCGCCACGAGCTGCCGAGTTCGTTGTCGAGGGCGGGATTGATGAGTTCCATGGAAGCGCCCCCTCCGTCGGAGATGACGGGCCAGGGGAAGCCGACCTTATAATCGACTTCATCGATGACGGTGTCGCTCGCATCGCGAAGGCGAACGGTTTCGCCGCTTGAGTCGAGGTTGCCGGTGAAAGGTCCGATGGCGCTTGCGCCGAGTGTTGAGAGGAGGGTTGCGGGATCTTCCGCAATGACGAGGTAGCCGCCGGAGGGAATGGAAGTTCCGCCGGGGAAAGTGAAATCGACAGCGCTGCTGAGACGCCATCCGCTGAGGTCTTTTTCGGAGGCTGATGGGTTGTGGAGTTCGATAAACTCCTGCGGGATGTGGTTGAAGGGCGGGTTGGCGTGGATCTCATTGATGACAATATCCTCCGAGGGTTCGACGACGCGGAGGGAGAAGCTTTGCTCGAAGAAGAGTCCGCCTTGATCAGTGCTGCGTAGGCGGACGGCAAAGAGATTACCGATCTGTCCGGAAAAGTCGGAGGCGGAGCGAAGTTGATTTCCGACGATGGAGAAGAGGTTGTTGTCGGCGCTTCCGGCACCGGCGACGAGAGTGTAAGTGTGGGTGTCTTCGTCGTTGGGATCTTCGGTAATCAAGGTCGCGAGGTATCCGCCGTTGGTGACGGTGCCCGAGATGTCGAGGGAAGTCAGATTGAGCGAGGTCGGAGCGGTGGGGGCATTGTTGACGGTGATGGTGATGGTGGCGGGAGGGGAATCGTATTTTCCGTCGTTGGCTTTGAAGGTGAACGAATCTTCGCCCGAAAATGCAACTTGCGCGGTGTAAGTGAGATTGGGGGGCGTGCCGGACAAGATTCCGCCGGAAGGTGGGGAGACTTCAGAAAAAGTGAGGGTCGGGTTTGGGTGAGTGTTTGGATCGGAACCGGTAAGCGTGATCGCGAGAGGATTGGTTTCGACCGTTTGCAAGGACTGCGGATTACCGACCGGGATGCCGGGATCGATGTCGATATCGACGGTGCCGGTGCGGACGTCTCCTGGGGAATCGCTGTCCCAGGCGTTCAGGGTGTAGGTGAAGGTTTGCGCGGCGCCGGCGGTGTCCCCGATGGTGGTGTTGGTATTTCCGATTGTGGAGGAAGAGGTGTGAATGATGGCGTTGGCATTGTCGCGGATTTCCACGTTCAAAGTGCCGGTGACATTGGTGTCGTCGATGCTCCACGAGAGCGTGGCGGATTCTCCTTCCTGGCGGGTGGCGTGGGTGCTGGCGAAGGAGGTGATGAGCGGGCCATTGCCGGGGAGGTTGTCAGGTCCGGCGGCGAAACTTGAAGTGACTTCGGCTGCGGTGAGTTCGCCACTCCAAACGCGGAATTCATCGACAGTGCCGCGCATGCCGGGATCGCCCCAACTGGTGGCTCCGATTGCTTCGAAAGCAGTGGTGACGTTTGAGAGCTCGTTGGTGGCAACATTGGTGAGCTTTTGCACGCCGTCGACCCAGGTGTTGAGATTACCATCGGATGACACCGTGATGACGAGATGATGTTCCTGGTTTTGAGAAACTTGTTCGCCGAGGAGCTTGGCACCATCGCGATCAACTCCGCTTTGTTCGCCGTTTCCACGGGAATGGGTGTAGCCAAATTCTACTCCCGCGGCGTTGGTGCCGAATTGAAAGAGCTTTCCCCAGGTGCCTGTACCGGTGTCGGTGTACCAGGATTCGATGGTGACGCCGGTTGCGCCAAAGTTTCCGCCGATGTCGATGGGTGAGGAGAAGCTCATGCGGTTTGCACTACTACTGCTGCCCGCTCCGCTGAGAGTGAGTGTGCCTCCGTTGAGGGTGGCTCCGCCTTGCAGAACTCCGGTGACGCCGCCGACCGAGTCGTTGGTGTTGTCATCAAAGGACCATCGATGGGAGAGAGTCGCGCCTTCCAAAAGAGTCGGCAGGATCGCGAGAAGAGAAGACAGTAAAAGTGATTTCATGAAAAAATTCTTGAGAAAATAAAGCGCCGGATGGCCGCTAGGGTTCGTCCGGCGATGTGGCTAAAAGAGGCTTTCGCGAATCAGGGGTGGCTAATTATTGGTCACGTCCTGGATTCGATAGAAGAGCTTGGTTCCCGTCGCAGCAGTGTCAGTGAAGGTGGAAACGTTTTCGGTGGCGAAAAAGCTGTCATCAACATCGATCCACAGTGGCGAGTCGCCTGGAACGAGGGTGGGCGAGCTATCGATGCGGTAGGTGTGTCCGGAGATGGAGTTGAAGACCAGAGTGACGGCTCCGGTGCCATTGTTCCGAGTGATCGAGGTGATGCGGAGCCCTTCTTCTCCGGCGAGTGAATCCGGGCCGGCGGTAAAGCTGTTGGCGACATCTAAGCTGGTAAGGGTTCCTTTGTGAATGCGGAATTCGTTGACTGAACCCGCCATGGCGGCGTCGCCCCAGGCTGAGGCTCCAACACGCTCCCAGGTGGCGGGAATATTTTTAAGATTTGTTCCGGCGCCAATGGGAATGTCTGTATTCATGTGCACGCCATCAATCCAGGCGTTGACTTCACCCGAGGGGGTGATGGTCAGGGCGAGGTGGTGTTCTTCATTGAGAGTTGGGCGGGTGCCGTTGTTAAAGTTATCAATTTCGGTATATTGAACACTGGAAATATCACCTGTTGCTTCTTGCAGGTTGAAGATAATGTTTGAGGCTCCCTGTCCGTTGCCGAAGGCGAAGAGCTTGGCCCAGCCCCCACTGCCGGCGTCGGTATACCAGGATTCGATGGAGACTCCGGAAGAGCCGAAGTTATTTCCGAGATCGATCAAGTTGGTGAAGCCAAAGCTGTCGGCTTCGGGTCCGGTCTCTAGCCCGTCGAAGATGATTTGGTTGCCGGAAAACTCAGGGTCACCAAAAAAGACGGCGGTATTGCCTCCGACGGAATCAACCAATGGATTGTCTCCAGTGGTGAAGGACCAGCGGTGAGTCAGCTCTGTTCCCTCGAAGGGACCGGGGTCGTTGGCATCGATGGGTGAGGTTCCGTTGTCGAGTTCGACGTTGTCATCGTAGAAGTCCATGTCGGTGTCCCTAAGCGTTGGGTCGGTGCCGTGAGTGTTGACTTCAATGCCATCGTTGAGAGTGTCGCCATCGGTATCGACAAGAAGAGGGTCTGAGGAATGAGTCTTCACCTCGGCTCCGTCGAGGAGGCCGTCGTCGTCGGTGTCGGGATCGGTCGGATCGGTGGTTCGTTGGAATTCCTCCAAATCAAATAATCCGTCGCCATCGAAGTCGCCCGTTCCTGCTCCGGGTCCGGGTCCGGTGAGGGTGCCGTTGAGTTGTGTTAGGTCGGTGATGCCTGTTTGGGCAAGTTCCCAGGCATCTTGAATTCCGTCGCCGTCGGTATCGCCGAAATTGGGAAGGGCATCGGGTCCGGCGTTGAAGCTTTGCTCGACTTCGAAGGCCGTGAGCGCTCCTTCCCAGATGCGGAATTCATTGACCGAACCTGCCATGCCTGGATCGTTCCAACTGGTGGCGCCAATGCTTTCGAAATCCGAGGTTACGTTGGTAAGGTCGTTGGTTGCGGTATCGGTGAGTTTCTGAACGCCATCGACCCAGGCGTTGAGGTTTCCGTCGGAGGTCACGGTGATGACGAGATGGTGTTCTTCGTTTTGGGAGATTTGCTCGCCGAAGAGCTTGGCACCATTGCGATCAACTCCGCTTTGTTCGCCGTTTCCACGGGAATGGGTATAGGCGATTTCCGGACCGACCGCATTGTTGCCGAATTGGAAAAGCTTTCCCCAGGTCCCGGTGCCCGTGTCGGTATACCAGGATTCGATGGTGACGCCGGTCGCACCAAAGTTGACCCCGATTTCCAGCGGAGTAGTGAAGGCCATTTGGTTGGCGGCGGTGCTGGTGCCGAGACCGGTGAGAGAGAGACGTCCGGGATC
>ERZ1048068.3149-NODE-3149-length-11004-cov-6.429811_pt1 | contig 11004 bp, 9 predicted proteins | sample MGYA00383098_ERZ1048068 | MGnify/ENA primary metagenome ERZ1048068 (study PRJEB29581, sample SAMEA5548368) | metagenome | biome: marine; feature: coastal; material: water | depth 1 m | study: Short-term variability in the microbial, nano- and picoplankton... | reverse complement strand
ATTTCTCCTTCAACCATCATTACAGAGTCTGCAGAAGCTCCAATCATCATGTCGATGTCTGATTCTGCGAGTTGTGCTCTTGTAGGGTTTATGATGAATTCACCGTTGATACGTCCGACTCTAGCTTCAGAAATAGCACATTCAAATGGGAAATCAGAAAGTTGGATGGCTGCTGATGCAGCTAAACCAGCCATAGCATCTGGCATAACATCTTCATCATGTGACATTAATTGAATCATCACTTGAGTTTCTGAATGGTAATCTTTTGGAAACAATGGGCGTAGTACTCGGTCTACAAGTCGCATTGTAAGGACTTCACCATCACTTGGACGAGCTTCTCTTTTAAAGAATCCACCTGGATAGCGTCCTGCTGCTGCAAATTTTTCCCGGTAATCTACTGTGAGTGGTAAAAAATCCACATCGGATTGTTTGTAATTTGAAACTACTGTACACAGCAACATACATTTGCCTGATTGTACCACCACAGAGCCATGGGCTTGTTTGGCGAGTTTCCCTGTTTCGATGGAGATTTCTCTTCCATCACCGAGGTCGATGACCTCCTTAAATACTTTTGGAATCATATTTTTTAATTCTAATTAAACATTGGTGTTGTGTTGTTGTTGTGTGGTGTGACCAATGAAAAACTTTAATTAGCTTCTTCTATGTGTGAGCACTTGTAATAAAAAAGTGCTGGGTAATCAAAAAAGAGGCCATATGGCCTCTTTTTTAGTGTTATTTTCTTAATCCTAATTCTTTAACAATTGCACGGTATCTCAAGATATCTTTTTTCATTAAATAATCTAGAAGAGATCGGCGTTTTCCTACAAGCTTTACAAGCGAACGCTCAGTATTAAAATCTTTTCGATTATGCTTTAGGTGTTCTGTTAGGTGATTGATTCGGTGTGTGAATAATGCTATTTGACCTTCGGCAGTACCAGTGTCTTTTGCATCTTTTCCGTGTTTTTTAAAGATTTTCTCTTTAGTTTCTTTTGTTAAGTACATTCCAATATTTATTTAAATCATTTTTATGCATAGATTCTGACGCTCAGAATCGAGGGGCAAATATAAGAAATTCGAGTGATATAAGAGTTATTTTGTAAAAATTATGCTCTTAAGGGTTGATTCAAGATCAAATCGATGTATTGGTTCACCTTATCTTTAAGATGTTCGCGGTGGGTAATAAAATCCAAAAAGCCATGTTCTTGAACAAATTCGGCGGTTTGAAATCCTTCAGGAAGTTCTTTTCCTGTAGTGTCACGAACAACGCGTGGTCCAGCAAAACCAATCAATGCGCCTGGCTCACTGATGTTGATGTCGCCTAACATCGCAAATGAAGCTGTTGTTCCTCCAGTTGTGGGGTCTGTACAGAGAGATATATAAGGAATACCTGCCTCGGACAATTGTGCTAGTTTTGCAGAAGTTTTTGCTAGTTGCATCAGTGATAATCCTGCCTCCATCATTCGTGCGCCACCAGATTTGGATATGATCATGATGGGTATTTTTTTCTTCAGCGCATAATCTGCAGCACGAGCAATTTTCTCACCAACAACGCTTCCAACAGATCCACCAATAAAACTAAAATCCATACACGCAACAACAAGTTCTTTTCCTTTGGATTTGCCTATTGCTGTACGAACAGCGTCTTTAAGATCTGTTTTTTTGTAGGCGGCTTCTAAACGATCGGTGTATTTTTTCTTGTCTGAAAACTTTAAAGGATCTTTTGAAGTAATTTTTGGGTTTAATTCCTTGAACTTATTGTCATCAAACAAAATATTGAAGTATTCTGCACTTCCAATACGGACATGGTATCCATCTTCGGGACTTACAAAGTAGTTTTTTTCTAATTCTTCGGTCTCAATGATTTTTCCTGTAGGCGATTTATACCACAATCCTTTAGGTGTGTCACGTTTCGCTTCGGTAGGAGTTTGAATGCCTTTATCTGTTCTTTTAAACCACGCCATTTTTTTCTAATTGAGTTAGAATGAAAAACAAATTTAAGGATATTTTTTTACAATGTATTTACATTGTTCAAATCCTCAAATGCCTTTTTTAAGCGTTCGCTAAACGTTTGTTCGCCTTGTCTTAACCAACGTCTTGGGTCGTAGTATTTTTTGTTTGGAAGATCTTCACCGTCTGGATTTCCGATTTGTGAAGCCAAATAATCTTGATTTTTATTAAAATCATCACGAACACCTGTCATGAATGCATACTGCAAATCGGTATCGATGTTCATTTTAATGACTCCATATCCAATAGCTTCTCTGATTTCTTCTACAGTTGATCCAGATCCTCCGTGGAATACAAAATCGATATGATTTTCTGAAACACCGTATTTTTTGGTGATGTATTCTTGAGAATTCTTAAGAATTTTTGGGGTTAATTTTACATTTCCGGGCTTGTATACTCCGTGTACATTACCAAATGCAGCTGCTATGGTAAATTGGTCACTCACTTTGCTGAGTTCTTCATATGCGTAAGCGACTTCTTCAGGTTGTGTGTATAATTTCGAAACGTCTACATCACTATTATCTACACCATCTTCTTCACCTCCTGTAATACCTAATTCAATTTCGAGCGTCATGCCCATTTTGGACATTCTTTTTAAATATTCTTTACAAATTTCAATATTTTCTTCGATGGGTTCTTCAGAGAGGTCTATCATGTGTGAGCTGTACAGAGATTTTCCAGTTTGCTCAAAATGTTTTTCAGAGGCATCCAATAAACCATCAATCCAAGGCAATAATTTTTTTGCACAGTGATCGGTATGAAGGATTACAGGTATACCATAGGCCTCTGCCATTTCATGAACGTGCTTTGCACCTGCTATAGATCCTGCTATAGCTGCTTTTTGGTTTTCGTTAGAAAGCCCTTTTCCTGCATTAAATTGTCCACCACCATTTGAAAACTGAATAATAACTGGTGCGTTAAGTGCCTTAGCCGTTTCAAGTACGCTATTGATGGTATTTGATCCGATTACATTCACTGCAGGTAGTGCAAATCCTTTTTCTTTAGCGAGTTTGAAGATTTTTTGAACTTCTTGGCCAGTGGCAACGCCAGGTTTTATTGAGTGACTCATTATTTAATGGTTTTTTAATTTTCGCCAAAAATACTAAAATAAATCACCATATGTTAAAATTTTAACATGACTTATCATCAAATTTATACGAAAACGTTTGAGAAGAGTCTGTATTTAAAAAGGATAGTTGATCCCAAAATTGTACACAGCATTACTAAAGTTGAAATCGCGAAACCAGCGTTTACTTTTTTCGTATGTAGGGTTGTGTGCTTTGAATCCAGTATCAAGTCTGAGAATAAAAAAACCGAAATCGTAGCGCAATCCAATTCCAGCACCTAGAGCAATGTCTTTCAAAGAAGAAAAACTGTCAAATGTTGCTTTTGGATCTTCGACATCGTCAAGTACATTCCAAATATTTCCCCCATCAACAAAAAATGCACCGTTAAGCTTACCAAACAAATTGTAACGGTGTTCCAAACTAAATGCAATTTTTAGGTTTGCTTCATTAAATTCATTGTTGTTGCCCGAGCGACCTGGTCCTAAGTTGTAGGCCGTCCATGCACGGTTGTCATTGGATCCACCAGCAAAAAAACTCTTCGAAAAAGGAATGCTTTTGGAATTTCCTAAGGGAAAGGCTACACCCATAAAACCTCTAAATGCAAGTACATTGCTGCGCCCTAAATCCCAAAGTTTAATGTAATCTATTTCTGTTTTTGTGTACTGCGAAAAGGCAACATCATTGACTTCAAATTCACCATTTTCATTTTTCTTTAAATCCAATACATCTGCAGCTCCATTGAGAAGGTTTCCTGCAAGCTCAAGTTTCAGACGAAAAATTGAAAAATCAGTGTCAAAATTATTTTCCCGAGTGTCTTTAATTAAATTGAAATTACTAGCAAGAATAAGGTTGTTTTGAATTAATCGATTTTTACGTTCACGAATATTTCTGACGGTTTGATAATCATTAGGGTTCGTGTTTAAAAAATCTGTATCGGAGCTTACTGTTCCAATAAAATCGTCGGCTCTAGTAATATCAAGCGTATTTGATCCATCAGGATTTGAGATTAAAAATTCAGCAGGAGTCGGATAGCTGTTAAGCGCAATGCTTTCCAGACGATCGAAAGAATTTTGATATACACTAAAATAGTTTCCAGGGTTTAGATTTCTAACGTACTGAAGATTTAGAAGGTCTAAAGTATTGGTAGTATTTTTTGATGGAAGCCAGTTGTAGCTCAAACGTCCATTAAGAGTTCGTTTGTCTAGACCAATATTTTTTTGACTTGTAAAACCAGTACTCAATTGTGTTGTAGGGGACATAAATTTAGGGATGATTTTTTCAGTATTGAAAGGAAAAAATAATCTTGGAATATTGAGTTTTATATCGGCACCAAGCTCATTAATATCGAAAAATTGATCATCAGATTTGGCACCATCTTTTGAGGCACCAATTGCTCCTAAAGCAGAAATTTCTAAGGTTTCTGCTCCCCTAAAAATATTTCGAATCAAAACTCCAGTACTGAACGATAATCCGATTTTTTGGATATTACTTTGCGACACATTGAAATCAAAACCTAAACCGTATTTTTTTCTTGGGTTGAGATAAATATTTGCTGTGAGCGTGGTGTCATTTTTATTTTCTACGTACTCAATGTTTGGATATTTAAAAGAGTTAAGTTGACTCAAATAAGCATAAGTTCGTGTTCTGTCCAAGTCGCTGTACAAGTCCCCTTTGTTTATTAATACTGCATTTGTTATGGCTTTTGGTCTATATTTTAATTCACCATAATTGTAAAAGTTGAAATTATCGTAAGTTGCAGTTTTGGTTGGAGTAGCTGCATTTCTGTTTTGAAATGATGCATCGGTGAAAATATTTACTTCCTTTATTCGATACACATTAAAGGGTTCTCGAATTGTACTGTCCTGATTTCTTATTATTCTGTTGGGGATATTAATTTTCACATCTACATTATGGTCGGTGCCAATAGTGTCATTTTTGAAGCTTACATAATCCTGTGAAAAGTGATAGACTCCAGAATTTCTGAATTTTGTGGTAAGTCTGTTTCGCTCATTTTTAAAATTCGCAATGTCAAACTGTTCTCCTTTTATTAATAATGATTTTGCTTTTTCTACTTCGTAAAGGGTATCCAAAACAGGGCTTTCAATTTCAGTTTCAATTCCTCGAATTTTATACGCTGTACCAGTATTGATGTTGTAAGACAAAGTTGCTCGTTTGTTGCCTAAAGTATCAACTACAAAATCAATTTCTCTATCAAACCATCCTTTTGAGAAGTAATAACGTTCAAGATTAAGTTTTGTTTTTTTAATTTTTAAGCTATCTAAAATACTTGGTGCTTCGCCTGTTTTTTTCAACCAATTATTAAGTCCAAGGGATGTTTTTTTTATTCGATAAAATTGTTTTTTTGAGAACTTCTTGATGAGTCGCTCTTTTCGCTTTGGACGTTTATTTAGCCACGATTCAAAAATTGAATCTTTGTTTGGACGTGCAAAATTATAAATATGAAGACGAACAGGGATGCCAAGAATTGTACTGTTGGTTTTTTGAAATGAAAGTTTAGATAATGCTTCAGATTTTGAAGTTTTTCCGTTAACAACAAAAGAATTTTCGACCAACAAATGCTCTTTGCTTCCAACTCTTTTCACAGCGTTGCAAGCGGTACTGATGTAGGCAATAGAACAAATAAAAAATATTTTTTTTAGCGAATCCTTCAACAAGACGTAAATAAAATTTAGATTTATACTCTAAAATGAATTTAAGTCAAATGTACATTTTTTAGATGTTAACTAAAAACCAATCCAAGCGAATCCTCAGATTAAACAAAAAAAAGTTCCGTACCCAAGAGCAAATGTTTGTAACAGAAGGTATTAAGGTTACTCAAGAATTTCTAGATGCAGGTTATGAATTGGTTGAAGTTTTTTCTACCGATTTAGGTTATGCGCAATATTCACATGCTTTTGTTCATATTTCCGAAAATGAGCTATCATCAATCAGTACTCTAAAAACCCCCAACAAAGTTTTGGCTATTTTTCGAATACCACTACCTAAGCCCTTGGACGATTCCAATTTGATCTTAGCTCTAGATGATTTAAATAACCCTGGAAATTTAGGTACAATTATCCGGCTTTGCGACTGGTTTGGAATTCGAGATTTGGTTTGTAGCCCTGCTACAGTGGATTGTTATAATCCTAAAGTAGTACAATCAGCAATGGGTTCACACACCCGTGTAAACATCACTTACTCTGCGTTAGAACCACTTCTTTCTTCAAGTTCAAATGCTATGGGAACTTTCATGCAAGGTGATTCTATTTATGCAACTAGTCTTCCAAATTCTGGAGTGTTGGTATTGGGCAATGAAGCTAATGGAATTTCAAAAAATGTAAACTCTTTTCTAGATACAAAACTGACTATACCTAGATTTGGACCATTTAAAAAAACAGAAAGTTTGAATGTGGCTAATGCTGCTTCAATTATTTTGAGCGAATGGAGACGACAGTCTATTGAAAAGTAAAATTCAAGAAAAATCCGCGCGTTTGTATCTGATCAATGTTTTTTGTCCACGGACTATTAGGGTCAAAATCTGGAACATGTTCATCTTTCAATGAAAAGACACCTCGAAGAGAAGGCGTAAATTTGAACCAAGTAAAATAGATGTCAATTCCTAGACCAAGCTCATAAAACAAGTTGTTTTTGGTCATTCTAAAATTACCTTTCCTATTGTCATCGGGATTATCCTCGTTGCTAGACAAATTGATGGCAGTCGAAACACCCCCAACAATAAAAGGTTTGATGTTGTTGATGCGTTTCGTAGAAATTTTTAAAAGTAATGGAATGTGTATGTAGGTAGAACGCAATTCGCGTTTAAGGTCTTTTTCTTCAAAAACCAATCCATCAAAATAAGTATCACTAAAACTTAAAGTTCTGTTGGATATTACTAGCCCTGGTTCCAAACGTACATCAAAATAATCGTTGATTCTTACATTGCCAATTAAACCTACATTGAACCCAACTGATTTCAAAACTTGAATATCCTTTACCTTGGTTTTGTAGTCTATATTGAAGTCGTAATTGTTAAAACCCAAGAAATATCCATAAGACAAGGGAGCTTTATCGAAATTTTCATTATTCAGCAAACGCTCTTTTGTAAACAGTTGTGCTTCGGAATGAAATATGAAGCTACACAAAAAAAGAAATGAGATCAGGTGTTTTATTTTCATTGTTTAGATGCGGTGTAAATTGTTGCGACTCCGAATGTTTGAGGCAACGATCTTGTAGATATAAACCCAGTTTTTTTCAAAATATTGTTGAACGCTTTTCCGTAAGGGAATTTTGCGGCCGACGAACTCAAATAACTGTAGGCATCCTTATCCTTAGAGAATAATTTTCCTATGATTGGGAGTAATATTTTAGTGTACAAAAAGTATCCTTGTCGGAAAGGGAATTTCGTTGGCACAGAAGTTTCTAAGACCACAAAAACACCATTTGGTTTTAATACTCTTAGAATTTCAGCCAGACCAATTTCGAGGTGTTCAAAATTCCGAACACCAAAAGCAACCGTTATAGCATCAAAACTATTGTCGTCAAAAGGCAAGTTCTCAGAATCGCCTACAACCATTTCAATGGTGTTATCTAGCTTTTTGGCTGTGATTTTTTTGCGCCCTACATCTAACATCCCTTCACTGATGTCTAATCCAATGATTTTTTTCGCATTGGTTTGTGTCAAATTGATGGCCAAATCACCAGTTCCAGTGGCAATATCCAAAATAGACTCCGGATTTTTATCAGCAACAATTTGAACCACTTTTTTGCGCCATTTGATATCTATACCAAATGAAATCACACGATTCAATCCATCGTATTCATTAGAAATGGTATCGAACATTTTGGCAATTTGTTCCTTTTTGGAAAGTGAACTGTTTTTATAAGGGGTTATCTTTTTGGACATGTAATCAAATTGAAATGTATAATTTTCGCCTTGCAAAGAAATACAATTCATAGACAAATCCCTAAAAATAACGTATATTTGCATCGTTTTTTAACTGATAATTGATGAAAATTATTATTGCCGGCGCTGGAGAAGTCGGATTTCACTTGGCAAAGCTTTTGTCCTATGAATCTCAGGAAATTACGCTAATTGATTTAGACAAAGAACGCCTAGTTTATGCAGAAACGCATTTAGATATTAAGGTCGTCAAAGGCGATATTACTTCTGTTTCAGTTTTGAAAGAATCAAATATTTCTAATGCTGATTTATTTGTTTCTGTAACCTCCTCTCAAACATCAAATATTACATCTTGTGTTTTGGCCAAACAATTGGGTGCCGAACGTACTATTGCACGGATTTCCAACACTGAGTTTATTGCTTATAAAGATGAAATTGGTTTTGAAGCATTGGGAATTGATGAACTAATTTCTCCTGAATCTTTGGCCGCTTCCGAAATAGAATTGCTGCTGAATCAGTCTGTTTTTAATGACACCTATGCTTTTGAAGATGGTGCACTTACTATGTTGGGTTTGACACTCTCTGCAGATGCTAAAATCATTGACAAAACAGTTAAAGTTGCAGCTCAACTTTTGGCAGATATTCATTTTATACCCATTGCGATTCAACGCTTTGGTTCACACCTCACCATAGTACCACGAGGAGATACTGTTTTTAAAGAAGGGGATCGAGTAGTCTTTATGACCTCTGAGGGTGGTGATGAAGAATTATGTAAACTCACAGGAAGACAAAAAACACAAATCAAAGATATTATGATTTTGGGTGGGGGTCAAATAGGTGCAATTACGGCCAATGAATTGGCCAAAAGCGACTTCAATATCAAAATTGTTGAGCAATCAAAAGAACGTGCAATCGATCTAGCAGATCAGCTTCCCGATGCCTTGGTCATAAGCGGAGATGGTAGGAATGTTGAACTTTTGGATGAAGAAAATTTTAGTGATATGGATGCTTTTATATCTGTAACTGGAAATTCAGAAACCAACATCATGTCTTGCCTAGTTGCAAAATCTAAAGGCGTTAAAAAGACTATTGCTTTGGTAGAAAATATGGATTATTTCGCATTGTCGCATTCTATTGGTGTTGATACTCTGATCAATAAAAAATTACTTGCTGCTAATAGTATTTTTAGATATGTTCGTAAAGGAGAAGTGGTAGCCATGACAAAGCTTACCAACATGGAAGCAGAATTATTGGAATTTGTTGTGAAACCAACCTCAAAAATCTGTCATCAATACATCAAAGAAATTGGTTTTCCTAGAGCCGCAATTATTGGCGGAGTCATCAGAAATGCATCAGGAATTATCGCATTGGGTGACTTCAAAATTGAGCCAGGCGATAGAGTAGTGGTGTGTTGTTTGCCACAAGCCATCAAAAAAGTAGAGAGTCTTTTCTTCTAACCAATATATATGAAACAAAAACATAAAATCATCATCCACTTTTTTGGGCTTTTGCTTCTTTTCAATGGTGGATTTATGTTGCTTGCCTCTTTGTTGAGTTTTATCTACAAAGATGGTGTTACAGACCAGTTGTTTCTTTCAGGAGTATCGGTTTTAATGGTTGGGCTTTTAGTGATGCTTTTTACAAAAAATCACTCAAAAGAAATGACCAAGCGTCAGGGATATATAGTAGTTACATTTGGTTGGATTGTTATGGCGCTTTCAGGGACAATTCCTTATATTTTGACGGGTTCAATTACGAATTTTACCAATGCCTTTTTTGAAACGATTTCGGGTTATACAACAACAGGTGCAACCATTTTGAATGACATTGAAGTACTTCCAGAAGGCATTTTATTTTGGCGGAGTTTGACGCATTGGATTGGAGGTATGGGAATTATTGTTTTGGCTATAGCTATTTTGCCTTTACTGGGTATTGGTGGTATGCAGCTTTTTGCTGCTGAAGCACCAGGGCCAGGCACCGATAAACTTCATCCTAGAATTACGGATACCGCAAAAAGATTATGGCTTATTTATGTGGGATATACTGCAGCAGAAACACTTTTTTTATCCCTCGCTGGAATGTCCTTTTTTGATGCCTTGAACCATTCCATGAGTACACTTTCTACTGGTGGTTTTTCAACTAAAAATGCAAGTTTGGCCCATTGGAACGATTCGCCAATCATTCAATATATCGTAGTTTTATTTATGTTTTTGGCCGGAACAAATTTTGTTTTAAGCTACTTTGGATTTAAAGGGAATTTTTTAAAAATATTTAAAGACGAAGAGTTTAAACTTTATGCTAAGTTCATTTTTATTTTTACGACTGTTTCTGCAATTATAATCTATTTTAATTCGGCTTATTTAGCTTCTTCTTCAATTGATCATCCATTTGTTTTTGGAGAGGTAGAGGCCAGTATCCGTCATGCTTTATTTCAAGTGGTTGCTATTGTTACCACAACAGGTTTTGTGAGTGCCGATTTTGCCATTTGGCCGCATTTTTTGGTAGTTTTTTTCTTTGGATTAATGTTTCTTGGAGGATCTTCAGGGAGCACATCTGGAGGAGTAAAAGTGGTGCGTCACTTAGTTCTTATTCGCAATGGTTTTTTAGAATTTAAAAGATCGCTTCACCCCAATGCTGTACTGCCCGTTCGTTACAATTCTAAAACAATTTCAGGTGAGATTGTGTTTAATGTTTTGGGCTTTTTTATGCTTTATATGCTGTCATTTATTATTGGTGCGCTTGGTTTTGCTTTTATTGGTTTAGATTTTGAATCCGCCATAGGGGTTTCCGCTTCAAGTTTAGGAAATGTTGGTCCAGCGCTAGCAGATTTTGGTCCAGCAGAAAACTTTAGCAAAATGCCACAAATAGGCAAATGGTGGGGAGCTTTCCTCATGCTTATTGGACGTTTAGAGCTCTTTACGGTCCTTATTTTACTGACTCCTTTCTTCTGGAAAAAATTGTAAAGAGAATTTAGCTATTCAATGCATTTTTTATCCGCTGAACTGCTTCAACGATTTGCTCCTGAGATGC